>JGI20214J51650_10002813_pt1 | contig 10944 bp, 6 predicted proteins | sample WetSurMetagenome_FD_51650 | JGI IMG/M metagenome (IMG submission 51650)
CTGCCGTAGCCGCGATGTCCGTGCCGGACCATGCCCTTCTGCTGGAGGACGGCATTGGCGCCACCCTTGGCCACCTTGTTAACCATCTCCGGAAGGTCGACCAATCCCTTGATCGGGCCGACGGATATGCCGTGGTCCAGTGGAATTATGACTGTGTTCCCGCTCTCTCTGTCCATTATCCTTTCAATTCTAACTCTCTTGCCAATCTCACTCAATCTGTATCATCCCGTAAATGCTAACATGACACACGCTAGCACGTATCATATTTAAGCATTGCGATCACTTATCCTGCAATTCGAAGTTCGTGATATTCAGGAACCAGTAGCCTTCCTTATGAACCGGATCGCTGCCGGTTACTGCTATCTTCTTCTTGAAGAATGGGCCGTTCAGGACCAGGGAATGAAACTCGCCGTTCTCTCCACACGCATCGACGGCGTTGTCGGCATTTTTCAGATCGGCCAGGAATTTGCCGTCGATCTTGCGGCCCAGCCATTCTTTGCCCAGAAAGCCGTCTCTTGCGCTGACCAGAATAACCTCGAATCCGGCATCGATTATCTCGCCAACGATCTTCTCGGAGTTCTGCTTCCAGATGGGCAGGATCAGCTCGATATTGAGCTCTTTGCAGATCCTCTCCACCAGAGGCTTGTGGGTCTCGATATGGCCGAAGACAGCGGCGTCAAATCTCTCGCCCTGTGATCGAAGCTCCTGAGCGGCTTTCTTGAACTCCACCTCGTAGGACTGAAAATTGCGTTGAGTCAGCGGCAGGCCGATGGCCTCGGCCTGAGCCCGGATGAGGGCTGGGTTGAGTTCGTGCGAGCCGGTCTTCTTCTGGTTGGTGAAATGGAGGAGGTGCGTGATGTTGTAGCCGTCTTTCATGGCTTTGTAGCAGGAGTAGCAGCCGTCCTTTCCGCCTGTCCAGGAGACGATGGCATTTTTTTTGGTATGGTCGTCGGATTGCATGGGGCTAAGTGGAAGAGGTAGGTTATCAAGAATTCGGCCAAAGATGCCTAATTGCTCATAATTAATCATAATTTTTCATAATTGCTCATATCTTTTTTGCGGCAATGAAATACTGTTGTGACCTTTGGTGCAAGCATTCAATGCTCTCGGAAAAGCTGAATTCTGCCTGGGTGGCGCTGGCTGGCATTCTGGAGATGATTGAGCGCGAGAAATACCATTATCCTGTAGGCAGAACCCGGTTTCAGAAGATCGCCTACTTTGCCACAGCACAGGGAACACCCACTGGCTTGACCTATCGCCGCTCCAGCTTCGGGCCGTTTGCAGAGGGGCTGAAGGGCGATGTTCTTACCGGGCTTGTAAATAGCGGCCTGATTCGAGAAGAGCAGGTGGGCAATATGTTCGTTCTCCGGACCGGGGCGGCATACAGAGATCTCTCGCCTGAGGTACTGGAGGACCTGAAAAAATGGAAGCCCGCCATGGAAAAGGTTGCAGACCTTTTGCTGCGAACCTCGACAGTCCAATCGGAGATTGCGGCAACGGTTCACTTTGCAGCCGGGGATCTAAAGGAGCTTAAGGCCGCCACGCCAACGGAGCGAGAGGTTCTGGATGCGGTTATGAAATGGAAGCAGAGGCGAAAGCCGCCGCTGAATGAACTGGATGCGGCAGTTGCCATTCGCAATCTTGCTGCATTAGGGTGGATCGATGTTCTCCCCAGCTGTGATCTGCCGCTTCAAAGCGATCCGGTGTATGAGGCGATGATCTGCGAATAGAGATGAGGCAAGCGATTTTGATAGGGTGGTGTTGTTTACCGGGTAAGTGAAATTCGCCGGGCTGATCCTGGGTTGCATTGGCTGCTGCTTGAAGGTGCAGAAGTACATATGCGGAAGTGCTGCCTTATTCGCCGCTTTGGTTGAATCTTGCACATGCTCTTGGTGGGGCCACCGCGCGCGGTAAAACGCGCGGTTTCGTCTGCACCCTCAACGCCGGGCAGGCTTGGATACGAGAACTGAGGTCTTAATAGCTCATCTGAATATAGAAAGTGATATCTACTCTCGTAGTATCTAAGATCCACGAGGGAAGAATGACGGGATTAACTTGGCTCCATCTATCGGACTGGCATCAAGGGGAAAATGATTTTGACCGACAAATTGTTCTTGATGCTCTGATTGATGATATCAAAAAAAGAGTTGCCATAGATCCAAACCTTGAGCATATTGATTTTATTGTTTTTAGTGGTGATGTTGCATTTAGTGGTAAGTCTGAGGAATATGAAATAGCAAAAGAGCAATTATTTGAACCTATTTTGAGAGAATGCAATATAAGTTCAGAAAAACTTTTTATAGTTCCTGGAAATCATGACATTGATCGAACACAATTCGATAGGCTTCCCCAATCCCTTGCTAACCCTCTGGAATCGGATACTGAGGCAAAGAAGTGGCTGTCAGATATTGATAGAAGAGACGATGCATTAAAACCATTCAAGAATTTTGTAGACTTTGTTAGTCAATACACGAAGCAAGAGAATTCAAATTATTCTAATATTCGCTCTTGGACAGTAGGTGGAAAGCGGATTGCTTTGCTAGGTATTAACTCAGCTTGGATGTGTGCTCGTCGCAAAAACTCCAAAGATGAGATAGATGATAAGGGCGTAGTTGTAGTGGGTGAACCGCAGATCTATGATACACTAAAGAATATTTCTGATTTTGATATAAAAATTGCAGTTATGCATCATCCGTTTGAATGGATTGCAGAGTTCGAATCCAGCCAAATTAAAAGACGTCTTATTAAAGGCTGCAATTTCATTCTGCGCGGTCATCAGCACGAACCTCTTGTGGAATTAATTCGCAGCTCATACGGAGATTGCATTATCATTCCCGCAGGAGCCAGCTATTATCATCGCCCCTATGCGAATGCATATAATTTTGTCCATTTAGATATCGAGAGCGGTGAAGGGATTATATTCCTCAGATGCTGGGATGGTCGAGATAAATGGAGAGAAGATATTGATTCCTATCCAGGAGGAAAATTTTGTTTTCGCTCCTCTTTAGTCACCAACAATTTCCCAACCGGCCAGGTAGAGGAAGTTCATAATATCTTGTCCGGATCTGATGATGGCCCTTTAGCTAAAACTTGTATTGATAAGAAGTCTGAAAAACCGATGCAAATCGAAACACTTGATACGCGTTGGGACACCTTGAGAAATATTAACTCTCCACCATTAATCCCAGAAGTATTTCTAGCCAACCGTGAGGCTGCATGCGACAAAGTTAAAGATGTACTTAGCGGCAAAACATCCAAACTACGGTTTGATACATATTATCCTAATCAAGTGGCGGATTTCATTGCAGCTTACACCGAGACTTTAGATAATGATACCAAATCGGATACTATCAGACGTTGTTTGATCATCCCATCTGTCGAATCATGGTGTTATATTGATGATCTAAACGATTCGCATATTCTGATCGCGGACTTCGATCTTGACAACGAAGTAGGTACAAAACTCCTTGATAGAGCTCTCAGGGGGAGCCATGCAGTTATATTTCCAGGATTGTCCGGCGTTATTCCAGGCTCAAATAGAGCACCTCTTCCTACTCCCAGGAGCAATCAGATTAAAGATGCTCTTAAAAAGGCGGGCTATAATGAGGAGCGAGCTAGAACTCTAGCTCAAAAGAGCAATGGAAATTTGAGTTCCCTCATTAGGTTGCTCCAAAATCTTTCTGTCATTCCGGAATGGGCTCATGGGACTGGTACTGGAGAGCTTTCAATCGCTGAAATCATTGGTAGTTGGAGCGATAATTTCGAAGACGACAAGGCTGTTGTGGAGAGCCTAGCAAGAAAACCTTATGGGGAATGGATCAAGACAATACAGGAAATTGCACAGCGTCAGAATAATCCCCTTAACCACCGTGATAATACATGGGAAGTAGCCACGCGCTATGAGGGATGGTATTCACTCGGCCCAAAGCTACTAGATGAAGATCTAGATCGTTTTAAGGCGGCGGCTATTAAGGTTCTGAGAGAAAAAGATCCAAAGTTCGAATTACAATCTGAAAAGCGAGTTATGGCAACTGTCTACGGAAAAGTATTAAATCATTCATATTTTTTGCGGAAAGGCCTTGCTGAAAGTCTTGCGCTTCTTGGAAGTTATCCCGATGCATTAAAATATTGCTCCTTGGGCAGGGCGGAAGCAACTGCGATTATTGCTGTACGGGAAATTCTACATAATGCTGATTGGAATTTATGGGCGAGCTTGGATTATCTGCTACCGCTTCTGGCAGAGGCCGCACCCGGGGAATTCCTTAACGCTGTGGAGAATGCATTAGATAGTAATCCATACCCCTTAGATACATTATTTGCACAAGAGAAGTCCGGGATCTTTGGCCAAAATTATATGGCAGGTCTGCTTTGGGCACTGGAGACTCTTGCTTGGGACCCAGATTATCTTATCCGCGTGGTTGTTTTGCTTGGAGGGCTTGCTGCAAAAGATCCTGGTGGGAATTGGTCAAATCGTCCAGCAAATTCACTTTCCACAATTCTATTACCTTGGTTACCACAAACATGTGCTTCGGTGACAAAGAGAAAAGCATCAATCGAGGTACTTAATAATGAACATCCTCAAGTAGCATGGACTCTATTGCTAAGTCTTCTTCCTGAATCGCATGGGATTTCTCTTGGTTCTCGCAAGCCAGAGTGGCGAAAGATAATCCCTGATGATTGGCCCGAACGTATAACACGCGAAGAATATTGGGAACAGATTACTGCATATGTAGAATTAGCAACAACTATAGCCAAGCGTGATCTTACAAAACTCGTTGATCTGATTGATCGTTTGGATGATCTTTGGCCAGAGGCTCGAAATCAGATTTTGGCTTATCTCGGATCAGATGCTATTGTCTTGATGTCAGAAGCTGACAGGGTCAAAATATGGACTCGACTTGTCAATCTGGTTTCGGAACATAGGAAATTTGCTGATGCCAAATGGGCAATGAAACCTAATGAAGTAAACGAGATAGCTAGCATTGCTGAAAAGCTTGTTCCGACCACACCTATATATCGCTATCAACGCCTTTTCATCGAACGCGAATTCGATTTATTTGAAGAGAAGGGCGATTGGAGAGAACAACAAAAAATGCTTGATGAGCATAGGCAGAAGGCAGTGGCTGAAGTCTTTAAAGAAGGGGGTATAGAGGAAGTTCTAGTGTTTGTCAGGATTGTCGAATCACCCTGGCGCGTGGGCTTTGCCTTTGGAGTAATTGCCCCAATTGAGGCTGAATCTGCTGTTGTGCCAAGATTACTGGATTCGGAAGATAAATCCATTATACAATTTACTAGTGGATTCATCCGAGGAAGATTTCAGTCTCGCCAATGGCAATGGATCGATGAGATTGACACTAAAAAATGGACCCAATCTCAAATAGGACAACTTCTTGCTTTTCTGCCATTTGCCTCAGATACTTGGAAACGAGTAACTCAGCTCTTGCAAGAGGATGAGTCACCGTATTGGTCCAAGACCAGTGTATTACCATCTGGAGATGATCAGAACCTTGAAATGGCCATTGATCGCTTAGTCGAGCATGGAAGAGTGCGTGAAGCAATCATATGTTTTGAGCAGATGCGCTATAAAAAAAAGAAGTTGAATAACCAGCAAGCAATTCGCGTGCTTCTAGCTCTGCTTCAGTCACCACAGGGATCTCATGACCTAGATTTTCATGCCATCATTGAAGTTATAAAGGAACTGCAAAATGATCCCGATACTAATCCTGATGACCTATTTCATATAGAATGGGCATTTCTTCCCCTACTGGATGGGTTTCATGGTGCATCCCCAATGCTGCTGGAAAAGCGATTGGCAGAGGATCATGAATTCTTTTGTGAGGTAATTCGCACTGCGTTTCGATCAAAGAAGGAAGATCGTCCGGTTGAAGAACTTACAGAGCAACAAAAGTTAAACGGAGCAAATGCATATCGTTTACTTCATAATTGGAAGACTCCTCCTGGAAGTCAAAAAGATGGGATATATAATGGCGATGCTCTAACATCATGGATAGAAAATGTCAACGAAATATGTCGTGAGTCTGGACATTTAGATATTGCTCACACAATGATTGGTCAAGTGCTTTTCAACACGCCGCCTGACACAGATGGATTTTGGATGAATCGTACCGCGGCAAATGTACTAAACGCTAAAGATGCTAAGAAAATGAGAGATGGATTCCAAACGGCCGTGATAGCCTCGCGTGGCGTCTATACATGCACAGGTGGTGAGGAAGAAAGAAGACTTGCTGAAAAATACCATATGCGTGCCGAAGAGGCAGATGCACAAAAATTTCATCGATTGGCCGAGACTTTAAGAGATATTTCGACCTTTTATAAAAGAGAAGCTGAAAGGGAAGCGTCAAGAGACAAGTGCAGTTAAACGAGGTTTGAACGCTTGACTGTTCTCTCACTCGCCAGGGACTTGGTGCCAGCTGGTCAATGTGCACCTCTAATCCTCTCAATCCTCCACCCTCGCCTCCCCGTTCTCCACTCTCACCATCACCGCTCCGTATCCCCTCAGCGCCGGCCTGAAGGCTGGCCAGGAGCTTTGCATCTGCCCTCTGACCAGGGGATCGTAGTACTCTATCGCCCAGGAGCCGTCCTGCTCTGAGGTGGCATTAATGGCCACGGCATAGGCCCGCCAGCGAAAGAGCCTGACCTGGGGCAGCTTTTCGGCTGCACCTATGGCTGCCTTCGCCTCGACGACGTCGGAGGCTACGGTCAATTTCGCAAAGGCCGAGCTGCCGGTGATCTCATCCTTCAGAGAGTCATACTTGTAGACCAGGAATTCGTTGCTCTCGTTTTCCAGGATTGCCCATGAAAAGGGATTGGAATCCGGATGGATCTCTGCATTCTGTCCGCTAAAAAAACTCTCTGCAGATGTCTTTCCTTCAATTCTTATCCCGCCCATGATAAGGAAGAAGACCACAAATAATATTAATATATTTTTATTAAACTGCATTCTCTGCCGCTCTCGGATCAGCTCCGCCAGGACCAGCAGGCTGGCGATGAGTGCCGCCGGCTCTATTTGGGAGAAGATGTCTGCCGAATACCTGGCCGCTTGCCAGGGATAGAAGAGCGGAACGCCTCTCGTGGTTGTGTAGTCCACAAAGAGATGCAGCAGAACTCCGGCATAGAGAAAGGCCATACTTGCCGGGGAGAAAATAAGATCGTAATTGATGAATTTGCTCAGAAAGGCTTTGACCGGCTGGCGGGAGGCGAGACCGAAGACCAGCAGCGCAAAAAATAAGCCGAAGAAAAGGGTATGGGTGATTCCTCTGTGCACCAGCAGGAGGTCATTCGGATAGAGGCCGCCAATCAGGGCGATGGGCACATCCAGGTCCGGCGCGATCCCGCCCAGCACCAGAGCGGCGAGGAGCTTTCTGTCCAGGCAAAAGAAGCCTCCCAGCAGATAGGGTATCAGCGCATGAGAAAAGATGTCCATCTGTCCGTCCTTTGATCCCTTGCCTTATTTTCCTCTTGCGGCCAGGAAACTCAGGAATGCGTTCTTTGCTCTGGAAAAAAAGAATGGCCGGAAGGGCAAAACTGGCACGCTGCCTAATCAAGGCTCTTGTTGCTCAGAGATCTTCCGGCCATTAGAGTCGATCCGACTGCCGGGATTGGCTGCATGTCGTGGCTCTTGCCCGCCAGCATCTTCGCATCGCTCCCGTTTTCAGAAGGTGCTATGGGCCCGTCTGTAGTCAAGCTGGAGTTGATCGCCAGATCGGGCTGTACCGCTGGCTCTGCGGCTGCCTGGATAGCGGGATAGGGCATGATCATCAGGTAAGGCCCCTGGCCGCTCTCTTTTGGCAGGAAGGAAATCTGGGCGCTGCTGTTGCTGATGGCCTCCAGGAGGAAGGAGATCTTGCGATCCTTTTTATCCCCGTTATCCTCTTTTAGGGCGTTCTTCAGCTTCTGGGAAACATCAAAGGCAAAGACGCCGTCCCCATCCGTATTGCTGCTCATGGCTGTGGCATCGTTCTTCTTGATGATGTTCCAGGCAGGAAGGATATTGACCAGAAACGTGGTGTAATCCGAGCTTTCATCCCAGTCCGAGCCTATGGTCAACAGGGCCACCAGAACCGGATCTCCCTGGTTTTGCATTGACGCTGCCTTCAGCACCAGAACGGCAACATCGTCATCTGTGATATTGAGGCCGGAGATGTCGAACTGAATGGCCGGAGCGCCGGGATAGCTGGCTCTCTCGCTCTTATTTCCCTCTGCCACATCCACCGCGCAGAGAAGAGTCTCAGTCTGATTGAAGACCGAAACCCTGTTCTCACCCATGCTGATGTAAACATCCTGCGAAGCAGGAACAACAATCATATTGCTCTTTGCCTGCCTTGACTCCGCATCCGCGCCCAGAGCGCAGCCGGAAAGAGACACCGCCAGCAGCATTGTCAGCAACAAAGCAACCATCAATGCCTGCTGCAATAGCACAAACCCCCTTCTCGTCATGAACTCAAATCCTTTTCTTTTCGATAATCTATCGTATGATTCATATTTAAGTTTTTAGATTTAGATGCTGCATATTAGTTATGATATTAAAATCTGTTTGGCCTGGCCGATAGCTTTTTGCATAACCATCATTTACATGAAGTCAGCCAGCCCCGTCTGCCTGGCCTTGTCGTTCTTGAAGAGGGAATTGATCTCTATCTTCAGAAGCTGCAGCCTCTGTTTGGTGTAACTGCTCGCGCCGTACTCCTCTGCGACCTTTATTGAAACTTCCAGGTACTTCCTGACGCTGCCCTCATGGACGGTGAGGATTATCCTGCCGCCGCACTTGGGGCAGGTCTCCTTCAGAGGCGGGCGGCGGAACTTGGCCCCGCACTTCACGCACCTCACCTTCTGCTTGGAGAACGCATGCAGGTTTCCGATCAGGTCGGGCAGAAAGTGAGAGTTGATGACCCTTTCCGCCACATCCTTCTCATCAACCGCCCGGATCATCCGCCCCAGCTCCAGCTGGGCATCCATCTTGTCGATCATCGTCTCCAGAGTCTTGTAGGCGCTGTTCTTGGGTCCGGCGGCGATATCCGTGGTGCTGTGGCTGAAGTTGAACCCCTCGTACTGGGCATCGGACCCCAACCTCTTGGAAACCAGATCGAACTTCTTCTCCAGGTCTTTGGGATTAGCAGTTCTGAGGGTGGCCTCATAGAACTCCAGAGGATACACCGGCGTCAGATCGAGGTTATGGGCTTCCTTGTCAACCTCGGAAGGGTTGAGAATGGTAGTCATGACCAGACAGGCATCCATCTTTCCCCCCCGCTTGGCAGGAAGATAAGACATGGAGAAGTTGACCAGCGCATCCATGAGCAGCATCACGCAGTCCTCATCGCCGTCGCAGTTTCGTCTCTTGGCCGCATGAAAGAACGGATGGCCAAACCCTGCTGATGCAGAACTGTAGCCGATGAGCCTGCAGAGCACTCCTGCGGAGGTGTGGGGAGCAAGGCCTACCATGAGAGTGCCGATCAGGTCCGCCGGGGTCTTGGCATTGTAGTAGGGCTCAAGGCCATAGAACTTGACGAGAAGCTCATCCATGAATTGAGCCACTCTGACCAGATAGTCTCCCGCGTCCACCGCCAGGATGATGTCCTGGACGCGAAGCTCGCAGACCTGGTCAGGCGAGATCAGTGGCTGGCCGTGCATATCCTGGGTGTATCCAAGGCTGCACAATACCTCCGGGCTCGTGCCGATCTCGTCCGGGCGGAAATGGGTTAGAGGCAGATCGGTCAGGTCGTATCGAACCGTTCCGTCCTTGAAGATGTTCACCCCGTGTTTTGCTCGCAATATCCCTTTCTCCAGAGGCTCGGGAGTTTTGTCACGCGAGGACAGCCCCAGGACACCCTTGAGCGACTCCGGTTCCCTCTCGCCCAGGTTTTCGAGCGCTTGATGGTACAGCTTCTTGACATCAATCTGCATCTTTGCCACTGCCGTCGTCTCTTTATCGCATTTAGGGCACTTCTCAGGGGCAGGAATGTTGCACTGGGGGCAGACTCTCTTCTTTTCGGTGTGGCCGCCGCATTCGCATCGGAAGGCAAAGCCCTCCTTGCCGCATGATTTGCAGACCCTCCGCTCGATCTCGACATTGATGATGCCGGTGGTGTTGCTTGTAGAGTGCCTGGCAGCTTCCTGGATGGACCTTGATTTGCCGCCCTCTTCTCCTGCCGGAAAGAGCACATGCGGTGGTGGGCGCATCAGCCTCTTGTCCGACTTCTCGGGCCGGCCCATGCGGGCACCGATGCGCGTGGGTGCCCGAGCGCGAACCACCAGGCCTGAGTGCATGTTTACCAGCTCCAGAGCAGAGTCATTTTTTGTCGCGTCTTTAGGTTTTTCTTCCCCTGCCTCCTCGTTAGCTCCTTCTGCGCCATCTGCATCAACTGCAACATCTGCTCCCTCCAGGCTGAGTCTCTTCAGGCCGACGCCATCAGGCTCCAATCCCAGGCAGAGCAGGAAGGGCAGTGGATCCTGAATGATGATCTTTCCGCCCCTCACTTTGTGCAGGACCAGGATCGCCTCAAGCGACTCTTTGGCAGTCATGGGAAGCAGAAGAGCGCCGGATGTTCCGGATTCGAGAACTCCTTCCGAGAGTGCCAGAGAGGCAAGCTTCTCGTAATCCTGCGGAGAGAGGTCATGCCAGAGAAAGGTGTGGGACGGGTGGAGGGGAACGCCATATTTTCGAGAAAGGGCGATGGCCTCTTCCCCGCCTATCTTCTCTTTTCCGACAGGGTCTCCCCCCGCCTTGAGCAATTCCTCAGCCCACCACTCAAAGACATAGAGCCGTCTTTCATGGCTTTGTAGCAGGAGTAGCAGCCGTCCTTTCCGCCTGTCCAGGAGACGATGGCATTTTTTTTAGTGTGGTCGTCGGATTGCATGGGGCTAAGTGGAAGTGATAGGTTATCAAGAATTCGGGCCAGATAGATGCTTAATTACTCATAATTACTCATA
>JGI20214J51650_10002814_pt1 | contig 10940 bp, 9 predicted proteins | sample WetSurMetagenome_FD_51650 | JGI IMG/M metagenome (IMG submission 51650)
GGTGGCTTTTGCGACGTTCCGGCCGGTCACCCCTATGCGGCGGCGATCGACGCCTTGCAGAGTCGCGGCGTCATCGGCGGCTACCTCGACGGAGACCGCTTACTCTTCAGGCCCGACAACCCGGTGCTGCGGGCGCAGTTCGCCAAGATGATCTGCGGAGCGCTCGCCATACCCGTAGCTGAGGGCCAGCCGGCGCCGTTTGCCGATCTCGGTGCGAACGATCCCGCCGATCTCTACCCGAACGACTACGTCGCCGCCGTCGCCGCCCGCGGGGTCACGACCGGCACGGCGCCGGGCCTCTTTTCGCCGTGGAACCGCATCACCCGCGCGCAGCTCGTCACCATGGCGGTCAGGGCCGCGAATGCGGTGGCGGCGGGCGCGCTCTCTGCGCCGCCCGGCATCTTCGCAGGCACGCTCGCTCCGTTCGATCCCCATCACGACGCCGCCATGCGTACCGCCGAATGGAACGGCCTTCTTGCCGGTCTCCAGGGTTTCGGCAGATCCTGGGATCCCTGGGCCGCTGCCTCGCGAGGTGAGACCGCGCAGATCTTGTTCAACCTCATGAGCGCAGCCGGCGCGCCGGACACAGATGCGGGCGGCGGTTCCACAGGCGGCGACTCGGGCGGCGACTCGGGCGGCGACTCGGAGAGCGGCTCCGGCGACTCGCCAGCGCAGCCGCTCGGCACCAACGTGGCCCTCACTTTCCGGCTTTTCCCTGCCGACAATCCTTGGAACACCGATATCTCGCAGTACCCCGTGCACCCACTGTCGTCCCGCTATGTCGCCAGCATCGGCCGCGACACCGGCATCCATCCCGATTTCGGCACCATCTGGAACGGCGCCCCCAACGGCATCCCGTATGTGGTGGTCTCGGGAAGCCAGCCCCGCGTACCCATCTCCTTCTACTACCCCGACGAGAGCGACCCCGGACCCTATCCCATTCCCGCGGACGCTCCCATCGAGGGCGGACCCGCTTCCGATGGCGACCGGCACATTCTGGTGCTCGACGCTACCCACCGCCTGCTCTACGAGGTCTACGACGCGCACTTCTTCGGTGACCACTGGGAAGCCGGCTCGGGCGCGGTGTGGAATCTGAACAGCAATGCCCTCCGGCCCGACACCTGGACGTCGGCCGACGCCGCCGGGTTGCCGATGCTGCCCGGCTTGGTGCGCTACGACGAGGTCGCCTCAGGCGAGATCACCCATGCCCTGCGGGTGACCGTGTCGCAGACGCAGCGCGCCTTCATCCACCCGGCGACTCACTTCGCCAGCGATAGCACCGACCCCGCCCTGCCGCCCATGGGTCTTCGCCTGCGCCTACGGGCCGGCTACGACATCACCAGGTTCCCGGCGAGAGTGCAGGTAATACTGCGCGCGCTCAAGAAGTACGGCATGTTCGTGGGCGACAACGGTGGAGACTGGTACATCTCCGGCGCGCCGGATCCACGTTGGGACGACGACGAATTGCACGTTCTGAGCGAGGTGCCCGGCAGCGCCTTCGAAGCGGTGGATACCGGCCTCATCATCACGGAGGGGAGAGAACAGTGACCGACTACCTCAAGTTCGACTCGACCCGGGTGTCGTACGGAGAGTACTGGCGCTGGAAGCCCGGTCCGGCTTTCGTCATCCTCGCACTCAGCAAGCTGCTACGCATGCGGTTCCCGACGACCATGCTGGTGCCCGCGACGGCTACCGTCATCCCCGTCGACCCCATGACCCAGCCGCCGGAGCTGGTCGCGATGCTCGAATGGCCCATGCGGGCCTGCCAGGAGAAGGGGTTCGTGGTCAGCCTGTACTACACGATCCCGTCGCTCGGCAACATCGTCGGGCTGGGGGCGGCCATGATCAACGGAAACGGCCTCGCGGTGGCCTTGGTGTTGGCGGCCCAGTCGCGCAACGGCATGAGCCGCGAGGTGCACCTGGGTCTCATGTCGCGGCTGCGCAACGGGAGGATCCTCGGCACCGGGGACAAGGGCTCGCTCTTCCGCCCGGCACCGATCATGGACTCGGTGCGGCTCCCGGGAAGGTCGCACGCGCAGGTCGTCGACGCCCACCTCGGTCGCATGAGCGCCCGCCGAAGCGAGATCGCGCCGATAGGGGATGTCACGGAACTCATCCGCCAGATCGAGCAGGTGCAGATCGACGCCAACCTTGCGCGCGGCGCCTACGTGCCGGCGACTCCCGACGACGTCGCGAAGGCCACCCACCTAGTGTGAGCGGCGATCGCCGCGGCAACGGCCGGCGATCGAGCGCTCCTCGCGGCGGCTTCGGCAGCCGGCGGTCGCTCAGCGGCCCACGGCTACTCCGCGGGCCCGTCCAGCCCCCACTGCCGGAAATACTCCTCGTAGAATGGCGGCTGTTTGAAGTTGGGCTGCATCTCCATCGCGAACTTGCGGAAGCCGAGGCCCATCTCCTCGAAGTGGTAGACGCCGGTCATGAGTTCCTCGAGGCGGGTGGCCGGCACGGTAAGCACCATCTCGTCGTCGGTTGCGCCGGCGCGCTCGAAGTCGCCGGGGTCGGGCACGGTCACGGCGCAATCGCCGGTGAGGAGTGACGGCACCACCGAGTGCACGCACGANCCGATGGGGTCNAGGGTGGAGGTCACCTCGGTGCCGTGCAGGTAGCGCAGGCTGAGCAACAGGTGTCGCAACTGCGCNGGNGTGCAGTAGATCATGACCAGGTCGGGAGCGAAGGCNGCCGAGCTGAGGGGCGCGAGGACCATGCCTGCGTAGCGGCCCACGGGCAGGCGGCTCGACTCGCGGGCGTGCTTGGTGGCGGCGTCCTTGTCACAGATGAAGAAGGAGTGGGTGAAACCGTCGAGGTAGCCGGCCGGCGGCTCGGCCAGGCCGTAGGAGATGATGGGCGCGTAGCACCAGTGGTCCTCGAGGAACATGGCCACGGTCCATCCCTGGCGGCGGGCCAGAGAGAATGCCTGGCACGCGGCGTAGTGTTCGCCGCGGTCACGCTTGGGGCGCAGGGCTCCCTCGGGGATCTCGGCTTCGCTCGCCAGCATCTTGATCGCGACGGGGCGGGTGCGTAGGAGCAAGAGGCGCTCGAGGTCGGCTCCGTGCGTGCGAGTCGCGGTCGGGGGAGTCTGTGGGCTCATGGCGACGGCTCCTGGTAGACGTTGGGGCCCGGCTCAGTGCAGGTGCGTTGTGGGCTAGTCTATCAGCAGGCCATGCTCGCGGGGAGGACGCCGCGGCCACAAACGGCCTAGGTCGCCGGCAGAACGAGGTCCGGCACGCCAACCCGCGTGGAGGCCTCGGCATCGACCAGGCGCTTGAGATCCCAGGCGAGGTTCTGCAATCGCTTGACCTCTTCTTCGACCTGGCGCGTGCCCGTCACCGACTGGACGCCGGCCTGGCTGATACTCTCGATGGCCTGACCGATCTGCTCCATGCCGGCGAGTTGCTGGCGGCTCGACGCCGAGATCTGCTGGGCCGACTGGGCGGCTTCGTTCACGCTCTCGGCCAGGGCGTGGATCGTATCGCCCGACTCCACTGCCTGCCGGCGCGCGGCCTCCAGTGCTCCGCGGCTGTGGTCGACGGCCTGCACGGCCACTGCGCCCGCCTTCTGGATCTCACCGAGGATCGTGCGTGCTTGCGAGACGGCCTGCTTGGACTGCTCCGCCAGGCTCTTGACCTCTTGCGCGACGACGGTGAAGCCCTTGCCTTGGTCGCCGGCCTTCGCCGCCTCGATGGAAGCGTTCACCGACAGCAGGTTGGACTGCTCGGCCAGATCGCTCACCGTCGTGACGATCTCGCTCACAGCCTGCGCCTGCTCGCTCAGGCGGTTGATCGTCTCGGCCACCACGGCCATCTCGTTCTGCATGTGCTCGATGCCGGCGATCGTCTCCTCGACCGCAGTACGACCGGCGTCGGCGGTGTCGGCGACGGTCTGGGCGTTGTCGGCGACCTCGGTCGCCTTCTCGTGGGCGAGGTGGGCGGTCTGGATGACCTCCTCAACGGTGGCCGTCGTCTCGTGGGTGGAAGCGGCGGTCTGGGCGGCGCCTGCGGAGACCTGGGCGGAGGTGGCGAGTAGTTGCGCGGCCGACCTGCCTATCTTCGTGCTCGCGGACTTGACCATGCGGCCGATGCCACGCGAGATCCACCACTGCGCGACGACGCCGAAGATGATGATCACACCCCCGAACGCGCAGAGCCCGATGATCGTGTGAAGCAGTCTGGAAGAGACGCGGGCTGCCTGGGCCTGGTCACCGATCTGCGTGCCGATGGACGTGTGGAAGGCGATGAAGGAGGAGCGGGCGGCATTCGCCTCGAGTGATGCCACCACCACCCCGATGGCGACGAGACCAAGAACCACGACGAATCCCAGCAAGATGACTCGCTGGACGCGCATATAGCGCGACCGCTGACCCTGCATTTTCTACTTCCCTCCTGATTCGCTGCTCAGAAGGGGCGCGCCAGCCCATGCAGCAGCGCGCCCCCCAAAAGTTCTACTGAAGGTATTGTCGGCGCGGAGGGCGTTTTGCCTTACCTACTCGAACTACCGTCGGGCGGGGGAGACGCCCGCGACGCGGCCCGGGCCGCCGCCGGAAGGCCGGGCGGCGGCCCGGCACCGGGTCGTCGTATGGCTCGTCGTCACCGAAGCCTACCGGACTCGAGTGTAGGTCCGCAGTGCCTCAAGGTCGGCGCGCATGGTCGACGTCGTCGGACTGTGCATGTTCCACGTCTGCCACGTCGGCACCGGTGCTTGGAGTTCTCTGCCGGCGTGGCCGTTCTGCCCTCCGCTACACGAGTCTTGGTTGTGGCGCCAGGGCATGGCCACCAAGAACACGGCAAAGAGGCGTTCGCTGAAGATTCCCATGGTCTTTCCCCTATTGATCCCTTTTTCTCTGCCAGAAGTGTAGAAAAACCTCGGATTAAGTAACAGATGCAATCAATGACGAGTGTTACCATAACAGTATGGATGATACGCATACTGTACTCATCGCTTCGACCATAACAGTGAGAGGCGCCGTAGAGCGCTGCGGTGCCGCGCGGCGCGCTGTGGCGGCGAGCCGCAGCGCTTCCGGTCCGGCGTTCCGCTGGCCGGCCGGCGGCGCATGTCACGAGGAGGGTGACGGTGAAGACAGAGCTCCCGAGGGCCAAGGTGCCCAAGTACTCGCTCCTTGTCGACGAGATCGCCGGGCAGGTCGCCCAGGGCATCCTCAAGCCGGGTGATCGCGTTCCGTCGGTGCGGCAGCTCAGCCGCGAGCGGGGAGTCAGCGTCACCACTGTACTCGAGGCCTACCGGCTGCTCGAAGACCGGGGAGTCATCCAGGCGCGGCCGCAGTCGGGGTACTTCGTCGCTTGGAAGCCGTCGGCCTCGAGCCGGCGCAAGCCCACCATGTCGTCGGCCCTGGCGTTTCCGGCGCCGGTCACCATCAGCGACCTCGACGCGAACATCCTGCTCGACTCGGTTTCGCAGGGCATGGTGCGCTTCGGAGCCGCCCTGCCCGCCTTCGAGCTGCTGCCGACCGAGCGGCTCAACCGCATCCTCGCCTCTCTTGCCCGCCGCGGCCAGGGGGGCAGCGGCGCCTACGTCTCGGTCGACGGCTATGAGGAATTGCGCCGTCAGATCGCGCAGCGCCGGTCGCTGCAGGGTTGCGCCATGGAGGTTGCCGACCTCGTCGTCACTTCGGGCTGTACAGAATCCCTCAGCCTGGCCCTGCAGGTGACCACCAAGCCGGGCGACCTCGTGGCCGTGGAATCGCCGACCTACTTCGGCATCCTCCAGATCTTGGAAGTCCTCGGTCTGCACGCCCTCGAGATCCCGACCCATCCCGAGACCGGCATCAGTCTCGACGCGCTGGAGTTCGCGCTCCGGCACGATCCGGTGAGCGCGGTGGTGGTCATGACCAACTTCAGCAACCCGGTGGGTAGCAGCATGCCCGACGACGCGAAGCGCCGCTTGGTCGCGATGCTGGCCGAGCGCCGCATACCGCTCATCGAGGACGACGTCGACGGCGAACTCTACTTCGAAGGCAGCCGTCCGACCGTGTGCAAGTGCTACGACGAGCAGGGGCTGGTTCTGCTGTGCTCCTCGTTCAGCAAGGACATCGCGCCGACCTATCGCGTCGGCTGGATCGCCCCCGGCAGCTATCTCAAGCAGGTCAAGCACGTGCGTGGGGCGCTGGCGGGCCGGGCGCCACTCATGACCCAGTTCGTCATCGCCGAGTACCTGGCGCACGGAGGCTGCGAGCATCACCTGCGCCGGTTGCGGCGGGCCTACGCCGACCGGGTGAACGGCATGGCCCAGGCGGTGGCCGATCAGTTCCCGGAGGGAACGTGCGTGTCGACGCCCGCTGGCGGATACGTGCTGTGGGTGGAGATGCCCGACTCCGTGGATTCGCTGAAACTCTTCCATATGGCGCTGGACGCGGGCATCTCGGTCGTGCCGGGGCCCCTCTTCTCGGTGGGGTCGCACTTTCGGAACTGCGTTCGTCTGAACGCCGCCTACTGGTCGAAGAAGACCGAGCCCGCGCTCACGCAACTGGCCGAGATGGCCGCACAGTTGGCCGCGACGACCGGTTGAGACGAAGCGCTGGACCCGAAGGCCTGGGATGTCGTACCGTGGAGGGCAGGCGGCGAAGGTTCGCCGCGAGATTCCGGCGAAGGCCCGCCTCGAGGTTTCAGCAAACGACTCGCGCGACGGCAGGAGGATGCGTTGAAGAAGACGGTCATACAACCGCCTGATGTGGCCGCCCCGGTGGCCCCCTACTCGACCGCGATCCGCGTGCACGCGGCAGGCAGCCTGCTGTTCGTGGCGGGTGTCGTCTCGTCCGACGTGTTCGGCACGCTCGTCAACAGCGGCGACATCCTCGGGCAGACCCGGCAGATCATCAAGAACCTCACGTCGATCGTCCAGGAAGCCGGCGGAACGCCCGCAAGCGTGGTCAAGACGACTACCTACGTCGCGAGCGACGCGATGAAGGCCTTCTTCGCGACCAACGCCTTCAGGGAGTTCCTCGGCGCCTTCAGCTCTCCGGCCGACACGCTCGTGGGAGTCGCCAGCCTGGTCGGCTCCGAGCAGGGCCAGCTGATCGAGATAGACGCGATCGCGGTCCTGGAGTAGCGGGTCGGCGCACCTTGCGGCGCCGCGCCGGGCGTGCCGGGCGCTTCAGTTGCCTGGGTGGCCCTGTTCGATCTCCTGGTCGGTCGCCGCGCGCACTGTGACGATCTCGACCTCGAAGTGCAGGCGCTGTCCGGCCAACGGATGGTTGGCGTCCACGACGACGCTGTCCTCGGTGACTTCGCGGACGGTCAGGGGGAGCGAGCCTTCGTCGGTGTCGGCCATGACCATCATGCCGGGGCTCAGCTCCATCTCCTCGTCGGCGGCGTCTTTGCGGAGCGTCCAGACGCGTTCGGGATCGTATTCGCCGTAGGCGTCGGCCGGTTCGACCAATACCGTGCGCTGATCGCCGGGCTGCGTGCCTTCCAGGGCCTTTTCCAAGCCGGGAATGATATTGTCGTAGCCGTGCAGGTATTCGAGCGGCTCTTCGGACTGGTCGAGCGTGCTGCCCTCGTCGTCCCTGAGGTGATAGTTGAAGCTGACAACGGTGCCACGCTTGGCTTCCATCGGTATGCCCTCCTGTTGGGTTGCCAGAGGAGGTCTTCGTAGGAAACCTCAGGTGGCGGCTGTGTGCGGCGACAACCTTACCAGGAAACGGCTTGAGAGGCTGCTGAAGGCCGCGCATAGCCCACCACGAACCAACCCAATTGGAGGCGGCAGTTGGACAAGCGGCCTTCTAACAGCTAAGCAGCCGTCCGCCGAAGCGCCGCATGCACTGCCGCGGCCAGGCTCTCCTGGGTGAAAGGTTTCTCCAGCAGGTTCACGCCCGGAGTCAGCCGGCCGGAGTGGATCACCGCATGTCGCGTGTAGCCCGATATGTAGAGCACGGCCAATCCCGACCGGTCTCTGGCGAGCATCGACGCCAGTTCTTCACCCTGCACTTCCCCCGGCAGTACCAGGTCGGTCAGCAATAGATCGAGGTGCCGGCCGCTGCCGCCCGTCATCTGTAGCGCTTCGGAGCCGTTTGAAGCGGTCAGCACCCGGTAGCCGAGATCGCCGAGCACACGTTGCAGCAGAGAGCGCACGGGGGCTTGGTCTTCCACGACGAGGATGGTCTCATGGCCACGCGGGCCGGCCGCCTTCACCACCTGAGGTCTCTCGACTGACTGTCGGGCCGCCTCGACGCGAGGCAGGTAGATCTTGAAGGTGGTGCCGCGACCCGGTTCGCTGTAAAGCGTGATGGAGCCGTTGCTCTGCCTGACGATGCCGTAGACGGTGGCCAATCCCAGCCCGGTGCCCGAGCCCGGCGCTTTGGTGGTGAAGAACGGCTCGAATACCCGCAGGCGCGTCGCATCATCGATGCCGATGCCGGTATCGGTCACAGCCAACCTGACGTAGTTGCCCGGCGTCGCCTCGGTGTGGATCGTACAGTACGCCTCGTCGAGCTCCACGTTGGCGGTCTCCAGGGTGAGGTAGCCGCCCGCGGGCATCGCGTCACGGGCATTGACGGCCAGGTTCATGATCACCTGCTCGAACTGGTTGACGTCGACCTCGGTCTCGCCGAGGTCCGGCTCCTCGAGACAGCGAAGATCGATGTCCTCACCGAGGGAGCGGCGCAGGAGGGGCTCCATCGTGGCGATGATGTGGTTGAGCGACGTCACCGAGGGCTTGAGGGTCTGTCTGCGCGAGAAGGCGAGAATCTGCCTGGTCAGCCCGCTGGCCCGCTCGGCGGCGTCGCGCATATGCTCGATCTCTGAGCGGACGTCACTCAGCCTGCGGTTGTCGTCGACGAGCAGGAAGTCGCTGTAACCCATGATGATGGTGAGCAGGTTGTTGAAGTCGTGAGCGATGCCTCCGGCAAGCTGGCCGATGGCCTCCATCTTCTGCGACTGCCGCAGCTGCTCCTTGCTCTGTTCCAGGGCCGCCTCGACCCGTCTGCGCTCCTCGAGCTCGCGCTCGAGCTTGGTCAGCATGTTGTGAAGGATGACCGTCAACACCGCGCCGTACGCGGCGAGCTTGAGGATGTGGCCGATCATGTTGGCTGGGCCGTACAGGTTGATATATGAGCTGAAGGCGAACTCGCTACCGATCATGAGCACCATGGCCAGGGCAAGCCAACGGAGGGTCCGGCGGTCGAATGCCTGCCGTTTCATGACCATGACGACAAGGGCGAGCACCCACATGGCCGAAATGACGTACTCACTGATCGACTTGAAGGCAGTCACGCCGGAGCCGTCGACGAAGGTGGTGGGGAAGTGGCCGGTGAAGATCCAGGCGAGTCCTGCCCCGGCGGCCGCACCGACGATGACGAACACCGGCCACCAGATTCGCAGGTGACGGGTCGCCATGAACGCCGCCACCAACGCCACCAGCGCCTGCAGGTACCTGGCTAGGATCCACAGTTGGGTGGAGAGGGTGACGTCGGCGTCGGGGAAGACGCCCATGCCCTTGTAGGCAAAGACATGCACGAGGTCGATCGTCGCCGCCCAGAAGAAGCCGATGCCCAGCACTACCAGGAAGGTGGAGCTGGTCGCACCGTACATGCGGGCGGCGACGGCGAAGAGCAGCACCGCGACTATGACCGAGGCGGTTTCTACGAGACCATGGAAGAGGAGATAGTTCGAGCGGCTGATGAAGTACAACGCAACCACGAGTGCGGCACTGCCGAGAGCCAGGCACGTGGGTGCAGCCCGTAGTCTCATGTACGCCCCCCGAACGCGCCCCGTCGCCCGCCCTCTCTGAGCCGGCCGAGCGAGCAGAAGGAGCTCAACAGCTACGATTGCGCTAACAATCAATAGATATCATTTTTGAACCAAAGAAGCCAGCCAAAAGTTAACCCTGAAAACAATCCATCAACGTGACTCGAAAGGCTGCTAGAGACAGACTCCGCGGTCGACTACCAGTAACTGCCCAGTGACGTAGCGGGCCTCGTCGCTCGCCAGAAACAGGATGGCGTTCGCCTGGTCGATGACCTCGCACTCGCCGGCGGAGAGGTCCATGTGCCGGCCACAGATCTCGATGAACTCGCGATCGAAGGCCGCAAGCTTCTCGGGAGTGTTCAGTTCGGTGGGCGTCGGTCCCGGGCAGACGGCGTTGCAGCGGATGGCCGTGCCGGCGTATTGCAGGGCGATGTTCTGGGTGAGCGCCTCGACGCCCGCCTTGGCGGCGGAGTAGGCTGCCCCTCCGCAATGGTACCTGCCGCCGATCGACGACACGGTCACGATGGAGCCCGTTCCCGTCTTCTCCATCTCTTTGAGGCCCTCGCGGCAGCAGTAGAAGACGCCGGTGAGGTTGGTGGTGATGATCTCGTGCCACAGCTCGTCGGTCACCCGGACGGTCGGCGTGTGTTTGTCGACGATGCCGGCGTTGCAGATCAGCACGTCGAGCCTGCCAAAGGTGGCGATCGTCTGCGCGATGACGTTGCGCACGTCGGCAGGGGAGGTGACGTCGCCCACGACAGCGAGGGCCCGTCCACCGGCAGACGTGATCTTCCGCTCGAGAGCCTTGATGCGATCGAGCCTGCGGGCGGTCAGCACCACCGCCGCACCTTCACGCGCGAACAGTTCGGCCGTGCATTCGCCGATGCCCGCGCTCGCGCCCGTGACCACCGCTACTTTGCCTGCCAGCCTGCCCATGCCGCACTCCTTGCAGTTGCCCGAATGGACCACATTCTAAGCCATTCTACAGCAGCCCGGCGGGGCTTGAGTGGAACCAGAATACGACGGAGAAAGAGAGCAGCTTCGGCCTCTTGACTATTACGAACTTAGTAGTACTATGTGGTTAGCAACACGGCGAGGTCCGGATCGCGAGCCGGGAGTCGCCGGGGCTGTTTGAGAAACGTTCCGTCCGTCGAACGGACTGGAGGCAGGACTGAATGACAACACCAGCAACACCAGATCTCGAAGGGGGAAGGTCCGACGTTGTCG
>JGI20214J51650_10002816_pt1 | contig 10935 bp, 7 predicted proteins | sample WetSurMetagenome_FD_51650 | JGI IMG/M metagenome (IMG submission 51650)
TCATCACCGCCGAAATTACCCGGACCTGCCGGCCTTGCCTGGTCGCTGTTCCCTCTGTTTCCATTACCTCTTCCACCCTGGCCTCCCATACCTGGTCCTCCGCCCATACCCGGGCCGCCCATTCCTCCCCTTACAAACATGCGCTCAAGAGTTTTTCCTACATAACAATAAACATCGTAATAACCTGGCTTGCTCAGATATCCTTTCCAGGTTACAACCCTTTCACCCTTGCCGGCTCTGGTATATACAGCTGATAAAACATACTTTCCATAATATGTCGATTGAGCAACCGGCTGCCAGTATTCCGGCGCCCAGTAGTTATTGATCTGTTCATAGGTCAGGCTGCTCCGTCTTTTAACACCAAGAAGTTCTTTCAGGGGACTGGTGGTGGAATGCTGGTTTATGAAAAAACCCGGATCCTCGTTATCGACAATTACTTCTCTTTGATTAACATTGTCAGGTGCCGAAGCAAGCTTCTCTTCTCCCTGGAAGGGGATTGTTCCGGAAGGCGACTTGATTATATCATTTACCGGCATTGTTATCTGACCGGGAATATTCCGGGCGAAAAGGGTGTTGATCATCATCGACCTTGGCTGAGCATCGAGAATAATACCGATCTTCTTTGTTTCACGGGGTCCCAGAAAGGCAATCTTTGATATATCTGAAGCCTCCATCCCTCTTCCCTGCATTGAGATAGTGAAATTGCCCCTGCCTCCGGGTCCGCCACCACCGGCCATAACAAAATCCATCCCACCACCGCCTTGTCCTCCCATCCCTCTTCCTCCACCTCCACCGCCAGTACGGAAGGAAACGTTGAAAATACCTGCCACCGCTTCATTGTTTGATGCAATAAACGTTACCTGGTACCTGGTCCTGTTATCAACCACTACAGAGGAAACCTGAAGATTGGTGAATGAGAATCCNGGCTGACCAGTCTTGTTGAACCAGTCATCGAGGTAAGGATAGAATTCGAATCCGAATNTTTCCTTTATATCCGAATTCAGCTTTTCAATGCTTATATGCCTGAATTTGTTATCGTCAATATACTTCTTGAACCATTCATTGAAAGGTTCAATGCCCGCTCTGGCTCTTAGCATGTTGAAAAGGTAGTCGCCTTTTACTGTGAGAACCTGCCTGAGCGTGTCGCCCTTTGGATTCTTTGAAAGAAGGTCACGGAAGTTGAATTCCTTTAAAATAAGGTTAGCCTGGTCGTTATCCGTAAGTCCTCCGCCCATTCCTGCAAAACTCCCCTGTCCTGGTGTTGTGACCTTCTGCAGGTGCGATTCAAAAACTGCATTAATAACAGGGTATTCGGATGAATAGAAATTGTTTTTGAAAAAATAGAAGCTCGGACCCAGCCTGAACCTTACTGGTTCGTTAACAGCCACTCCATTCATAAACCTGAAATTTGAGCCGCTTATNAAAATGTTCCTGATGAAATTTGTGAAAATCCTTACCTGGAGCTCTTTATCAGTTATCACCTGGTTGTTTCTTGCCATCCTTTTCTTCTGCCTGGTAAACTGTTTGTAAAAACCTGCATTTCTCTGAGTAGAAAGCTTTTCAGGAAGAAGAACCATTGAAGGCTGAAGCTCTGCCCTCGTCTGTGTGCTCATAATGGGATATGAATAAAACTGGACAGGGACCTCCAGAAAAGAGAGAGTCCTGAACGGGTATTTTGTTGAGAATGTGGTTTCGAGTTCTCTCATAATACCTGAAACCAGGAAAGAAAGTGTGTCTTTCAGTTCCGACAGGTCTTTCTTGTAATAATCATGCCCCGGGAAGTAGAAGGATATGTATTTTACAGAGTCGATCCTGAGGGTATCTGATCTGTAATTCCCAATGGCAAGAGTAAGCCCTGTAAGCGGCGATTCGCTGCGGTAAACATAATCACCGTTTTCACGGCTGAGCCTTCCCTGCGCAACAGGCGTAAGCCCTTTTTCTTCCCTGACCCTCAGTGTATAATTCGAGAAATCAATTTTTATTCTGGCCGGATCGGCAGGATAATAGTTAAGTGCGGCGACTGGGTACCAGTTTGTTTCGGGAGTGAGGAGAACATATTCTGGCGTAAGAAAGGCCTGCCGCTTGTGAACGTTTACCATCACTATCCTGTATGGGTTCTCCTTTATATTGTCCTCATAGCTGGGATAGCAATAGGCCTCATTTATTGAACCCGAATAGCTTACAGAGATGCTGTCTTCAGTACCGACAGGAAGAAATCTTCCGGGATCTACCTCAAGAATATTATTGATACGCCTGAATTCCAGCGACCTTCCGTTGGAGCTTACTGAGGTTACTTTCATTCCGGGGTTAAGAGAAAGAATATATTTTTCAAGTGCNTCCCCGCTGTCGTTGATAAGCTTTATCCTCGCTTTGGCTGAAAGAGTTGTTCCGTTGTGAATAATCTCAATTGCATTATCCGTAACCGAGGCCATTTTCTTTGATTCGAACTGTTTGTTGGTGCTTATTGTCAGACTCTTTTCATCCTTTGAGCCCTGATAGTACATCCAGGTGTTGTAACCGCAAAAGGCAGAACTAAAAAGGAAAATGAACATAAATATCCAGGATAATGTAGTATGGGGCTTTGACTGTGGTAGCCTTTTAAACATTAGAACAGTTGCAAATACGAGCGTCATTCCCAGTGAGAAAAACATCATTCTCTGGTTGATTATCTGCCCGGGATTGTCAAAGCCAACAATGTTTGACCTGAATATGGGAAACCCGAATGCCATATAATCGAAAATAGATCCGAACTTGTGGAAGAGCCAGAACATGTCAAGAGCTGCAAAGCCGAGGAGGATCAGAAAAGTTATCGGCTGGTTCCTGATGGCCGACATCAGCAGGAAGGCAAGCCCAAGGCTGAAGACAATGGTGGGTACCGATATTATAAGCAGATAATAAAAGTATGAAAGTAAGTTGATCGGCATGCTTCTCGAAATGATGTTCATGAGCAGTCCGAGCGAAAGAATAACAAGATCGAGAGTAAGGAAAAGTTTCAGAATACCCCATGTCTTACCAATGATGTATTCGAGGTTCGACATCGACCTGGTATAAAGAACTTCATTGGTATCAACTTTTTTATCCCTTTTCAGAAAATCGGCAGCAAGGAAAATCACAACAATAGATTGCCCGATGTTAAGAAGATACAGGTTTATCAGCGGGACGGATGATGATATTGAAACAAGTTCCCAGGGCTCATCTCCGATAGGAGAGAAGAGACCGATGTTGAGGAAGGTAAAGATTATGAAAGCGCCTATTGCGAAGAGCTTGAAAAACCAGCTTCTGCTGAGGGTTTTTGCCTCATACCTGGCTACGCTGCTTATTGTGTGAAAAAATTCCATTTTCCTGGTGGTTATTCAATTATGTCGGCGTGCATCTTGTGCTCCATGTAATAAACATAGGCATGCTCAATATTGGGTATTATGCTTACCGGGTTGTATGGCGGCACATCTTCTGAAACTACCTGCACTTCCCAGCCGTTGTCGACCGGTATTGTGGAAATAACATCATACTTCTCCTTTACTGCTTCATATTCTTGCGGATTAAGGTGAAGTTTGAAAACGTGGCCTTCGGCATTGTTGATCAGGTGCTCAGGCGATCCTGAGAATACCAGCTCTCCTTTGTTCAGAAGCGCCATGCCCTGGCATGTTGAAGAAATATCACCGACAATGTGAGTCGAAAGGATAATAATAACGTCGTTCTGGCTTAACTGCGACAGGATATTCCTGAACCTTATCCTTTCGTCGGGATCAAGGCCGGTTGTCGGCTCATCTACAATAATGATCCTTGGGTTCCCGATCAGGGCCTGAGCTATTCCAAGGCGACGCTTCATACCTCCCGACANCTTGTTGGCCTGACGGTCGCGGACTTCCAGGAGACCCACCTGGTCGAGAAGCCTGTCGACTTCCCTGATCCTCTCTTTCTTGTTCTTCAGCCCGGCAAGCGATCCGGAATAATCCAGAAATTCCCAGGTTTTCAGCGAGGTGAAAAACCTGAAATCCTGTGGAAGATATCCCAGCATTTCCCTAACCTCCCTGCGATGTTTCTGAATATCCCTGCCGTCAACCAGAACCAGCCCGGAGGTTGGCTTCATGAGGGTTACAAGGATCCTCATCAGGCTTGATTTACCGGCGCCATTGGGGCCCAGAAGCCCGAACATCCCGGTGCTGAACTCAAGGTTAATGTCTTTTAATGCGTGGTTGCCGTTTGGATAGATCTGGTTAAGTCCTTGTATTTCAATTTTCATGTTTAAGGTCCGGATGTTTTAGGTTCTTTCTGATTAGACGTTTTAAAGACGGGTTTTATTTCAATTGTTGCACAAAATTGCAGCCTTTTGTGCAAAAAAANTTCATTTTCCTTATTCAGCTTCAAGATACATCATAAATTCTGTTTATCACATTGGGAACTAATTCATATTTTTGTAATTCAAATTTCAACAGGTGGTCTACCAGACAAACAAAAGAAAGATTATCAACGATCCGGTTTACGGATTCATTAGCATTCCCGGCGATTTCATCTTCGATCTGATTGAACATCCCTGGTTTCAGAGACTACGCAACATTAAGCAGCTTGGCCTTACCAGCTTCGTTTACCCTGGAGCAAATCACAGCAGGTTTCAGCATAGCCTTGGCGCCATGCACCTGATGGATATGGCTTTGAGGACACTTATTTCGAAGGGGGTGGAGATATCTGAAGAGGAAGAGGAGGCAGTGTTCTGTGCCATCCTTCTCCATGATGCCGGCCATGGCCCCTTCTCACATGCCCTTGAGAATTCAATAATCAGCGGAATCTCACACGAAGACCTTTCCGTTCTCCTGATGAGAAAGCTTAATGAACATTTCTCCGGAAGACTCACAATGGCCATCGCCATATTTCAGGGTACATACAGGAGAAAATTCCTTCATGAGCTGATTGCCGGACAGATGGATATGGACAGACTTGATTACCTCAGGCGCGACAGCTTTTTTACAGGCGTTATCGAAGGATCAGTGGGTTCCGACAGAATTATCAGAATGCTTAATGTGGTCGGTGATTCATTGGTTGTTGATGAAAAAGGTATCTATTCGCTTGAAAAATTCCTCATCGCCAGAAGGCTTATGTATTGGCAGGTTTACATGCATAAGACGGTTCTTTCGGCAGAAAGTCTTCTGGTACGGATACTTAAGCGTGCAAAAGAGCTCGCCTCAAAGGGAACAGACCTTTATGCCACACCAGCACTGAGGTTCTTCCTTTATAACAAAATCGGTCCTGATGATCTTATCAGGGACGTTAAATTCACCCCCGGGCTCATTGCTAATAACTTCACTCGGCTCGACGATTCCGATATTCTTGTTTCAGTTAAATACTGGGCCGACAGCAGCGACAAAATACTTTCCGATCTTTCATCACGATTGGTTAACCGCGCCCTGCTTGCAATAGAACTGCAGGAGGAACCGTTCAGTAAAGAACGGATTGCAAAGCTGAAGGATAAGGTAATGACATCCCTCGGGATAAGCGAAACCGAAACAGACTATTATGTTTTTACCAGCGCTGTTTCAAATCTCACATATACACCCGATGCCCCCGAGGTACGAATTCTTCTCAAATCGGAAAAGACAGCTGACATCTCGGCTGTTTCAGATATGTTTGACCACAGATTTATTTCAGAACAGGTAACCAAATATTTTCTATGCTATCCCAAAGAATGCAAACAATAAAAAATTGAATTATGGAATTTTCAGCGTCAACAATAGCAGGCTTCCTTAAGGGTGAAGTTGAAGGCAACCCAAATGTGGTGGTGAACACCATTGCGAAAATTGAGGAGGGCCAGCCCGGAGCGCTCTCATTTCTGGCAAACCCAAAATATGAGCAATACATCTACACAACAAAATCATCAATAGTCCTTGTAAATAAAAGCTTCGTTCCAAATGCAAAAATAGAAGCTACATTAATTAAAGTCGAAGATGCGTATAACGCCTTTGCGTCTCTTCTCCGACTCGTTGACCAGGCAAGACCAAGGAAAAAGGGAATACACCCCACTGCAATTGTTGAGCCTGGTGCAAAAGTTGGCAAGGATGCTTACCTGGGTGCTTATGCCTATATCGGCGATAATTGTGTAATCGGCGACAATTGTTCGGTATATCCGCATGCATATATCGGCGATGGAACAAAGCTTGGGAATAATTGCACTATCTATTCAGGTGTTAATATTTATCACGACTGCGTCCTTGGCGAGGGTGTTACAATTCATGCCGGAACAGTTATCGGCAGTGACGGCTTCGGATTTGCCCCGCAATCGGAAAACGAATTCATGAAAATTCCTCAGCTTGGGAATGTGGTGATCGAAGACCATGTGGAGATCGGAGCCAATGTCGCCATCGACAGGGCTACAATGGGATCAACTTTTATCCGCAGGGGAGTCAAACTCGATAACCTAATCCAGGTTGGACATAATGTTGAGATAGGTGAAAATACAGTTATTGCAGGGCAAACAGGCGTAGCGGGATCAACAAAGATTGGAAGTAACTGCATGATCGGAGGCCAGGTAGGATTCGCCGGACATATAAAAATCGCCGATGGTACCAAAATAGGTGCCCAGTCTGGAATTCCCGGCGACGTAAAAAAGGAAAATCAGATTCTTCTCGGTTACCCTGCCATCGACCACAGGGATTTCCTCAGATCTGCAATTATCTACAAGAGGCTTCCGGAACTTAAAACAAAAATTGATACACTTGAAAAAGAGGTGGAACAGCTTAAGAAAAAGTAAGTTAAAACTCCTGGTCTAAATTAAAGTAACTGGTGTTAATACAGTTAAACAGCTTTTTTTTAGCATGTTCGATATTTTTTTACTTTTTTTGTACCCGAAAAATTCTATAACAACTTCTACTGATGAGCGAAAAACAAAGGACACTTGCGAAAGAAGTAAGTCTGAATGGCAAAGGATTGCATACTGGTGTAAACGTAACAATAACATTCAAGCCGGCACCTGCAAATCATGGTTATAAATTCTGCAGGGTTGACCTCCCCGGAAAGCCCCTAATTGATGCTCTCGCAGAACATGTTTCTGATACTTCAAGGGGAACAACACTGGTTCAGAATAACGCTTCCGTTTCAACTATAGAGCATGCACTCGCAGCTCTTCATGGTCTGAGAATCGACAATGCACTTATTGAAATGAACGCTCAGGAAGCTCCTATTATGGGAGGATCTTCATTTGCTTTCGTTGAGGCAATTAAGGAAGCAGGAATTGTAGAGCTTAAGGAAGATCGCAATTACTTTGTCGTAAAACAGAAAATTACTTTCTCAGATGAAGAGCATGGCGTCGACCTGATCGTTTATCCCGATGACCATTTCAGCATCAACGTCCTGATCGACTATAACTCAAAGATACTCGGTAACCAATACGCAATTCTCGACTCTGTCGATGATTTTGAAGAGGAGATATCCAGATGCCGGACCTTTGTTTTCTTCCATGAACTGGAGCCCCTTTTCAAAATGGGACTCATCAAGGGAGGCGATCTCGACAATGCAATTGTTATCCTTGAACGCGAAGTGGGGCAGGATGAGATCGACAGGATTGCCACGCTGTTCAACAGACCGGGAATCAGCACTCATACTGCCGGTGTTCTTAATAATACCGAACTTAAATATACAAATGAGCCCGCCCGTCATAAGCTTCTCGATATCATGGGAGACCTTGCACTTGTCGGCCACCCGATAAAGGGAAAAGTTGTCGCCACCCGCCCGGGCCATTACGCCAACACCAGGCTTGCAAAACTCATGAGGCAGGAGATGAAGAAGGCTCTTTCAAAAAAAGATATTCCTGTATATGACCCTACCCAGACACCTGTTTTCAGTATAGATGACATTAAGAAAAGACTGCCACACAGGTACCCTTTCCTGATGGTCGATAAAATTATTTCGATCAATGAAAATACTGTCATTGGGATTAAAAACGTTACTGTTAATGAACCTTTCTTTCAGGGCCACTTCCCAAATGAGCCGGTAATGCCGGGCGTTCTGATGGTTGAAGCTTTGGCCCAGTGCGGTGGATTGCTGGTTCTGGCAGGAGTTGATGACCCTGAAAAGTATTCAACTTATTTCCTGAAGATCGACAAGCTGAAATTCAAGCATAAAGTTGTCCCCGGCGATACTCTTATCCTTAAAATGGAGCTTATTGAACCGCCCAGAAGAGGAATAGTTGCAATGTTTGGTCAGGCATTTGTGGGAAATGCCCTCGTGGTTGAAGGCGAGATGGTAGCCCAGGTAATAAAAAATAAATAACAATGATATCAAATTTAGCATTTGTTCATCCTGATGCCAGGCTTGGTGAAAATGTTACTGTTGAGCCTTTCGCATTTATCGCAGGTAATGTTGTAATCGGCGATGGAACATGGATCGGCCCCAATGCCACTGTTATGGATGGCGCAAGGATAGGAAAGAATTGCAGAATATTCCCGACAGCTGTTGTTTCAGGAATTCCGCAGGATTTAAAATTCAAAGGAGAGGACACTACAGCGGAGATTGGCGATAATACTACAGTCCGTGAGGGGGTTACTGTCAACAGGGGTACAGCTGCAGTTGGCAAAACTGTTGTCGGCGACAACTGCCTTCTTATGGCATACTGCCACATAGGCCACGACTGCGCTATCGGAAATAATTGCATCATTGGCAATACAACAGGACTTGCAGGTGAAGTACAGGTCGGCGACTGGGCAATTATTAGCGGAGGTTCTCTCGTACATCAGTTTTCACGCATCGGCGAACATGTCTTTGCCGGCGGCGGCGCTAAAATCAGAATCGATGTTCCTCCATATATTCTTGCCGACAGGGAACCACTTAGCTATATGGGACTTAATGTCGTGGGACTCGGTCGCAGGGGCTTTACAAAAGAAAAAATTGACGAGATTCACAACATGTACAGGGTGCTGTACCAGAGCAAGCTGAATAACACACAGGCCCTTGAAAGAATTGAAAAGGAATTTGCTCCCTCACCGGAGAGAGACCTGATAATAAATTTCTTCAGGACGTCAGAACGAGGAGTAATAAGGGGACCGAGATAGGTCCCTTTTTAATTTTCATGCTGCCAGCCCTGGGCCGTCAGCTCTACTTCTGTGCCGTCGGCACCCACAAGAAAATTCCCCGATCCTTTTTCAGTTATATGTCCTATGGTCCTCACTGAACTGATATTCTTCACCGCCTCGTAATTATCAAGAGATACAGTGAAGAGTAGTTCAAAATCGTCACCGCCGTTAAGAGCGGGCACCAGCGGATCTATATTGAATTCTTCAGCCAGCCTCGCTGTCTCATAATCGATGGGGATCTGCTTGTTGAAGATCCTGCATCCTGTTCCCGACGACTTGCATAGCTGCATCAGGTCGGAAGCAAGGCCGTCGGTGACGTCAATCATGGCACCCGGCTTAATCCCTGCCTTATTTAGTTCTTCAAGAGCAGCCAACGGCAGTTCTGGCTTCAGCTGCCTGCCAAGAACATAGTCATATCCTGTGAGATCAGGCTGGATTCCTTTGTTTTTTTCATAAATCATCCTTTCGCGCTCAAGAAGCTGGAGACCCATATACGATGCACCAAAGTCGCCCGTGACACAGATAAGGTCGTTCGGACAGGCACCGTTTCTCCTTACCAGGTCGTCTTTTTTTACCGAGCCTATTGCAGTTACACTAATGGTAAGGCCGGTAAGAGAACTGGTAATATCGCCACCTGCAAGATCGACACAGTATTTTTCACAAGCTAGCTTTACACCTTCATAAAAGTCATCTACATGCTCTGTGGTAAACCTCTTGCTGATACCCAGAGCAACCAGTATCTGACCTGGAACTCCGTTCATCGCATAAATATCGGATATCCCCCGCACTACTGATTTGTAACCAAGATGCTTTATAGGAAAGTATACAAGGTTGAAATGAATTCCTTCAAGAAGAAGGTCGGTAGATACGAGGGTTAGATTATCACCGGAATCAATTACTGTTGAATCATTCCCGATACCTTCAACGGTTGATTTGTTTACCGGCTTCAATCCCTGTGAAAGCCGGTCGATAAGTCCAAACTTACCAAGTTTGCTGATAGGGCTGTTTTCCATTCTTAAGCGTTTACTATATCCCTTCCAAAGGGGTTAAGAGCAACAGCGGTAAGCTTGAAATGCTGCAATCCAAATGGAATGCCGATGATGGATATGCAGAGCAGAAGTCCGAAAAAGGCATGAGTCAGTGCAATCCAGACTCCACCGCACAGAAGCCAGATGAGATTCATAAGTATGTAAAGGCATCCAGATGCCCTGGGGTGAACCCTTGTGTCGCGCCCGAAAGGCCATATTGCGAGCGAAGCCATCTTCAGCGTCTGAATACCGAACGGTATGCCGACGATAGTGATCATCAGAAGAAGGCTGCCAATAAAATATTCAATGGCAATGATAATGCCACCGAATATCAGCCATANAAGGTTTCCCAGGATTTTCATTTTCTATTCGAGAATAATGGTTTTATCCTTTGGATATTTAACCGAATAGGTCATTATCAGCTGTTTGCTCTCCTGGGGTTTCAGGGTGAGATCCCATTTGACCACACCGGTCTGGGCATTCAGCTTGCCGCCGCTGAGCTCGGGAGCCTCTACTGTAATTCCACTGTTCGATGAAACCGGGATCTGATCATCAATCGTAATATTTACAGGTCCTGGCTTGTTGTTCCTGACTGTAATAAGGAAAGAGTAAATCTCTGTCTTGTTTGACCCGAAAACTTTACGACTTGTGAAATCCTGCCTTTTTTCACGCTTCACAACAATACTCTGGTCGCTTCCGAGTGAAAGTGTAAGCGTATCTTTCAGCTCCGCCACATCTATATTCGATTTCCCGACAAAAGTATTCTCGAAATAAAGAGTTGCCTCCCCGCTCATCAGGCTAAGCTTTGCCCAGTCAGTAATACTTGCCGTGAGAAATGCAAGAGCATT
>JGI20214J51650_10002817_pt1 | contig 10935 bp, 12 predicted proteins | sample WetSurMetagenome_FD_51650 | JGI IMG/M metagenome (IMG submission 51650)
AAGCCGACAAAACGCAGCATGCCCCTCTGTACCGGGCGAAGAACGGCGTGGATGTCGCCGTTGAATCCTCCCTTTGCGTAGGCCTCGGCCGGGCCGCCCGTCGTGAGCGACAGCATGGCCCGCTTTCCCTTGAACACGCCGTTTTCATAGAGACGGCCCCCGCCGTAAGTCCTTCCCATGGCAAAGACCCGGTCCACAAGAGCACGCTGATCCAGAAGCGGTGGCTCATGTCAGCCTGTTCCGGATTCACTTCCGGCTCGAGAGTGACAGTCTTGGGTTCCAGAGACATCCCGCAGATGGGGCAGTTTCCGGGGGCATCCCGCACGATCTCAGGATGCATGGGACAGACCCACTCGGCCTTCGATTGTCGGGGGACGATCGGCACAACAGGCTCGAGGGCCATTCCGCATTTTGGACAGACCCCGGGCTTGGATTCCCTTATTTCAGGGTGCATTGGACAGGTGTACAATTCCACCTCCGGGCATTTCTGTGAAAAATTCTGTGTATCTCATCCGCGTCGCAGCCGATTGATATCGGATAAACCAGGAAAATGGAGTGTCGGCGGACTATCCCACTTCGACAATGCAGTTTTCGCCGCCATACTGGTTCCGGCAGCGGGTGGTACAGCATGGGTCATCAGTCCAGATGCCATCGACGATGAAACGGTACTCGTATTTTCCGGGCGCGAGGTAGAAAGTGACCTTCCAGTTGCCGTCCGCCTTTCCTTTCAGGGATCGGGTGGAAGGTTCCCAGTTGTTGAATGTGCCCGCTACGGCTACCTCGGAAGCGTTGGGTGCGTGGGCGCTAAATGTGACTTGTTTCTTGCCAAGATTGCCTGCCATAAATCACCTCGTTATAACCTGGGTTGATCCTTGCCCTATCTCTATATGATAGCCTGCTTCGCTTCTCCGGAAGCCATAGCATAAGCTCATCAAACTCACGGAAAATAGAATGAAAATCCGTTGTTCCCCGATCCCGTCAAAGAGAATGTATCTTTTAGCCGTGCTGACTTAATGTTTCATTCGAACTTTTCCTGTGTCCTTATTTTTATCATGTAATCGACCGGGCAGACGGTCAGTATGCCATCTCCGGCAATACCTAAACGGCCGAACCGAAGGATGATGCTCTCCACTTCATTCACTTTTTCTTCGACAACCATTATCTGAATCAGATTATGGATAGTATACGGGCTAAATACCGTTGTCTCTTCTCCGAGCCATTTGACCTCCGTGATCGTCACATATAGGATTCCGACCCGTTCCAGCTCTTTCACGATTTCACTGAGGCATGATGTCCTGATAACGCCAATCAGCATTTTCATGATTTACCTCCTGATCTGGTGACACTCTTCAAGCGAAGAGGGTTGGACGGTTCACAGATCATGCAGGTCTCCCAACGGCATATCATACCTGCCGACATTTCCGCGTTCATGCCTCTCTGTGAGGACCTTGTCCACAAGGGAATTGTTCCAGTCTCCAGCTTCAGTTCGGTGTCAGTGATAGGAAACTCCCCCAGACTGAAGGGAATTAAACTTTGAACAAAGCAAAGCGAGTTCTACGAGGGCAAATCTTTCTAAACAGCATTTCAAGTTGCATCAGGAACCCTTTTTTGCCAGTGAATCGATGATGTATCGATAAATTTTTGCAAGTTGCTGATCCGATAGCTTCTCCTTAGAAACAGCCGGCATAGCGCCTGGTGACCCATCGGGTCTTCTGGGATTTCGACAATAATTCGCAAACACGTCAAGATTATTCAATTTGGAAGAATCGATAACGGGTATAGATGGCGTTATGATATTCCCGCCGCCAGGGTGACAACTGCCGCAATTCAGCGCGTATAATGCTTCTCCATTTTTAATTTCTTCCTGCATCGCTGCGGTCTTGTCGGCAAAGACAAGATCTCCGCCAAAATATCCCAATCCAATCACGCAGAGCACGCAGAGCAAATAAACCACAGTTTTACTCAACAGGTCTCCCAGATTCTTGATTTCCATTATAATAACGAGGGTGAGAAGAACCAGAAGTGCGATGGTCAGAATTATTTTGATTTTAATAGGAAACGACCATACTCCACCGTAGAAGCGCAGCCAATCAGTGTAACCTAAAAAAGCTGTCGGAAATAAAAAGATGAGTGAAAGTACTATGCAATAATAGGCTGTTTTTATCAGAGTTCCATTGCGTTTAAGCATAACGGCTGCAAGAAGAAAGATGAATGCGCTGACAACCAATCCGATCGGCATGTGGGTGAGCGGGGGATGGAGCGGGTGGTCAAAACCAATGTTTTGTGAAATCCGATACAGGAATTCCATATTGTCTCCGTATAAGCAATTCAGACGATTACCGCATCAATAAAAGAAGCCAGGCAAGAACATAGAACGGCATTGTCATCAGCATTGCCTCAGCCAACCCCCTATAAATGACCGGCCACTATTGCATTAGAGCGATACCTACTGGCTCACTCCCGAAGCCTCTCGGGTGCCGGATTTGCCGGAAAGAATGCAGAGCATTGACGAGGTACATCAAAACAACTTCCAGACGAGCAGGTAGAACGTGTTGTTGTCGGAGGCATCCCTGCCGGAGCCGTCGTAGTTCGAGCTTGCACCGTTGAACTTGTCATAGATGACATACTGCGCAACAATTTTTAGATCCTCTAGCGGCAGATAAGCGGCCTGTAGGATGAAACCGCTGCTGTTCGGGCTTCCTGTGCTGCTGCCGGTCACCGGCCCTGGTGCATAGAGCACAGGGTCGCTGTCCCCGGTGGTTGAGAAATAGGCCACGGTGCCGCCCAGGGTCCCGAAATCTGCCCGGTAGTGATATTGGAGATTGACCCTCCACGTCTCCAGGTTGTCGGAGTTGTTGGCAGTGTTGCCCAGCGGAAAGCTCGCATCCCAATCCTGCTTCTCGTGGATCCAAGTCCCCTGGGCCGTGAACAAATGCTTACCTTCGATGAACTGGTACTGTCCGTCGAACGCATAATCGGTAAACCGGTCCGTAGGGCCGCTTGTCAGGCCCGCGGGGAAGACATCCGCCACCATTCCGTACGTCCCCACTTCGAACGAGTGGGCTCCCCATTGGTGCTGCAGGGCGAGCCGCCCGTAAGGTGCGGCGCCGCTCACGATAGTGTTGGGTGTCGTGCCGGCCCCCAGCGGTCGGGCGATGCCTCTGTTTGTCGAACCGTAGACGTCCACCTCCGCGTAGATCAGGTGGTTCCAGAAGGCATAGATGCCGACCCCGCCTACCTGTTGTCCCAGCGTCCCGTCGATGATCGTCCCTGCAGAAGGGGTCACGGCAACGGCCGAGGAAGAGAAGGGGAACCCCCACACCGGCGTGGTGTTCCACGCATCGGAGACGCTCGGGTTGTTATTGACTGTCAGCCCGTATACCAATGGCGTGCCTCCGAGGTCCAGGTTATTTGCGTAACGGATGTCCGTGTTGTCCAGGCTGATGGAGTTATCGACGCCGCTGTAGGTAAGCTGCGAGAAGGCCCCGAAGTTGCCTGCGATCTTGCCGGCATAGAAGACGCTGGCCTGCTGGGGGATGTTGAATTTGGCCGTGGGGGAATCATCAAACGGATCGAATTGGTTTGTCAATCCCTTCTGCTCTGTATAGGAGACCTGGATCATGGCCGAAACGGGGATGCGCTCCGCAAAGGGTTTCGTGTTGTTACTGAAGACATACCCATTGATCTTGAAACTCCGCCCGAAAGGGGTCAATTCCGGGAAAACAGTGTGACATGCCGAACAAGACATGCCCGTTTGACGCTTGAAGCTCGGCACGGCATGAGAATTGGTGAGTACGGAAGCCATAAACAGGAGGATCAGGAAACCGATCACCGCCACCTGTTTCAAGAGGCGAATACCGAGCCGGGGAGCGGATGATTCAATACATTCGCCTGCCTTCTCACGACGTTTCGTCCCGTAGAAGGGAGAATCTACCGCAAGCCGTTTCATTTCCATCCTCCTTTCGTCATTTCTTGAACGTTCGGGTCATGTACTCAATGATTGCCTCGGTCTCGTTGGGCTTCAGGTCGAATGCAGGCATCATCCTACGCCCGTTCCGGATCACGTCGGACATCTTTTGTTTATCGTACTGCTGCCAGAATTTCGGGTCGTTGAAATCGGCGGGCTTCGGGTTCAGAGAGGCAGCAGCGGGTCCGTTCCCGTTGCCCTTGATCCCGTGGCAGAACTGGCACCTCCCTTCATAAACAGTCTTCCCCAGTTCATAGTCGCTTCCCCACGCCGCTATGGACCAGAGAAGAAGGATACCAGGAACAACCATTGCCGCTATGCGGTAAGATATTCTTTTCATGGAGCAGCCTCCTTACCATGGTAAAAGGAACCTGATGGATTCAAGGGCCATGCACTTCGGATATGGCGGATAAAAAGAAACGAATGGGTTAAACAGGGAGAAATAGCGGATCCGCCGCAGTGATCGTTCATTCAGTTGGGGAAGCTGTCCCCAGCAGTAGGCCAAAGCGCTATTGAGAATGCTGAAACCCGGGGATGACAGTGAAGGTCGACCTCTAACGTCTCCAGGCGGTTCCATCGCCATCCACCTTCGTCATTTCGACTTCTTGAACATCCAGGTCATATATTCCGTGATCACATGGATCTCGTCGGGCGGCATGTCAAAGGCGGGCATCTTGCCCTTTCCGCTCCGGATCACTTCGTTCATTTTCTTTTCATCGTACTCCTGCCAGAATTTCGGGTCATTGAAATTGGCGGGCTTCGGGGTCAGAGAGGTTGCATCGGGACCGTTTCCGTCTCCATTAATGCCGTGGCAACGTTGACAGCTCGCTTGATAGATAATCTCCCCCAGCACGTAATCGCTTCCCCATACGACGACAGTCCAGAGAAGGATACAAGCAAGCAACACGACCGTCACTCCGGCAGTGTTCTTCATGGCTCAACTCGGGCCTGGGATGAAGCATCCGCAAGCAATCCGCAAGTGCATATTCTTTCATTGGAAGATAGCGCATACCCGGATTGATGCCGGATAAGAACGCAATAATTCATTTCCATCGGCGAGCTAATCGTCCGGGATGCGCAAGTTCCCAATGAAGACGCTGCAACCGACAGGCCTAATAGGCCGAACTCATGCGGCCTGTCTGCTTGTTGATGAGGACCTTGTCCACGAGGGAATTGTTCTTGGTCAGGACCTCCGCTTCAAAGGCAGTGCCCGCGTCCTTGATTTTACCCAGCTTCAAATTCGGATTCCGGGTGGACTTGAGATATTCATCCATCATGGCCTTTGCATCCTTCATTTCCAGAGGTTTCCCCGGTGCAGCATAGGACTGTCCGTAACCGTAGCCTCGGCCGCCCATCATACCCTGACCTGTGCCGTAGCCCGGTCCATACCCCATCATACCGCCACCCATGCCAGAGCCGGGACCTTGGCCACCCATCATACCTCCGCCCATCATGCCGGAACCCATGCCATATCCATAGCCCCCTCCCTTCATCATCCCGGGACCCATGGTGCCGCCCATTTTGAGGGCATGGTCGAACATGACAAGGTGATGGCGGGTCTGCAGAAGGATACTATTGAGTATGCCGGCAGAATCACGGTCTGCTGCATTCTTCACGAGCCACTCGTAGCGAGGAATCAGGTCCTGCTCCATCTTCACGCACAGTTGGAAGGCCTCGGTGACCGTCTTCGTCTCTGCAACCGCAGCCGGCTTGCCCTCGGCAGGCAGCCCGTACGAGGCGAAGAGCCGCTCGATAGCCCGCACATGATCCTCCTCCTGGGGGATGACCATATGGTAAGGCATCCAGGCGTTGAACTTTTCGGCGTCTGCCGTGTATTGGGCGTAGGATTGACGCTCCAGGGCCAGCACGTCCCGGAGCTTCTGCAGCCACTCCTGGCTCTTCGGGGCCGGGAGTTTGTCCGGCACGTCCGGGGCGATCGGATAGCCCATCATCCCCCCGCCCATACCGTAGCCGTAACCGCTGCCGCCCATCATGCCTCCGCCCATGCCGCGCTGCGCCATAACGGGCGTGACGAACAGAAGCAATATCAAAATTGTCATTGTCCGCCAAAAATAGCTTTTCATGGTGACCTCCTTGTCTGTTTCAGGGTTCCCGTGAAGGAAGGGCTGCGCATGCGATTACTCGGAGAGATCCCGTTTCATCCGGTCATATTCTTCCTTCGTGATTTCCCCTTTTGCATAGCGCTTTTTCAAGATTCCCAGGGGCGTTTCGCGGACGTTCCCGCCCCTCTGGGCCTGCACGATAAAATAGACCGCTATGGCGACCACGATCGCAAGAATCAACCACATGAACCATCCTCCGTACCCGTAGTGCATCATAGGCCAGCCGCCTCCCGGCCCGTACATGGGCCCGTATCGATCGTCCGATGAGCATGAAAACAGGGCCGCCGCGGACGACGAGACCGCACAAGCCAAATACCTCTTCACGATGTTACCTCCTGGATGAATGCGGGCAGATTGGATCAGATGTTTGCTGATGAACTTCCCGGCAGTGCAGTAAGACGCAGAATTTGATTATAAAATAAATCACTGAGCCCGAACATTCCATTATCCTTTTAAACGCTCTTTCCAATCCATTTACCCAGCTTGATTCTAAGACTGAAACGTATAGATTTTGTCTTACCGGATGATCTGATCCCCGCAATGATCAGATCCGAGGCGAATGAAGAAGGCTAATGTGGTTTGTTGCTTCACGGTGCTGGTGCCTTTCTGAGCTTGAACACGGTTACAATGTCTTTGTCGCTGTCCGCGATAATCAGAATCAAACGGTTTTCCGTCGCGATCTGTCCAATGCTAACATCTCCTGATGTAAACCTGAGATAGAGATACTCATTTTTCAAGTCCATCGCGCCGGTAAATTGCGCTCTGGTTTCATCCCTTCCTAAATCGTTGACGAGGTACCCTTTGAACTGTGTGCCGTTTTGCTCCTCTATGAGCAGTCTCATGCCGCTGTAAAAAGGAACGAATCCGTTCTGAGTGACGTGGCGGATAACGTAGCCGGACCATATCCCCTTGAGATCGATGATCTGATCATCAGCGTGTGCTGCAATGCAGACCGCAAAAAAAACCATGCCCGCAGTCACGCCGCCTAACCATTTGATCATACTTAAAAAACGCGCATTTTCGTTCTTCATGTATGATATATATAACATTTTTACTTTACTTTTGCATCAATTATTTGTAGACAATATAACAAAGCATGGAACAATGAAAAAGAAGGGAAACGATCGCCTGGACTCATGTCGATGTCACTTATGATTCTGTTTAGTTCAGCCTTCAGACGCAGCAAGACCGAGCCTCAAAGCCGGCTTTACGGGCGTGGGACGTGGAGGGGTGATGTATGAAAAGAGCGGCTTTCATAATCATGTCTGCCATTTTAGTCGTTGTCTGGAATTTGACGACTTTATCAGCGGTCCTCGCACAGACAATGAGCAGGCAGTCGAATTCGGGAGCTGGGTACAGGACGAACGCCTGGTCCGCTGATGCGGCACAGGAACCGAAGACAGGCAGCCAACATAACGCATGGCTCCAGGGCGACGAAAAGCAGCAGGAGGATCTAATGGGATGCTATAAGCTGTCCTCGGACCTTGTACACCATGTCTGGGACATGCATAAAGCGCTTTCGAAGAACGCCGTTGATTGGTCGGCCTTCAGGAATCGATATGCGGATATGAAAAAAGGAGAGCAGCTTCTGATTACAGAACACGAAGAGTTTGTGTCTGGCCTCAATAACGGTCAGCGATCCTGGTGGGAGAGCCGACTGAAAAAGATCATGGCTATAGAATTCAAGCTTCAGGCCCGTATGGGTGCCATCGAAGGTGAACTGAAAGAAAAAATGCCTATATCAAGGAAGATCATGCCTTTGTTTGTCGATCTCGAGGGGCAGTTCAAAGAATGGAAAGACTGCTACGGCCAGATGGGCGCCGATATGGATATTGAAAACCTCGACCAGAAATCTACAGGAAAAATCAGGGGGCTGCCGGAACCCCAGAAACCCTGACAGTAAGAAGCGTGCTGAGCCCGAAGAAGCGGAATAATTACCGCGCTAAGAAGAGTTAGAAGAAAACAAAACGCAAAGGATAAATGCATGACCGATAAAAACAGAGAAATCGCAGAGATCGTGGATGATTTGAGACGAATCTTTCAGGCAGTCCATTCGTACACCAGGAGGGCAAAGAAGGAGTCAGGGCTGACAGGTCCGCAGCTCTGGGCGATTAAAATGATTGCAGATGCAGGGTCGATCCGGGTGTCAGATTTGTCCAAGAAGATGTATCTGCACCCGGCGACCGTCATCGGCATATTGGATCGGCTTATACGCCTCGGCCTGATCAAAAAGACGCGTTCACGCACGGACCGAAGGGTCGTGCACGTAAGCCTGACAAAAGCAGGAAAAGAGGTTGTCGAACGGTCGCCGGAAGTGGCTCAAGGCATGATCGTCTCAGGACTGGAGGCTTTGTCAGCTCAGAGGCTCGGCAAGATTTCCGAGGGCATGAAGGAGATGGTGAGAATATTACAGGCACAGGAACTGCCTCCGAAATTGCTTCTGTCAGCGGAGGTAAACATCCCTGTAAGTGTTCCAAAGAAATAATAAACCGCGTAACGATTGATGTAAAACGTTCAGAGTTCATCGCGAGGGTTTTCAAAGGCCCGCTTAATACCTCTGCTTTCCCTTTCATCTTGCTCGGATCCCGGTGTTGAGTTGCATTAACCCGTGTGAAGACCCTGTCCCAGTGTTCATCAGAAAATCATCAAGGAGGTCGTCATGGACTCTAAATATTTAGGCGGACTCGTTTCCCGTATCACGAAAGGCGCAAAGGTTGTCATCGTGTCAAACAGGGAACCCTGTCTTCATGAGCGTGATGTGGATGGTATCCGCATCGTCCGTCCGGCAAGCGGGATGGTTGCAGCATTGGAGCCGATCGTTCGAGCGACCGGCGGTACCTGGGTAGCACACGGATCCGGATCTGCCGACCGCCTTGTCACAGACGAAAAAGGGCGAATCTCGCTGCCCCCCGAGGATCCCCGGTACACGCTCCGGCGCGTATGGCTGACCAAAAAGGAGGAAGACGGCTATTACTACAGCCTGTCCAACCAGGCCCTGTGGCCCTTGTGTCACATCGTTTACACGCGGCCACGTTTTTCCCGGACTGACTGGGAGACCTACAAGAACGTGAACAGGCGCTTTTGCGATACGGTGCTCGAGGAGGTCGAGGGAGGGCCTGCCATCGTGTTCATCCAGGACTATCATTTGGCTCTGCTGCCCCGGATGCTCCGGAATGAAAGGCCGGATCTCATGCTCATCCATTTCTGGCACATTCCCTGGCCCAACCGCGAGGCTTTCCGCATATTCCCTTGGGGGGAGGAGCTTCTGGATGGTCTGCTCGGAAACGACATTATGGGCTTCCACATCCAGTACCACTGTAACAATTTCATGGGCACGGTGGACCGGGCGATCGAGGCAAAGGTGGATTACGAGCACTTCCGGATTTTCCGCGGCGGCAGACCCACACATATCCGGGCGTTCCCTATCAGCGTCGACTACCATCAGATTGGAAAGGATGTAGCTTCACAGCCAGTCGATGAAAGACATGCTAGCTTCATCAAGGAACTGGGCGAAGGGATTCTGGCTACGAAGATCTACGTCGGGGCGGACCGGATCGACTATACTAAGGGGATACCGGAACGGATGAAGGGCTTCGATCTCATGCTGAAAGATCACCCGGAACTCAAGGGAAAGGTCACCCTGCTTCAGCTGGCAGCGCCCAGCAGGACACACATCGAGGAATACCGGAACATCAACGACGAACTGGACGACCTCGTTGACGAGATCAACTGGCGCCATCAGACCGAGGACTGGACGCCCATCCGGTTTCTGCGGGCCCATCACGACTACCACGCAGTCCTGGCTTCGTACCGGATGGCCGATGTGCTCATGGTCACCTCCCTTCATGATGGCATGAACCTCGTGGCAAAGGAGTTCCTCTCCGCCAGGAGCGACAATGACGGGGTGCTCCTGCTTTCCCGATACACGGGTGCGGCCCGGGAGCTTCCCGACGCTCTTCAGGTGAACCCCTACGACATCGATGAACTGGCCGATGCCATGTATGAGGCCTTCGTCATGCCGGAACAGCAACGGCACAAACGCATGAAGCGGATGAGGTCCCAGGTTCAGAAACACACGGTCTACGACTGGGGTGCAAAGATCTTCGAGGAGCTCGAAGACATTCTGCCCGTTAAGGAGGTTGCATAGTGCCCCCAAAGGAGAGTCCCCTGCAGAAGCTCTGGATTTTTGATTTCGACGGCACCCTGTCTCCCCTGGTGCCGGATCGGGATGCCGCTGCGCTTCTTCCGGAAGCTCGAGAACTATTGTCGACGCTATCGAAGCTGGCTGGGCAGTCTGTCGCGGTGCTCTCAAGCCGCATGCTGGATGATCTGATCCCGAGGATCGGCGTCAAAGGTCTTTACCTGGCCGGGGGAAGCGGAGCCGAGTGGCTCCTGCCGAATGGTGAGCGCAGAACGGCGGACGGCAAAACGCGACGCCTCGAGAGTGTCCGAAAAGACGTCATGCCGGAACTGAATAAACTGTGGGACATCCAGGGTGTAGATGTTGAGGACAAGAAATGGTCCGTTGCCGTCCATGTCAGGCATGTCTCGGCCGAGGACCGGGCAAGGGCCCTTGACTTTCTCGCGGTTCTCAGCCGCACAACCGGGATTCGTCTGTTGAGGGGTCCGGAGGTATTTGAAATCCAGCTGCTTCCCGAGATCGACAAGCTTTTCGGCGTTATCATTCTCTGCGAAATGCTCAGCTTTGTGCCGGCCCCGGGCTCACTGGTGTATGCCGGCGACGATGAAAACGACGCCCTCGTCATGAACTGGGTGCTCCGGAAGGGGGGAATCGCCATGGCCGTCGGGCGACTGCCGCTCGTCCCCGGGGCTCTGGTTCTGGAA
>JGI20214J51650_10002820_pt1 | contig 10931 bp, 7 predicted proteins | sample WetSurMetagenome_FD_51650 | JGI IMG/M metagenome (IMG submission 51650)
CGTCCATCACATCCACCTTTACACGGCCACCATAGACCGCGAGAGTTACCTGCGGCTGCAGGANGCCGGACTGGACGAGCTGAGGATCCATCCTCCGATCGACCGGTGGAAGGATCTGAGATCCCTGAGGATCACCGAGAGCGTGAAGGGGCTGGAGATGAAGGTGGGATTCGAGGTGCCAGCGGTACCGGGGGAGAAGGAGGGGCTGATAGCTTTGTGCCGTTACGCCGCCGATAACCATCTGGATTTCGTCAACCTAAATGAGCTGGAGGTCTCGGAGACCAACTGCCAGGCCCTGAGGGAACATGGATTTACCGTCCGTTCGGACGTGTCCAGCGCCATGTCCGGCAGCCAGGAGCTGGCCGAGGAGGTGGTTCGGGAGATGGGCGAGGACCTGCCTATCCACTTCTGCTCCTCCAGCTTCAAGGACCAGGTGCAGCTGCGGGAAAGGCTGAAGCGCCGGGCCAAGCACGTCGCGCGACCGATGGACCTGGTTACCTCGGAGGGAATGATATTGCTGGGCCTGGTGCTGGACGAGCCGGAGAAGGCCAGGCTCATCTTGAGCGAGGAGTTCGAGGTCCCTGACGACCTGATGCACCTGGACGAGAAAAGGAAAAGGTTGGAAGTGGCCTCCTGGGTGCTGGAGGACCTGGCCCCGTCGCTCCCCTTCAAGTGCTTCCTGGTGGAGGAGTACCCCACCGCGGACCGCCTGGAAGTGGAGCGGGACCCCTTGAACTGATCAGGCCACCGATATGCTCTGGACGTTGTGGTGGCGGGCCACCATGTCGCGAGCTATCTTCAGGTTCTTGCCGTTCTTGCCGATGGCGCGTCCCTTGACGGCGGGATCGACGGTGACCGTGGCGTGTACTATGGTGCCCCTGGTCTCGATCTCCACCTTTTCCGGTCCGTAATTGTAGAACACGTTCTTGATGAACGTCTCGGCGTCGTCGGAGAATTCGATCACCTGGATGTTCTTCCCGGTGGTGTTCTTGAGCTTGATTACGTTCTCCCCACCCTTGCCCACGGCGCGGTTGGCCTGGCCCGGGTCGACGACGTATACCAGCTTCTCCTCGGTCTCCATACAGTCGCGCACCCTGGCCTTGGTGACCTTCTCGAACAGGCTGATGTAGCGCAGGGTCTCTTCGGTGAAAGTGATCTCGGATGTCATGTTCAGACCAGCGAAAGTATGTTGGAGGCTCCCTTGTCAATGATGGCAATGGAGGACACCGAGAAAGGCTTTCCGCACAGAGCGCCGAGCTCCATGTTGGTCCCCTCGTAATGGTAAACAGGGACGCTGTGCTCCTTGGATACCAGGTATTCGCTGGGGCAATTCTTGGCCACGATTATCAACTTGGCCTCCCCGCTCTTGATCATCTTTCCCGACTGTTCCACGCCGAAGACCACCTTGCCAGTGGTCATGGCGGATTTTAAAGCTCTTCCCAAATCGATCATTCAACTGCCCCCTTTTTTGCAGGTGCGTATATCAGATTAACAGCCCCGGTCCCGAGTGTAACCGGCTGCCCTACTATAATGTTTTCTGCCACCCCGTCCAGGTGGTCCTCTTCTCCGGTCATGGCCGCCGTCAGCAGGTGGGCGGCGGTTATTTCGAAGGCCGCCCTGGCCAGTACCGACGATTTCCTTCCGGATATCCCGTGCCGGCCGATGGCCTTGACGTCGCCGTCGTTGGTCATCAGGTCGCCCACGAGCATGATATGGCGTATGTCCACGGACAGGCCCTGTTCATCCAGGGTCGTGGACGCTTCCTTGATTATGGAGTTGCGGGCCGCCTCCACCCCCAAAACCTCGTATATCTCCTGTATGGAGTTGGTATACACCTGGGAATGGTCCAGCCCGTCGATCTTCAGCACCTCGCGCAGGTTGCTGCCTTCGGTGTAGATTATCCACTGGTCGTCCTTCTTCCTCAATATGGCGCGGGTGATGCCCTCCACTCCCTTCACTTTACTGGCCTTGACCAGTTCCAGAGCCTTTTGCAGGTTCTTGAAGGAGTGCTCCTTGGGCTCCAGGCATATGTAGCCCATGTCCCCGTTGGCCGCCTTCAATGGAACGCTCTCGGTGGCGATGTCGGAGACCACCACAATGCCCCTTAGGCGGGACACCTTCTCCTGGATAAGGTCCAGCGGGTCGTTCAGACCCTTCTGCTCGCACTTGCGCGGGTCCGGTATTATGAACAGGCGCATGTTGTGCAGGTCGGTCTCGATGTCCGCCAGGTCCAGGACGGTGGTTATCTCGATGTTGGAGGCGATGGACTTGACCTTCTCCACGTCATTGGACAGCGACCTGTCCACGTAGATGGTCATCATGGGCGTGCTGGGCACGCGGCGGGCGTCCACGATCTCGATGAGACGCGGCAACCCCAATGTGACGTTGATCTCGGCCACACCGGCGTAGTGGAAGGTACGCATGGTCATCTGCGTGCCTGGCTCCCCTATGCTCTGCGCGGCCAATATGCCCGCGCTCTCGTTGGGGTCCATCATGTGGATCTGGAACTTATTGTTCGCGGCCTTGAGGATCTTGACCATGTTGTCCTTGCTTATGTCATTGCCTTCCAGGCGATGGGCTATGTCCAGTATGACCCTGCGGGGCAACTGCAGCTTGAGTTCTACGCACTTCTTGAACAGCTGCCCCTCGAAGGCGGAGTACTTCTTGGACTTGTCCGGTATCTCGTAGACGAAGACCGTCTCAGGGGCCGGCGCTTCCTTTTCCTTGCCCTTTTTGGCCGGAACCTTCTTCTTGGCGGGCGCCGCGGCGGCGGGCTTCTTTCCCAGCTTGGTCTGCAGCACCTCGGCCGCNCCCTTGCTCAANCCAGCATCCTCCAGTTCCTTGACCGAGGCCTTCTTGAGCGCGTCCTGGCTGCTGTATTTGTCCTTGACGATTTCGATCGTCTCCGCCGGGACGCCTTTGGTCTCCAGACCTTTAATGAAATCCTTCTGGGCCATTATTCCTCACCTCCGCCTTCGTAGTCGGTCTCCTCAAGCTCCTCTTCCTCATCGGTAGCGGTCTCCAGGAGGTCCTTCTCCACGGTGGCGTACCCACCGATCTTGCGCTCGTCCGAGCGGCTCAGCAGATCGGCGTAGTGCTCGCCCAGTACCTCGCGCAGTACGTCGTCGAGGTCAATGGCCTCACCCTGCACGCTGCGGGTAGGGTCGATGCCGTCCTCGCCGTACTCGAACTGGATGATGCTGTCAGCGGTGTTGCGCACCGTTCCGTCCTGCTTCAGCTTCAGGTCTTCCAGGGCGTTGATCAGCCGGCGCTGCATGTAACCGGAACGGGAGGTACGGACNGCGGTATCCACCAGTCCTTCGCGTCCACCCATGGAGTGGAAGAAGAACTCNGTCGGCGTCAATCCGCTCTTGTAGGAGTTCTTGACGAACCCCTTGGCCTGGGCGCCCAGGTCTCCCTTCTGGAAGTGGGGCAGCGTCCTGTTCCAGTAACCTCTGGACAAACGTTCGCCACGCACGGCCTGCTGCCCGATGCAGCCGGCCATCTGGGACAGGTTCAGCATGGAACCGCGGGCGCCGGACTTGGCCATCTGCACCGCGGCGTTCTCCAGCCCCAGGTGCTTGCCTGCTATTCGTCCAGCTTCATCCCTGGCCTCACCCAACTTCTTCATGGCCTCGACCTCCAGCGTCTCCTCGAGCGAGCGCCCGGGCAGCTGGTCCAGAGTGCCGTCGCGGTAGGACGTGACCAGGTGGTCCACGTCGCGGAAGGTGTTGTTGATCTTGTCCTCGATCTGCCGCCTGGCCTCCTCCGGTATGTCCTCATCGTCGATGCCGGTGGAGAAGCCGCGGACCATGATCGATCCGATGGCCAATCGAGTGACGTCGTCCAGGAACACCCGGGCGCGGTCGGCGCCGTAGTCCCTGGCGATCTTATCCAGTATCTTGCCGTCGCCGGACCCGATGGCGTTGTCGTCGATGGTGCCCATCAGCAACTTGCCGTCCCTGATCTTGACGAAGGCGTCGAACTTGCAGTTCTCCTTCTCGCACTTGTCGCACTTCTGACAGATGTGGGACTTGAACTGGGCGTTGAAGTTCACGGGCAGAACGGTGGAGAAGAGGTCCTTTCCGGTCCAGTACTCCCTGCCGTTCTCCACTATGGGCTCAGGCAGCTGGTTCTCTCCCATTTTGGAGACGATGAACAGCGTCTGGGCCTTGTCGAACTTCGGGTTGCGGTACGTCAGCTGGAACACGCCGGTGATGTGGTCGTGGATGGCGCCGATGATGGGCCCGCCGAACCTGGGCGACAGGATGTGCTCCTGCACCTTCATCAATATGTGCGCTTCCGCGCGAGCTTCCTCGCTCTGCAGCACGTGCAAGTTCATCTCGTCCCCGTCGAAGTCAGCGTTATAGGGGGGGCAGACGCACAGGTTCAGGCGGAAGGTCTTGCCAGGCATGACCTTGACCTCGTGGGCCATCATGGACATGCGGTGCAGGGAAGGCTGCCGGTTGAACAGCACGATGTCCCCGTCCATGAGGTGCCTCTCGACCACGTAGTTTATCTCTATGCCTTCGGACACGGTCTCGGCGTTGCGCTCGGTGACCTTTATTCTGCGGCTGTCCGGGCGGATGACGTAGTTCACGCCGGGCACGTACACCTCACCGGGAGGCAACGGTCCGCGTTTGACCATGCTTCTAAGGATCTCGAGGTTGTCCTTGGTGACGTTGACCGGTACGGTCAGCTCACGGGCGGCGAAGGTGGGGACGCCCACCTGGTTGATGGACAGCCAGGGGTCGGGCGAGACCACGGTACGAGCCGAAAAGTTCACACGCTTACCAGAAAGGTTGGAACGGAAGCGGCCTTCCTTCCCCTTCAGCCTCTGCACCAGGGTCTTCAGCGGACGACCGCTGCGATGCCTGGCCGGCGGTATGCCCGAGGTCTGGTTGTCGTAATAGGTGGTGACGTGGTACTGCAGCAGTTCCCAGAGGTCCTCGACTATGAGCTGGGGAGCGCCAGCGTCCCGGTTCTCCCGCAGCCTCTGGTTGATGCGCAGGACGTCGACCAGCTTGTGGGTCAGGTCGTCCTCGGAACGGTCCCCGGACTCCAGGGTGATGGANGGCCTTACGGTGACAGGCGGAACGGGTAGCGCGGTGAGAACCATCCACTCTGGGCGGCAGGCGTTGGGGTCTATGCCCAGCGGTATAAGGTCCACGTCCGGTATCCTTTCCAGTCTCTCGCGCACCTCCTTGGGGGTGAGCTTGTGACCGTCCTCACGGAAGGTTGTGGGCTTGTCCAGGGTGATCTTCTTCTGCTCCACACCGCAGTGCGGGCAGACCTCTTTCATGGCCTTCTCCGCGGCGGCCTTGGCCGTCTCCTTGGAGAACTCACGCATGTCGATGGCGTCGCTTCCCAGCTCCTCCATTATGTCCATGCGGCTGCGGTACTCCTTGACGTCGTCCTCGGTGAGGACCAGCTTGCCGCAGGACTTGCAGGTCGCTTGCAGAAGCTTCTTGATCTCCTTGACGTAGCCGACGTGGATGACCGGCATGGCCAGGTCGATGTGGCCGAAGTGACCGGGGCACTCGTCCACCTTGTGGCCGCAGGTCTTGCACATGAGCCCCGGTTCGATGACACCCAGGTGGGTGTCCATGAGCCCGGCGTCGATGGGGAAGCCGTCGTCGTTGTACGTGTCGGCGGTAATGATCTTGGTGGCCGACATCCGGCGGATCTCGTCCGGGGAAATGCAGGCGAACTTGATGGACCCGATCCTTTTGGAAACTCCTCGCATCATCTCAAATCCTCCAGTTGTAAGCGCATGGCGACCCCAAGCGAGAGCAGCTCATCGAGCAGCAACTTGAAGGCGTAGGACGTCTGGATCATGTGCACGTTGGTATTGTTACCGCACACTGGGCAGTGCAACGAGCCCCTCTTGTCCAATATGGCGATGTGCCCGCAGTTCGAATTGCCGCACACCCACTGATAGGTGCCGTCGGACTCGTCCAGCAACCGGTCCTTGATGACCATGGCCGCTCCGTGCCCGATCAGGCAGTCCCTCTCCATCTCACCGAACCTCAGACCGCCCTGCCTGGACCGACCTTCGGTAGGCTGGCGGGTAAGGATCTGTACTGGGCCGCGGGACCGGACATGCATCTTGCCCGAGACCATGTGGTGCAACTTCTGGTAGTAGATCACACCGATGAATATCTCCGCGGCGATCATGCGGCCAGTGATGCCATCGTACATGACCTCACGACCGGTCTTCTGGAACCCGGCCTCCACCAGGGACTGGCGCAGCGCCTCCTCGCGCTCGCCGCTGAAGGCGGTGCCGTCGACATGGCGTCCCTCGAGGGCGCCGACCTTGCCGCCGATCATCTCCAGCACGTGGGCCACGGTCATACGGGAAGGTATGGCGTGGGGGTTGATGACCAGGTCCGGGATGATGCCGTCGGAGGTGAAGGGCATGTCACAGGACTGTACCAATAGCCCCACGACCCCTTTCTGTCCGTGCCTGGAGGCGAACTTGTCCCCCAGCTCCGGGATCCTCTCGTCCCTTACCTTGACCTTTACCAGGCGGGAGCCGTTCTCCGACTCCGTCAGCATGACGCTGTCCACCCAGCCGGTCTCGCCGGAACGGCAGGTGATGGACGTTTCCCGTCTCTTCTGGACCGTTAGGAAGTTGGCGTCCTCCTCCTCCACGAACCGCGGGGGAGAGGTCTTTCCGACCAGCACGTCCCCGCTGGAGACCGGGGTCTCGGGGGAGATCAGGCCGTCCTCGCCCAGGTTGGCGTAGGCCAGATCCGTGCGGGCTCCCCGCACGTCGGGCGAGGGTATCTCGAAGTGGTCCTCCTGACCGCCTGGATAACGTCTCTCCTCAGTGCGGTAGGTCCTCATGAACGTCGAGCGTCCCAGGCCGCGCTGCACGCTGCTCTGGTTGAGGATGAGGGCATCTTCCATGTTGTATCCGTGGTATGATAGCACGGCCACCACGAAGTTCTGGCCGGCCGGGCGCTGGTTGAAGGCCACGAAATCCATGAACTTGGTCTGGACCATGGGCTTCTGCGGGTAGTGCAATATGTGCCCGCGGGTGTCCGGCCTCTTGCGGTAGTTGCTGGACGCCAGTCCGAGCGACTGCTTGGCCATTCCTGCTCCCATCGTGACACGCGGGGAGGAATTGTGCTCAGGGTACGGAACCATTCCGGCGCAGACGCCCAGGATGACCATGGGGTCGACCTCCATGTGGGTGTGGGCCTTGTTGAACAGGTAATCGACCTTGGTTATCCCGCTGCAGTGCCGGCATTTCAGCTCGGCGTGCTTGTCGGCGGTACCGGGGTTCATCCAGTCCATATCCAGGGGCGAGACGTCCCGATCGCAGTTTCCGCACTTCCGAGGTACCTCGAAGGGCTCGACGGCGATGAAGGTGTCCTCCTCCTCTTCGGCGTCGATCCATTCCAGCACACCCTCGCGCACCAGGTCGGACCAGCGCAGCTTTCCTACGCGGATGTCCTCCAGGTGCTTCCTGGTGATCATCAGGCGGCCGTCCTTGAGCACCAGCAGAGCGCGGCGCAGGCGGCCTTCGTCGCAGTTTATGATGACCTCGTCCATCTCCTCGTCGTAGCGGATGTTTATCTCATCCGACAGCAGGCCGGAGCGGCGGCGGTTCCTCAGCTCGTTGACCAGGTATACGTGGTCCTCGTGCACTCCCTTCAGGTCCCCGTTCACGTAAATGCGGGTGCCGGACATCTGCTGGCCGCGCACCTCGCGCACGTTCAGGTCTTTCAGCAGGAAGGTGACGTCCTCCTCGCGGAAGCCCTCGGAGACGTTGATTATGAGCGCGGCGTTCTTCACCAGTCCGCAGTTCTGACCCTCAGGGGTCTCGTTGGGGCACAGGCGGCCCCACTGCGTGGGGTGCAGATCACGAGCTTCAAAGTGAGGCTGACTGCGAGTGAGGGAGGAAGTGACCCTTCTCAGATGGGAGATAGTAGACATGTTGGACGTGCGGTCCAGCAACTGGCTGACACCGGCCCTTCCGCCTACCCAGTTTCCCGTGGCCAACGCATGCAAAAGGCGGTGGGTCATGAGGTCAGGCCTGATGGCCGAGCTGATGCGCAGATCCTTCTTACGAGCGTAGGAGCGTTCCAGCTGGTACTTCAGGTCCTTCATCAGATTGGTGAAGGCCACCCGGAACAGGTCCTCCATCAGATCGCCGGAGAGCTTCAGGCGCTTGTTGGCGTAGTGGTCCTTGTCGTCCTCCTTGCGCTTCCCCAGGGAAAGCTCGAGGACGGACCTGGCTATCCTGCCCAGGAAGATGGCCTTCTTCAGGCGGTCCTCCTTGGTGTCGCCCAGGTGGGGCAGCAGGGAGCGGTCGATGATGGACTCTACCTTCTTGACCCGGTACTCCTTGGCCTGGCCGGTGGCGAACTTCTTCTCCAAATACGTTAGAGCGTGATCGGTGGTGAATATGCCCGTGGGACCATACACCTTGGGGTCCTGGATCTCTTCCAGGTTAGCGTAAACGATGTTGGCCATCTCCGGGCTGGAGACTATGGCCTCGTAGATCTCCTCGTCGTTCTCCATGCCCAGAGACTTCATGAGGGCGACCAGCGGTATCTGGCCGGAGGCGGCTGGAACAGTGACCATGAGCATGCCGTCGCGCTTCTTCTCCACCAGGGTCAGGGCGCGGTGGCCTTCCTTCTGCGAGAATACCTTGGCCACTTCCATGGCCGTTCCGTACCTCTCGCTCAGTTCAACCATGACGCGGTTCGGTGCCAGGTCCTCGAGGGTGATGAGGACGCGCTCCGTNCCGCCNATGATGAAGTAGCCGCCGGAGTCCATNGGGTCCTCGCTCTTCTTCATGAGCTCGGTGCTGTACTGATCAGCGGTCAGCTCGTAGTCCTTTTCTAGGTTCTCCTTGCATATGTTGCACTTCTGCGACTTGACCATTATAGGCAGGTCGCCGATGTGGACGGTCTCCGGCTCCTTCTCGATGCCGTCCTCGATTATGGTGAACTCAAGATAGATGGACGCCAGGTAGTTGAGGTTCCTGAGCCGGGCCTCCATGGGAGTGATGTTGTGAATGTAACCGTTGGCCTCGCGGACCATAGGCTCGCCGATGTGCAGGGTGGGCTTCAGGTGCGGGTCCACCTGACCGGTCTTCTCGTCCCGGCGGCGACCCACGCGGATCTGGATGATCCTGCCGTTGGTCTTGTCCTGGTCCAGCGTAATCATGCCCCTCTCGGGGTCTTCGGCCACCACGCGGACGTTGTCCACGATCTTCTGCATGCGGCTGTTGGGGTTGGCCTGCGATGCTAGGAAATCGTTGAAACTGGCAATGTGATGGTTAACTATACTGTTCTCCTTGAAATAAAGATCGACCAGATCCCTCAATAGGTTCACCCTCTTATAACGAGACGATAGATTTCCGCAACTTCGGCGGTCTGACTGTCCCTGACGATCCTGACGANGCTCTTTTCAGGGATGCTCCTGTTCATGGCCTTTTCGAGCATCTTGATGGCGGCGTCCGTGTCCTTGATCTTGGGAAGCTGGTCGCGGGTGATCTTCAACCGCTTGAGGACCTTATCTGCTTCCTCATCGCTCAAAAGCTCGTGGACGGGAACCATCTTGTGGCTCAATACGTTAAATGGTACGGACTCCTCCAAATGAATCACCTCATACCATGCAGAAACCGGGCTGTTCCTCCACTAAGTATCGGTTTTATAAAAATGCATCGGGATTGGGGTTTGGATACTTCGTTCTGCATATTTTTTTCACCTACCCAAGCGGGCCCGCGGGGATTTCCGCATACACGGAATTACCGCGTACCATTCGAACCCCGGACCACCTGGTTAAAAGCCAGATGCTCTCTCTAGGGACCCTTCGTCTCCGAAGGTCCTACCTAGCTGAGCTACGGGCCCATTGGTAAGTAAGTGCCGGCGTGTGAACGGGAGAGTAAATCCTTGTCTTATTTAACATTTCCCATCCACCGTGGAACCACGTACCATGGTCACGCCGATGCCCATGGGACTCGCCGGTTGGTTCCGTCCTATAGCGTGTAATGAAAGTAACGTATAAGAACTTGCGCAAAATCAATTACTATTGGTAGTGTAATATTTATTAATCATTTCCCTCGCCCGTATAATACAATACGTAGTTACGGAATGGGACCCAGGCAGGGAGCGGGGCCAATAGGGCTGCCCAATCACGTTTTTATAGGAGGACTATAATCTCGCACAAAGCGATGACCATGAAGAACGAAAAGATCTGCAACTCATGCGGGGTCCGGCTGGTGGGCAACGGCATCACCTTCTTCAAGTGCCCTATCTGCGGCGCTGAGGAGATCGGCCGCTGCGCGCAATGCCGCGACCAGAGCGTCAAATATGAATGCAAGAAGTGCGGCTTCACCGGTCCTTAAGGTGATTTGAATGGGAACCGTCGCGGCCACCTATTCACTCATGCCTGAGGACGTCGACTTCGATTTCCCGGCGTTGGTAAGCAAACTGTCCAAGATCGTGCCTGCCAACGTCAAGGTGGCCAAGGCGGACATCGTCCCCATGGCCTTTGGGCTCAAGAAGCTGGAAGCGGCCTTCATCATGGAGGACGCCTCTGGTCTCGTGGACAAGCTCGAGGAAGTCCTCAGAGGCATCCCCGGCATCCAGAACGTTGAGACCGAGCAGATATCCCTGCTCTGAAATCCCTTTCACAGGCCTTTTGAGGCCCCTTCATTTTCTATGGCGGACACATGACCGAAGTGTTGGTCTTCGACGGCTACATCGACGAACCTGGTTCGTTAGGGGTGCCGCCTTACATCCATCCGCTGGTGCGGGCGGTCTACGGGGCGGTCCGGGACTCCGGCGGCGTTCCCTCGTACATGACCGTGGACCAGTGGCGCTCCGGGAAGAAAGTACCCCCGGCGGACGTGCTGGTCGTTCTTTCCGGTATGTCCGTCCCGGGCAGATACCTGAGAGCGATGCCCGCCT
>JGI20214J51650_10002821_pt1 | contig 10928 bp, 12 predicted proteins | sample WetSurMetagenome_FD_51650 | JGI IMG/M metagenome (IMG submission 51650)
GGTTTTGCCACGTCTCTGCCCAGGTGAATGCCAGTTTTCTCGCTGAATTCGCGGGTACACCGCAGACTGACTTCGATGCCGTCGCCTTTCTTGCCAGCCACCGCAGCCGCATGCACGCCCAAATCGACCAGCGCGCGGGCAGCCGAAGCCTCGAACGCGCTGACGTTGCTGAAAGCCAGTATCCAGTTTTCGACGCGCACGATTTTGGCTCTTCGGCACGCTTTCACGCGGGCAACCCGCTCCGAAAAGTCCATGGGCAACGCCAACGCTGCCATCGCTTCCTGCGCGTCCACACCACCCCCAACAAGCTCCGCCGCAGCTTTGAACGCCGTGGAATTCGCCAAAACGAAGTGGCGCGTGTCAAACGCCATGCCCACGAAAAGCGCCTTAGCCTCTGGCAAGTCGGGTTTGAGTTCTTGTTGCTGGTAGAAGCTGTAAACGATGTTGCAGGCGCTTGGCGCTTTCTCATCCGTGATGCATAGGCTGCATATTTTCTGGGTGTCAGGGTGCGCAGCGTGGTGATCAACCACGATGAGCGGCACCTTTGCTTTGACGACGGGCTCCGCGAGGCTGTCTAGCTGCTGGACTGTGTTTGTGTCTAAAAGCACAATAGCCTGCGCTTTTTCAACATCAGGCTGTAGGTTCACCGCTATGGGTATATACCGGAAAAGGTTGCGGGTGAGCTTGCTGACTCCAACCGAACCGATTTCCACCTCGATTTTTGGGCGGACCTTGCGGAGCAAACCTTGGAAGGCGTAGGCGCTGCAGACGGCGTCGGGGTCGCTGTTGTGGTGGCATAGCAGAAGCGCGTTTTTTGCGCCTGCCTCGTCGAGGAGTTCGATTATTTTGTTGAAGGACATTTTAGTTTTCTCAGTTCCTTTTCTACCGCGTCAAATGCGGCTTGGACGGCTTCTTTCGCCAACGCTCCCTCGTCCGTGCCTTTCGCGTCGGGTTTTAGTGCGAGGTCAACCTCGACCGTGAACGACACGGGTCTTGTGCCTTCGGCTTCCACGCTGATTTCCAGCGTATCCACCGCCTTCTGACTGATTTTGGCAAAAATGTGTTTTCTGGCGGCGTCCTCGGCTGCTTGGCTAACCGCTGCGATTTGCTCTTCAGTCAGCTCGGGGATGCCGAGGTCCACCAGCGAGTTCACCAGCGCGTCTAGCTTGGCGGCGGCGACTGCTGCGAGACGGGGCTAAGATCAGCCTGGAGCTGCGCCTGCAAGTCCTTGAGCTGCGTGCGCATGCGCTCTTCTTGTCTGCCCATGACGGTTTGGCGGGTTGCGAGAAGGTCTTTGCGGTCGGTGAGTTCGGCGACGACTTTTGCTTTGTCCGCCTTGATTAGCAGGGAGCCGGCGGTTTTGTAGATGACGGCGTCGTCCGCGGTTTTCTCCAGTTCCTTCAGGGTCTGGTCGATTTCGGTGGCTTCCATGTCGACCTGTTGTTTCTGTTGGAGGACGGTTTGGAGGGTTTGCTGGATTTGCTGGAGGCGCATGAGGCGTTCTTGAACTTGCTGGGGTAACTTGGATAATTCGTCACTCATAACTTTCATGTTCCTTGGGTTGTTGGTATGGAGAAACACTCCCAATTAAATAAGCATTATCTAGCTCGCCAGAAATTTATGCATTTGACATACCTTTACTTTTATAGCTAACTGAAACCGCTTGTACAACAAGGCACTTCTGAAAAGCGAATTCGAAACAGCCAAACCAGAATCGGCCCAAGGCTTGCAGATTAGGTAGTTTTGGACTGTTTTCCAAATAACTTCAGCAAATAGAAACTGAAACAAAACGCTCTAAAAACGCACATGAGCCTCTTGCTAAACAGCAAACTTCCTGCCCTATTTAAAGCGGAAGGTTTTTAGTGTGGCTTACCCATGAGATTTGGCGAACAGCGAAAAGAGTACACAAAGAGGTTTAAAGTTATGTCCGTATTTGCAGCCCCAGGAGCATACGACCGCGCAATTACCGTTTTCAGCCCAGACGGCAGACTCTTCCAAGTCGAATACGCTATGGAACTTGTCAACCGCGGCGCAACCATACTCGGCATCAGCAGCCCCGAAGGCGTCGTTTTAGGCGCAGAAGAATCCATCGAACCACTAGAGGAAGCTGGCTACAGCTGGAAAATCTTCCGCGTCGACGAACACATCGGCGCAGCCATAGTCGGCTTAAGCTCAGACGCCAGAATACTCATTGACCAAGCACGTATCTACGCGCAAAGCAACAAACTAACCTACGACGAACCCATAGACACCGAAGTCGTCACCAAACGCATCTGCGACATCCAACAAATGTACACTCAACACGCAGGTGTACGACCCTTCGGCGTCAGCCTCATCTTCGGCGGAGTCGACAAAACAGGCACACGCGTCTTCGGAACCCACCCTTCAGGCACCTACCGAGGATACAAAGCCACAGCCCTTGGCGCAGGACGCGAAACTGTCCTCAACCTGTTCAAGGAAGAATACAAGGAAAACCTCAGCCTTGAAGACACCAAAAAACTCGCCGTTAAATGCCTCGTGAAAGCCTTAGAAGCACGCACATTGCCGCCCAGGATCAAAGTCGCAGTTATATCGGCAGAAACCAAGAAGCTCGAGATGCTCTCAGACGAGGTTGTAGACGGATACATCAAACAGTTCGCTACAAGCAAGTGAAAACCTGATGAGCGAAAAGTTCACCATCGCACGTTTCACCAAAGAGAATGAGCACTTTGAAGTTCTCGTTAAGCCNCAAAAAGCGCTGGACTACCGAAACGGCAAAATCAGCGGCATAACCGAAGTCCTAGCNGCCGAAACCATATTCAGTGACGCTAACAAAGGCACTCGCGTCAAAGACGACGACCTCAAAAAAGCCTTCGGCACTACCGACCCTCTCAAAATCGCCGACTTCATTATAAAAAAAGGGCAACTGCAGCTCACCACCGAGCAACGCCGCAAGATGGTGGAGGACAAACGCCGCCAAGTCATCGACTACATAAGCCACCAAGCGGTGGACCCAAAAACGAACTTACCTCATCCACCCATGCGCATCGAAAACGCCATGGAACAAATCCGCTTCCCCATCGACCCCTACAAGAGCGTGGAGGAGCAAGCACGAGAGATCATCAAAATGCTCAGGCCAATTCTACCCCTCAAAGTGGAGCAAATCTCAGTCGGCGTACACGTCCCCGCAACATATGCCCAACGCGCCTACGGCTCGCTTAAAACGTATGGAGCCATCAAACGGGAAGAGTGGCGCAGCGACGGCTCATGGTACGGCGTGCTGGAAATGCCCGCAGGCAGCTACGCCAGCTTCCTAAACAAGCTAGGCGAAGTCACCAAGGGCAGCGGAGAAGCAAAAACCATCTAGCTAACACAAACTTGGAAAAAATCATACGTACAAAACTAATGGAGGAAAAAAAGAACTTTGCCAACCTATTTTGAAGCAAAACAGCTTGTTACGCCTGGAGAACTTCTCGCAGAAGGCGAATACCAAGCTGGCGAAAACACCTACTTAGAGGCGGGAAAAGTATTTGCCTCAAGAATCGGACTCGTAGACCTCGAAAACAAGAAAGTGAACGTGGTCGCCTTAAGAGCCTTCTACGTTCCCAAAGCCGGAGACGTAATCATCGGCTCCGTCAAAGAAGTCGGATTCAACGGCTGGACCATCGACATAAGAGCACCCTATGATGCGATGCTACGAGCCAGCGATGTGCTCAGTAGACCCTTCAAGCCACAAAACGACGAGCTCAGCCAATTCCTCGAAGCAGGAGACCTAATTGTTGCCAAAATAGCCTCATACGACCGAGCTCACGACCCTCAACTAACTGTGGGTGAACCGGGCTTGGGAAAAATCACCCGCGGGCAACTCATGCGAGTAACGCCAACAAAGATTCCCCGCATTATCGGCAGAAAAGGCAGCATGATATCTATGATTAAGCAGGAAACTAACTGCCAAATCATCCTGGGCTTGAACGGCGTCATATTGGTCACGGGGAAGGTCCCCGCTGACGAGGAACTCGCCATGAGGGCGATACGCAAGATCGAGGATGAATCCCACACGTCAGGTCTCACAGACCGCATAACCCAACTCCTCAAAGAGGAGAAAGCTAAACAAGTACAGGTGGAAACAAAACAATGAGCGAAAAACATGAAAAACTAATCGACAAGAAAGGCATCCGTCTCGACGGCAGAAAAGCCGACGAGCTTAGACCCCTAAAACTTCAAGTCGGGGTCATACCCAACGCTGATGGATCAGCATACATCGAACACGGCAAGAACAAGATTTTGGTCGGAGTTTTCGGACCCCGCGAAGTTCACCCCAAGCACCTCATGAAATCAGACCGCATGGTGCTTAAGTGCCGCTACCACATGGCACCTTTCAGCGTCCAAGAACGCAAGTCGCCAGCACCATCACGCAGGGAAGTGGAGCTTAGCAAGGTCATCCGCGAATCGCTAGAACCCGCGCTGTTCCTGGAACTTTACCCACGCACAGGCATAGACGTTTTCGTTGAGGTCCTCCAAGCTGACGGCGGAACTCGATGCGCAGCTATTACTGCAGCCGCTCTGGCGTTGGCAGACTCAGGCATACCTATGAAGGATCTGGTTGTGGCTTGTGCAGCTGGAAAGGTCGAAGACACCGTTGTCCTAGATTTGTATGATGCTGAGGACAAATTGGGCTCGGCGGATGTTCCGGTAGCTTACATGCCAAACTTGAACGCGGTTACGCTCCTGCAGATGGATGGCATCTTGTCTCCTGAAGAATTCGAGAAAGCCGTTTCCATGGCTATGGACGGGTGCAAGACAATCTATGCNATGCAGAAGGAAGCGCTCAAGAACAAGTATATGACTATTAAAGAGGAAACCAAAGAGGAGACTGAAGAGTAATGTCAAGCCCAATGACAAAAGTTAGACAAAAACAGATCGCTCAAGCAATAGAAACGGGCAAACGCTTGGACGGCAGAACCTTCACTGAAACACGCGAAGCCAAAATCGAGCAAGGCGTAATCGAGAAAGCCGAGGGCTCAGCAAGAGTCTTCCTGGGCAAATCCGAAGTCGTCGTCGGCGTAAAAGTCGAAATAGGCGAACCATTCCCAGACACACCTAACGAAGGCGTCATGACTGTCAACGCGGAGCTTGTGCCGCTGGCTTCTCCCGACTTTGAACCGGGTCCACCAGACGAAACCAGCATCGAATTGGCCCGCATAGTTGACCGCGGAATCCGCGAATCTCACGCCATCGACACCTCGAAGCTTTGCATTGAACCTGGCAAGAAAGTCTTTGTCGTGTTCGTGGACATCTATGTATTGAACCACGATGGAAACCTCATCGACACCGCTGCGTTGGCTGCTATGTCCGCTTTAATGAACGCAAAGATGCCCAACTTCGAGGTCAAAGACGGCGAATTCAAAATCAAGCAGGGCTACACACCGCTGCCGCTCAAGGCTCACCCAATAACCATAACCATCGGCAAGATAGGCGACAAGCTCCTCATCGACCCTGGACTGGAAGAGGAAACAGTGATGGAAGCGCGACTCACCATGGCAGTCAACGACGAAGGCAACATCTGCGCCATACAGAAGGGCTTGTCAGGCTACTTTACGCCGCAACAGATAATAGACGCTTCGAAGCTTGCAAGAGAAAAAGCAGATGAACTCCGTAAAAAGATGAAGTGGTGAAAGTAGGTGCCGAGAACTAAAAAAGTTGGACACACCGGCGGTTTAGGCGTACGATACGGTGGCACCGTTCGCAAAAGATACCTAACCGTCACTGCGGGACTCAAAATTGCCCACCGATGCCCACAATGCGGCTTCGTAAAAGTGAAACGCAAGAGCGTCGGCGTCTGGCAATGCGGCAAATGCAACCACACCTTCACGGGTGGAGCGTATGTGCCTTCAACAAAGCTGGGCGTAATCGCGAAGCGTGCAGCTAAGGGCGAAGTTGCCGTAGAAGTTCCCAAGCAAGTTGGAGAAGAAAAACAGTAAACTTTCTTCTTTCCTTTTGTTTCTTTTTTTTGTTTTGCTGAACCTATTTTAGTCTGGTTTGGTTTCTATGTGTTTTGGGGATTCGCCGTTTGAAAGCCTCAGCTGAAGTCCGCTTGCCGTTTGCTTCGGAGAAGCAGCTTGCTGCGGTTTTGGGTGCTTTGAACCCTGAAGTTCATCGGCAGATTGGTACACGCTCCATAGTTGCTTTGACAGCAAAGGGGCAGACTTTGGTTTTATTTGTTGAGGCCCAGGACACGGTGGCTTTGCGCGCTGCACTGAACGCTTACCTGCGGTGGATAAACTCGACGCTCAACGTACTCGAAACCTTGGAGAAAAAGGCTTAAGTCTCTGTTGCTCGGAATTAACTATTGTCCGCTTCTATTAAGCGGCACTATTGAATTCCGCTGGTTCGGTTGGCTCCCGATATGCGTCTAACTTGTTTGCGATCAATGATGTTGAGAAAGCAGAAAGCGAAATAGGATGGTTCTATTTTTCTCGCAGCGCCTTAGGTATGTAAGCGCATTTGGGGTCGGGTCCCAATATGTCGCCTGTGAAGTGGAGCGCAGTAGTTCGGCATCCCCCGCAAATGTCTTTGTACTCGCAGACGCCGCATTTGCCCTTCAGGTTCGCCCTGTCGCGAACTTTGCTGAAGTGCTCGCTGGTCTGCATGTTATCCCAGATTTGCTTCAGGCTCTGAGTTTTGACGTTGCCAAATCGGGTGGCGTCGTTGTAGCTGCAGGGTATGGCGTCGCCGTTTTCAGCGATGCTCATGAATTTGCCGTAGAAGCAGCGTCCGAGGAAGAAGTGGTTGAACCAGTTGTCCCAGTCCGGCTGTCCGCGTTGTTTGGCGACGCGGGCGTAGCTGGGGTAGTAAACGTTTACTGAGGGTTTGCCCTTGGTTTTCTGGCTGAGGTCGAACAGCTTGTTCCAAGCCCATTCGTACTGTACCGCGGTCGGGCAGGCATTGCGGTTGGCTTGGTCGTTGCCGTAGGGAATCATGCCGTGGAAAATCACCCAACGGGCGCCGTACTTTTCCGCCAAGTCAATTACAGCGGTGAAGTCTTTTTCGGTCACGTTTGTGACTCCGCAAATTGTGTTGGTTAAAGTGTAAACAAGGCAGTTTAGTAATTTTTCTTTCGACAGCCGCTCAATCGTTTTCTCCGAAGCAGCGTAGGCGCCCTTTCCGCGGACAGCGTCATTTGAGACTTCTCCGCCGTCAATGCTGATGGAGACTTTCACTTCGTTCCTCACGATGTTATCGAACGTTTTGTCGTCGAAGAGCCGCCCATCATCAATGATGCTTGCGCCCATTCCAACCTTCCGCGCGTAGCCAATCACGTTAAACAGGTCTTTACGCAGCAGTGCTTCGCCGCCCGATATGCCGAAGAATGAGGCGCCGAACTCGTAGGCTTGGTCCACCAGTTTCTTTGCTTGGGCGGTGTTCATTTCGTCTGGGGCAGCTGGTTTTCTCGCGTTCGTGCAGTGAGCACACCCAAAGCTGCATCCGAAGGTGCATCGCCAGGGCAGAATGTAGAGCGGTCCCTTTCGTTGCATACTAAACCCTAGGACGCGAATCTAATTAACTCTTCAGGAAAAAACAGCCAAAACCATGAACCACAGGCGCGACCAAGGATACAAAGTCGTCTGTTCCTTGGACAAAATGTTTAGTCAAAAAAGCACAAAAGTCCAGAACAGAGACATGAGCTTATGGCTCTCGGGTTCAGTTCTCTGCACAAGGCTCTGCGGGATGAGAAACGAAGGAAAATCCTCTTGGTGCTAAAGGAAAGGTCCCGGCTTAGATACGCTGAACTTAAAATTGCCCTTGGAGTTGAAAGCACGGGCGACTCAACTACCACCTTTAGGTGCTCGGCGACCTGATCCTGAAGGAGGAAAACGGAGAGTATGCTCTCACGGAGAAAGGGCACTTGGCTTTGCGGCTTCTGGAGGAGTTTCCTGACGCGGAGCAGGGAGTGAAGCCTGCGTGGTGGAACAAGTTCTGGAGAGGCGTTGCAATACTAGTAGTCACCGTCATTTTAGTTTCGGTTTTGGCTTTCGTGTTTGGATACATAGGTTTGGTTGATCTAGTGAAAAGTCTCTACTCGATTCTGGGTGCGACTGGCATAGCCTACATGTACCAACACACCTACCGAAATGTGCTTTCAAGAAAAGAGCGGCTAACGTTCAACAAGGTCCTGTTCGTGCTGTTTGGAACCCTAACTCTTGGCTTTGCACTCTGGAGTGCCTCTATTATGATTCTGCACGCCACCCAACTTGACCGGGTGTTGCGGGTGTTTTTCGGAGCAGATTTCACGATTGCGCTGGTTTTTGTTGCCTGCTACATTCTCGGAACAATCATAGGCTACGAAATAGGCAAAGACAGAGGCTGGGAGTTTCCCCAGTTCTAGCACTCCGATTAGGATAAATTCTGCTTCACATTAGGCACAACTGGGGAAAGACGTGAAAACGGCGCTAATAGTTTATTCTTCTGCAACTGGGAACACCGAGAAGGTGGCGCAGGCAATCAGGCTGGGTCTGGAAGAGGCAGGCGTGCTCGTGACGACAAAGAAGCCCGAAGCCGCGGGCGACGTTGACTACTTTAGCTACGACATCGTGTGCTTGGGGTCACCCAGTATCCAGTGGCACCCAACCAAGCAGATGGACGACTTCCTAAAAGCCAAAATGGGCGTCTACCGTAAGCAGGGAAAAATCAAGCCTTCCGCCCCCAAAGTCCCGGGCAAAAACGCCCTCATATTCGTCACCTACAGTGGACCTCACACGGGATTGGATGAGGCGACGCCCGCGGGCAAGTACATGGCCCAGTTCCTCGCACACGTCGGCTTCACCGTGGTCGCCGAATGGTATGTTTTGGGCGAGTTTCGGGGCAACCTGGAGAACAGCATGCAGGGCAGGATGGGCGACATACGAGGCAAACCCACCGTGGAAGACCTGATGAAAATCAAGGAAGACGCCACGGACTTAGCTATGAAGCTCTGAGAGTTCACTCGTTTCGGTTGAGGAAGACAGGTTCGTTCTGCTGATCCCTGTCAACTACCAACCTTCCGTTGGCGATGACTTTCTCGACAAGGTTCACGCCGAAACTGTTGCCTAAAAACACATGGTTGGGAACACCCAAGATGGCGACGTCTGCCCGTTTTCCCGCTTCTAAGCTGCCTACTTCGCTTGCTCGGCAGATGGCGTGGGCGGCGTTTATGGTCGCGGCGCAGATGGCTTCGGATGGCGTCAGGTGAAGCAGGTGACATGCCATTGCGATGACGAGTTGCTGGTTGGGGTTGCCGCAACATGCGTTAAAATCCGTTCCCAACGCCACCGTGACGCCGCTGTCAATCATGAGCCGCGCGTCGGCGTACCTGCTATTCATCATTCCAAACGTGGCTGCGGGTAGCATAACGGCGGCGACGCCTTTCTCAGCCAAAGCTTTGGTGCTGTCCGCGGACGAATAGTTGAGGTGATCCGCCGAAACCGCTTCCACGCTGGCAGCTGTCTTTGCTCCGCCTAACATGCTGAATTGGTCAGCGTGAATTTTGGGTTTGAGCCCGTTGTGTTTGCCCGCAAGCAAGACTCGTTTGGCTTGCTCCAAGTTGAATGTGCCTCGATCACAGAAGACGTCGCAGAACTCCGCTAATCCCAACTCCGCAACTCGGGGAATCATCTCCTCCGTGACCAGGTTCACGTATTCGTCGACGTTGTTGCGGTATTCGAGCGGCGGGACATGGGCACCCATGAAGGTGGAGACAACATTCATGCAATGCAGTTGGTTAAGACGTTTAGCAGCCTTCAGAATCTTGACTTCGTCCTCGGTGTTTAAGCCGTAGCCGCTCTTGGTCTCCACCGTGGTCGTGCCGTGCCGAAGCATTATGTCCAGCCGCTCTAGTCCATCATCCACAAGTTTCTCCATTCTCGCCCTGTGTGTTTCTTTGGCGGTTTTCAGGATGCCTCCCCCCGAGTTTAAAATCTCCATGTAGGAGGCGCCTTCCACCCGCATCTCGAATTCGCCTTCTCGGGACCCCCCGAAGACAAGGTGGGTGTGGGGGTCGACGAATCCGGGCATTACGATTTTGCCTTTGGCGCTTATCACGGTCTTGCCGTGGTACGCTTTGGAGACGTCGTGCGTTTTGCCTGACGCCACGATTTTGCCTTCGCGAATGGCTAGAGCGCCGTCGCGGATAACTGCGAGGTCACGCATTTGCTTGCCTGTACGCGGCGTCTGGCTGCTGCCTTGGAGCGTGAGCATTTCCTCGGCGTTCACGATTAGAATGTCAACGCTGTCTCGGGATTTCCCCTTTGGGGTTTTGCTCAAGGCAACCTTCCCTCTTTTAGGTTGCCTAGCCGCTGTTCAAGGGCTCTTTTTGCTGACCCCGCTGAAAACATGAAGTATAGCTCTATCTCTAAGAGGTAATATACGTTACCTAATGCCGCGGCTTTGGGTGTCGCAGATATACAGTTCGTGATGCTTAACCTTTTAAGTCCACGCCCGCCATCTTTTGCTGAGGAATAACTCCATGCCCACCGAAGTCACCTACGTCGCTCCCTCCTGGCGCCAAATCTACAGTATGCTTCTCAGCCAGTCGCACAGTATCCGCGGAAGCGGCTTTTGCCCCGATGTCATCGTCGGTGTCTCCCGAGGCGGCTGGCTACCAGCCCGCGTCCTCTCAGACCTGCTGGAAAACGCGAACCTCGCAAACGCCAAAGCCGAAAGCTACACAGGCATAGCCACGGGCGGTACACCCTCGCTGACCCAGAGTGTGTCCGCCGACGTCGCGGGTAAGCGGGTTCTTGTCGTGGATGAGGTGGCGGATTCGGGCAAAAGCATGCGGCTCGTCGCCGAACACGTCGCGGCGATAGGCGCCTGCAAAGTCAAAACGGCTACGCTTTTCCTTAAAGGCGACTGCCCCTTCAGCCCCGACTTCAACGAGGCAGAAACGAACGCGTGGGTAGTCTTCCTATGGG
>JGI20214J51650_10002822_pt1 | contig 10925 bp, 6 predicted proteins | sample WetSurMetagenome_FD_51650 | JGI IMG/M metagenome (IMG submission 51650)
ACGACCCGTCCTGGGTGGACGCCGGTGTCCGCCGGACCGCCTACTACACCGACATCCCGCCCGGACGCTACGACTTCAAGGTCGTGGCGTGCAACAACGATGGCCGCTGGAACGACGTCGGCGCCTCCATCTCCGTCGTCAAGCGCCCCCGCCTCTACCAGACCGCCTGGTTCTGGGCCCTCTGCGCAGCCGCCGTGGTCCTGCTCGGCCCCGGCCTCTACTGGGTGAGGGTGCGGCGCCTGCAGGCGCGGCAGCGCGAACTGGAAGCGCTCGTGGGCGAGCGCACGAGCGCGCTGCAGGAGGCCTACCTCAAGCTGGAGCAGGCGAACGGGAGGCTCGAAGCCCTCAGCTCCCAGGACCCGCTCACGGGCGTCGCCAACCGGCGCGTCTTCGACGACGTCCTGGAACGGGAATGGCGTCGGGCGCAGCGCTCGGGCCAGCCCCTCTCGCTCCTCATGGTGGACATCGACAGCTTCAAGGCCTACAACGACGCCTACGGCCACAAGCAGGGGGACGAATGCCTGCGGCAGGTGGCCACCGCTCTGTCCTCCACCGCGAACCGCGCCGGCGACCTCGTCTCGCGTTACGGGGGCGAGGAGTTCGTCGTCGTTCTCCCCGCCACCTCCTCCAGCGGCGCCAAGGCCATGGCCGAGTCGCTCCGCATGAAGGTCGAAGCCTTGGGCATCCCCCACGAAGCCTCGGCCACCGCGCCCTTCGTCACCATCAGCGTGGGCGTCGGCACGGGCGTCCCCCAGGAGGACAGCCCCAGCAGCTACGTCCTGGAGCGCGCCGACCGGGCCCTCTACCTCGCCAAGCAGGAGGGCCGGAACCGGGTCCGATCCCTGGCCTGACCTCCATCCTCAGGAAACCCGGAGAACCAGTTGCATCACGGACCCGCGGATGGCACTATATGTCGCACAAATCGGTCGGGGGGGCAGGCTCGATGGAGGTGTGCCGATGGCTAAGTGTGGCGCGTGGAGAATCGTGGCCGTCCTCTTTCTCACCCTCATCGCGACGGCCGGGTGGGCCCAGAGCCAGGGAGGCAGCATCCAGGGCAAGGTGATCGACGAGGCCGGCCAGCCTGTGGCCGGGGCGCTCGTCCAGGTCACCGGGCCCAAGCTCCCCGGGTTCCAAGGCGTGGCGACCGATCTCTCGGGCGCCTACGTCATCCCCTTCCTACCCATCGGAGCGGACTACCAGGTCAAGGTGGAAGCGACGGGGTACAACACCGTCGTCCGGAAGGGCATCGAGATCCCGCTCGGCGCCACCATCAACCTCCCCTTCATCATGACCCAGGGCAAGACGGAGATCGTCGTGACCGCGGCTGCCCCCGTGATCGACACCAAGAGCACGGAGGTCGGGGCCGACATCTCGGACAAGATGATCAACTCCATCCCGCTGGGGCGGAGCGCCGACGGCATCAGTTTCCTGGCCCCCGGAGCGGTGTCCTCCGGCATCGCGGGCACCCCTTCCTTCTCGGGCGCCTCGGGCCCAGAGAACAGCTACACGGTGAACGGGGTGGACGTCACGGGCTCCCAGGCGGGAGTCAACGTCACGGCGCTGAACTTCGACTTCATCGAGGCCACCGAGGTGAAGACCGGCGGCATGGACGCAGAGTACGGCGCCCTCATGGGCGGTAACATCACCTCGGTGACCAAGAGCGGTGGCAACGAGTTCCACGGCAGCCTCTTCGCCTACTATTTCGACGACAGCCTGGGCGCGAAAGACAACCCCCTCGACAACCCGAGCGCCGTAGACTACCGGCAGTCCTTCAAGCAGTACGATTTCGGCGGAACCCTGGGCGGCTACATCGTCAAGGACAAGCTCTGGTTCTTCATCGCCTACGACTACAACGACACCCAGACGGGCTACGGCGCGGGCTCCGACGGCACGGTCACCTTCAACGGGAAGCCCGCGTACTCTTGGGCAGCGGCCGGCGGCTACACCAACAAAGAGACCAACCCCATGTACGCCGCGAAGCTCACCTGGAACATCAACCAGAACCACAAGCTGACGCTCTCCTACTTCGGCAACAACGACAAGCAGAACTACTACAGGAATCTGGACAACCCCAATCCGGTCTCGTCGGCCTACACGCAGAAGACCGACAACTACGCCCTCAGCCTCCAGTGGAACGCCACCTGGACGCCCAAGTTCTTCACCGAAGCCATCATCTCCCGGCGCGACACCAAACTGTCGAACCTCCCCGACTCCCCGCTCGCGCGGGACACCTGGGGATACTCCTACCAGATCTACCGAAACGGAGGCTCCTACACGGGGTACGACGGCCTCGGCGTCATCCCCGTGGGCGCGCCCAACAGCTATAACCCCACCACGGGGGCCCTCGACCTGAGCTCCTGGTACGCGTCCACGGGCGGCCAGATCCTGGACCAGCAGTGGGACACGAGCGACCAGCTCCGCCTCAAGGGCACGAACCTCTTCGACCTCTTGGGGAGGCACGAGCTCTCCTATGGCCTACAGACCTACCAGATCACCTACCGGCGCAACTTCAACCAGACGGGCCCCCACATGGTCGAGCAGTATCCCGGCGACCCCTTCTACGGGAAGTCCACCTCGGGCGGCGTGGTCATCCGCTGGGCCTACGACCCCACCTCTCCGACCAATTACACGTTCCTGGCCGAAGGCTACATGAACCCCCAGGACAAGCACACCAAGCAGAACTACTCGGCCTACTGGGCCCAGGACAACTGGAACATCACCGACTACTTCATGCTCAAGCTGGGCGTGCGCCTGGACCAGATCCACATGAAGGGCCAGGACCTGAACATGACCGTCCCCAAGCCCTGGTACCCCGACTTCAACGGGAGGGGCCACGAGCTGAACATCAACGACGAGTGGGCCCCGCGCATCGGCTTCACGTGGGACGTGGCCCACAACAACAAGAGCAAGCTCTATGGATTCTGGGGCTGGTACTTCGAACGGATCCCCCAGGACCTGGCGGTCCGCGTCCTCACCGACGAGTACCGGCACTTCAGCACCTTCTACGACGCCAACCTGACCCAACCCGTGATGGACCCCGGGGCCCACTACACCTTCGGCCCCGAGTACATCAAGGGCGGACCCTCGGGTGGCCCTCTCAAGGGCGCCTACAACGAGGAGTTCATCCTGGGCTACCAGTACGAGCTGCGTCCCGATCTGACCGTGGGAGTCCGCGGCATCTATCGCGATATCGGGCGGATCATCGAGGATATCTCGACGGACGGGGCGAGCACCTACATCATGACGAACCCCGACCAGTGGACGAGCGTCTGGGTCCCCGACGCGGCGGGCCGCCCGGGCTACCGCTACCATTTCCCCAAACCGGTCCGCATCTACAAGGCCCTCGAGCTCACGGCGGAAAAGCGATTCTCCAACCACTGGCTCTTCCAGGGGTCCTACGTCCTCTCCCGCCTCGAGGGCAACTACGAGGGTATGTACCTGAGCGGCAGCACCCAGCTCGACCCCAACCTGACCTCCATCTACGACATCCCGTCGCTGCTCGTGAACGGCTACGGGCTCCTGCCGAACGACCGCACCCACGTGTTGAAGGCCTACGGCGGCTACTTCTTCGACAACATCCCCCTGGAGCTCTCGGGCAATTTCACCCTGGCCAGCGGGACCCCCATCAGCGCCCTCGGCGCCGATGCCGCTTACGGCCTCAATACGGGATTCTCGCAGTTGCGCGGCTCGGCCGGGCGGACCCCTACGGTCTGGTCCCTCGACCTCGGCGCCCAGTACACCTTCAGGATCTGGAAGAGCAACCTGGCCCTACGGGCCGACCTCTTCAACGTGACGAACAACCAGGTCACCACCGCCGTGGACCAGACCTACAACACGGTGGACACCACGCCCTATCAGAACTACCCCTACTTCAAGATGCAGACCGCCCATCAGGAGGCCCGCCGCATCCGCCTTGCGCTGAGGTGGTCCTTCTGAGAATCTAGAGCTGGACCGCCGGACCCGGGCGCTCGTGCCCGGGTCCGGCGCGTTCCCCCGGGGGGCGATGGTGAACGCGAAGAACTGGCGAACGCTCCTCCGGACCAAGCACCTCGACCTCATCCTCGACGAGTATGAGGTCTCGACCAACAAGCTCAAGCGCGCGCTGGGGCCCATCGACCTCATGGCCCTCGGCATCGGGGCCGTCATCGGGGCAGGCATCTTCGCCCTCGTGGGCACGGCCGCCGCAGGCGATGCCTCCCGCCCCGGCGCGGGACCCGCCCTCATGCTGTCCTTCCTCCTCACGGGGCTGGCCTGCGGCCTCACGGGCCTGTGCTACGCAGAGTTCGCCAGCCTCGTGCCCATCTCCGGGAGCGCGTACACGTACGCGTACGCCACGCTGGGCGAGCTCGTGGCGTGGATCATCGGATGGGATCTGGTTCTGGAATACGCCGTGGGCAACGTGGCCGTGGCGGTCTCATGGTCGGGCTACTTCTGCGAGCTCCTGCGCGGCTTCGGCATCGAGTTCCCCCGCTGGCTCGCCACCGACCTCCGGACGGCCCTCCACACGCCCGAAATCCTGAACGCGGCCCCCCACATCTTCGGCAGACCCATCATATTCAACCTCCCGGCCGTGTTCATCGTCACCTTCCTGACGGTGCTGCTCGTCATCGGCATCAAGGAGAGCGCGCGCTTCAACATGGTCATGGTGGGGATCAAGCTCCTCGTCCTGGGCTTCTTCGTCTTCGTGGGCGTCCAGTACGTGAAGCCGGAGAACTGGCACCCCTTCGCCCCCAACGGCTGGGCGGGGATCCAGGCGGGCGCCGCGGTCATCTTTTTCGCTTACATCGGCTTCGACGCCGTCTCGACGGTGGCCGAGGAGTGCCGGAACCCGAAGAAAGACCTCCCCATAGGTATCCTCGGGAGCCTGGCGGCGTGCACGGTCATCTACGTGGTGGTGGCCGCGGTGCTGACCGGGATGGTCCCTTCCAGCCAGCTCAACACGGCCGAGCCGCTCTCCGTGGCCATGAGGGTGGTCCACATGAACTGGGCGGCGGGGGTCGTCGCCTTCGGCTCGGTGGTGGCCCACACGGCGGTCCTGCTCGTGTTCCAGCTCGGACAGCCTCGGATCTTCTTCTCCATGTCCCGCGACGGCCTGCTCCCGAAGTCCTTCTCCAAGGTCCATCCCCGCTTCAAGACGCCCTACGTGGCCACCATCCTCACCGGCGTTTTCGTGGCCGTCGCCTCCTCCTTCGCCAGCCTCGACGAGATGGCCGACCTCTGCAACATCGGCACCCTGTCGGCCTTCGTGCTCGTCTGCGCCGGGGTGCTCGTGCTCCGGCAGCGCGACCCCCTCCGGTTCAGGCCCTTCAAGACGCCCTGGGTCCCCGTGGTCCCGGTGCTCGGCCTCCTCGCGTGCCTCTACCTCATGCTGGGCTTGCCCACGAGCGCATGGATCCGCTTCGGCGTCTGGCTCGTCATCGGCCTCATCCTTTACTACGCCTACGGCTTCTCCCACAGCAGGCTGCATCGAAAGATGGGTGGGGAGGTGGGGTGATGGGGAGGCAGGGCGAGAGAACCCCGATGTGCGACAGTTCAAAGCAGAGCGATGAAAAAGGGCGGCCGTGGCCGCCCTCGCTGCTTCAGATCCTAGTTTTTCCCCCACCGCCCCAGCTCCCCATCCCACCATCTCATCGCATCGACGCCGCGTTAGCCGGAGCTGGAGGGCTTGGCTGAGGAACCCTATTCGAGATAGGTATAGCCCTCCAGCCCGTCCTCGAGGAACTTCTTGATCTGCGTGGACTCCTTGAGGCTGATGCGCTCCTCCTCGATGGCGTCCTCGACCTGCTTCCGGATGGCGTTGGCCACGTCGCGCTTCTGGTACTGCATGTAGCTCAGGACGTCGCGCACCGTGTCGCCCTCGATGGTCTTGTCAATCTTGTACTTGTTGCGCCCCGTGATGCTCACGTGGACCGTGTTCGTGTCCCCGAAGAGGTTGTGCAGGTCGCCCAGCGCCTCCTGGTAGGCCCCCACGAGGAAGACGCCGAGGTAGTAAGGGTGCTTCTCGTCGAACTCGTGCAGGTCGATGGTGTTCTTGACGTCGTGCAGGTCGATGAACTGGTCGATCTTGCCGTCGCTGTCGCAGGTGATGTCCGCCAGCGTAGCCTTCCGCGTGGGCTGTTCGTTGAGCCGGTGGATGGGGCAGATGGGGAAGAGCTGCTTCACGGCCCAGTGGTCGGGCAGGCTCTGGAAGACCGAGAGGTTCCCGTAATAGGTGTCCGAGAGGAACCGGTCGAGGTTCTCGAGCTCGTCGGGCACGTAGTCCAGCGTGTGGATGATCTTGGCGATGCGCACGCAGACGAGCCAGAAGAGCTTCTCCACGAGGGCACGGTCCGCGAGCGACACCATGCCCACGTTGAATAGCGTGAGGGTCTCGTCCCGGATCTGGATGGCGTCGTGGTAGGACTCCTGGAAGTTCTTCACCGAGAGGGTGTTCAGCACCTCCCGAAGGCCGTTGACGGGCTCGGGGGCGTCGTCCGGGATCTCGGGCACCACCTCGTCCTCGATGAGCTTGCTCGTGCCGAGCACGTTGAACACGAGGATGGAGTGATAGGCCACCAGTGCGCGCCCGCTCTCGGAGATGATGTGCGGGTGAGGGATCTGCTCCGCCTCGCAGGTCTCCGCCAGGGCGGAGACCACGTCGCTCGCGTACTCCTCGATGGAGTAGTTGGCGCTCGAGGAGAAGTTCGTCTTGCTGCCGTCGTAGTCCACGGCGAGGCCGCCGCCCACGTCGAAATACCTCAGGTTGACCCCGAGCCGGACGAGCTCCACGAACACCCGGGTGCTCTCCCGCAGGGCCTCCTTGATGCTCTGGATGGAGGTGATCTGCGAACCGAGGTGGAAATGCAGCAGCTGGAGGCAGTCCAGCATCTTGGCCTCGCGGAGCTTCTGCACCGCGTCGAGCATCTCGTTGGGGAAGAGCCCGAACTTGCTCTTGTCCCCTCCGCTGCTCTCCCACTTGCCGCGCCCCCTCGCCGCGAGCTTGGCCCGGACGCCGATCAGGGGCTTGACCCGGACCTTCTTGGACCAGCGGATGATGAGGTCCAGCTCGGAGGGCTTCTCGACGACGATGAGGACCTTCCGCCCGAGCTTCGTGGCCCACAGGGCCATCTCGATGTACTCGTCGTCCTTGTAGCCGTTGCAGACGATGGGGGCGTCCAGGTTCTCCATGGAGGCGAGGACGATGAGGAGCTCGGCCTTGGTCCCTGCCTCCAGGCCGAAGTTGTAGGCCTTGCCGAAGTCCACGATGTCCTCGACGACCTGCCGGCTCTGGTTCACCTTCACGGGGTAGACGCCGAAGTACTTGCCGCCGTAGTTGTACTCCACGATGGCCTTCTGGAAGGCGGTCTGGATCTCCTCGATGCGCTTCTCGAGGATATCCGTGAATCGGATGAGGATCGGCGGATTGAGGTCTCTAACGCAGAGGCCGTCCACGAACTCCTTGATGTCGAGATAGCGCTGCTTGTTCTTCTCCGGGAGGACCACCATGTTGCCCCGGTCGTTGATGTCGAAGAACCCCTGGCCCCACTCGGGGATGTTGTAGAGCTCCCGGGCCTCGTCGATGGACCACTTGGAGAGGGTCGTCTGGTCCTTGAGCTTGATCTTCTGCCGCATCCCGGGCTCTCCCCCCAATCGGATGGCTGTCCCTAGGCCGCCCAGCGCGGCCGAACATCTTTGATAACAGCAATCCGTCCGGGGCGCAAGCGTATCCCCCGCTCCCCTGCTTGCGCGCCGCCTTCCTGACCGTTAATATATGCATTAGGTAGACCGCGGAGGTTCCATGGCTCAGACGCAGCTCGGACGCAGGCGTTTCCCCCGCATCCGGACCGAGAATCCCGTGCACGTCCGGAAGCTCGGGAACGAACTTTGCGACACCTCGGCCAAGACCAGCTCCCTCGGCCTCGGCGGATGCATGTTCCTGGCCAAAGAGCCCGTGGGCTACGACGCCATGGTCGACCTCCTCATCTCCGTTCGCCCGAAGCAGGTGATCGAAGCCCGGGGCCGGGTGGTCTACGAGGCCCTCCGATCGGGCAGCGATTACGAGGTGGGGGTGGAGTTCCTGTCCATCTCCGAACCCGATCGCAAGGTCCTGGAGAGCATCTTCGACGAACGCCACCCCGACGTGGGCTGAGCCCCCCTGCGGTGAAATGCCGCACCCCTGGTGGGTCTTGAGCTTCCCCTTAGCTTGTTGCTCCGGCTCCAGCCTATAATCCCCTCTTGGGCGGGTTACGTTGCGCCCTCACGAGATAGGGAGGCGGGCATGCGTCGCAGGGACTTCCTGAAAATCGGTGGAGCGGGAGCGGTGGCGGTGGCCGCGGGCGCGGCGGGATCCCTCGAGCGAGCGTGGGCTGCTCCGGCGCGCCCCGATCTCGCCGTGGCCCACGGAAAGGACCCGGCGGCCACTGCGAAAGCCGCCCTGGCCGCCATGGGGGGCATGGGCTCCTTCATCTCCAAGGGCGACGTCGTGGTCATCAAGCCGAACATCGGCTGGGACCGGACCCCCGAACAGGCGGCCGACACCAACCCCATCGTGGTGGCCGCCCTCGTCCAGATGTGCCTCGACGCGGGCGCCAAGACGGTGAAGGTCTTCGACCGCACGTGCAACGACCCCAGGCGCTGCTACGTCCAGAGCCAGATCGAGCCCATGGCCCAGAAGGCCGGGGCCGAGGTGAGCCACATCGACGACCGCAAGTTCTCCGAGGTGGCCATCCCCAGGGGCGAGGCCATCAAGTCCTGGCCCCTCTACCGCGACATCCTAGAGGCCGACAAGGTCATCAACGTCCCCATCGCCAAGCACCACAGCCTCTCCGGCCTCACCCTCTCCTTCAAGAACTGGATGGGGGTCATGGGCGCCTCCCGGGGACGCATCCACCAGAACATCCACGAGAGCCTCGTGGACCTCTACACCGTCCTCAAACCGACCCTCGTGGTGCTGGACGCCGTCCGGATCCTCACCGCCAACGGCCCCCAGGGGGGCAACCTCAAGGACGTCAAGCAGATGGACACGGTGGTCGCGGGCGTAGACCAGGTCGCCATCGATGCTTTCGGGGCCACCCTCTTCGGGATGAAGGGCTCGGACCTGGGCGTCGTGGCTGCAGCGGCCAGGCGCGGCCTCGGCAAGATGGACCTGGACAAGCTCGTCATCAAGCGGGTCGAGGCATAGCGGGAAGTCGGAATTCGGAGTTCGAAATTCGGAAATTGGCTGGACGAGCCGCCCGTTGCTCTCCCCGGTTTCCAGGTCCCCTAGTTCCCTAGTCACCTTTTCATCCATTCTCGGACGGCGCCATGACCGAAGCGACGGGACGGATAGCACGACTTGGCTCCCCGGCATCTCGGACGGCCTGGGCCCGCCGTTCGGTCCAGGCGGCCTTCCTCCTGCTCTTCCTTTTCCTGTTCCTGCAGACGGAGCAGAAGGGCGCCGACGAGCTGGGCTACCCCGTCAAGCTCTTCCTCGACTTCGATCCCCTGCTCTTCCTCTCCACCCTGCTCTCCTCACACGCCGTCGCGGCCTCCGCGCTCTGGCTCTCCCTCATCGTCCTGGGGGTGACGGCCGTCTTCGGGCGGGTCTTCTGTGGATGGGTCTGTCCCCTCGGCACCCTGAACAACCTGGTGGGCGCCATGAAGCGCTGGCGCCTCGGAGACCCCGTCCGAGGGTGGCACCCGGTCAAGTACTACCTGCTCGTGGCGCTCCTGGTGGCCTCCCTCTTCTCGGTCCAGGTGGCGGGCGTCCTCGATCCCCTCTCGCTCACGGTGAGGTCCTTCTCCCTGGGCGTCTACCCCGCCGTGAACAAGGGCCTGAACTCGGGGGTCGACGCGCTCTACGGCATGAACTCGAAGGGGGTGACGGCCGTGGCGGACGTGGTCGCCAAGGTCCTGCAGAAGACCATCCTCGCCTTCACCCAGCCCCATTTCTTCCAGGGGGCGGCCATCGGCCTCCTGTTCCTGGCCATCCTCCTCCTGAACCTGGTCGAGAAGCGCTTCTGGTGCCGCTACCTCTGCCCCCTCGGCGCCCTCCTCGGCGTCGCCGCACGATGGGCGCCCTTCAAGCGCGAGGCCGCCGAGTCCTGCAACGCCTGCAGCCTCTGCGGCAAGGACTGCCAGGGCGCGGCCCGGCCGGGGGGTAAGGGCGAGTGGCTCGCCTCGGAGTGCTTCTACTGTTTCAACTGCGACGACCCCTGTCCCAAGGGCGCCGTGACGTTCCGCTTCTCGCCCAAGCCCGCGCCCTCCTCCGTGGACCTGAGCCGGCGACGGCTGATGGTCAGCGCCCTCGCCGGCGCGGCCGCTGTGCCCCTGCTGAGGGCGCAGCCGCACTTCCGGCCCGGGTTCACGAGGCCCGACCTCATCCGGCCCCCGGGCGCCCTTCCCGAGCCCGAATTCTTGGACCGCTGCGTGAAGTGCGGCGAGTGCATGAAGGTATGCACCACCAACGGGCTCCAGCCGACGCTCTGGGAGGCTGGCCTCGAGGGCATCTGGTCCCCGGTCCTCGTCCCCCGGATCGGTTACTGCGAGTTCAACTGCACGCTCTGCGGGCAGGTGTGCCCCACGGGCGCGATCCGGCGGTTGTCCCTCCCCGAGAAGCAGAAGACGCGGATCGGCACGGCCATGATCGACAAGGGGCGCTGCCTGCCCTACGCGCACTCCACGCCCTGCATCGTGTGCGAGGAGGTCTGCCCCACTCCCAAGAAGGCCATCTGGTTCGAACCGACGACGGTCCACAACCGGAACGGCGACCCCGTGGATGTGAAACAGCCGCGGGTCGATTTGGACCTCTGCATCGGGTGCGGCATCTGCGAGACCAAATGCCCCGTCCTGGGGCGCCCTGCCATCTACGTCATGAGCGTCGGGGAGTCTCGCTCCAAGGAAAACCAGCTCCTTCTCCAGCAGACTTCGGGACCCTACGGCTAGGAACCATCACCTCTTTTCACCCC
>JGI20214J51650_10002823_pt1 | contig 10924 bp, 11 predicted proteins | sample WetSurMetagenome_FD_51650 | JGI IMG/M metagenome (IMG submission 51650)
TGTGGCGGGCGGTCATGGAGTGAACCAGGTAGAAAGCAGCCCAGCACCCCTGGCTGGCCTTTTTGAGGGATTCCAGGTCCAATACATCAGCCTGCGCCATTTCCAGGAGAGGGTGAGTGGCCCAGAGACGGGACCGGAGTTTGTCAAGAGACCGTCCTAGGACACGCACTCGGTGCCCGGAGGATAGAAGCTGCGGCACCAGTCTTCCTCCCACATATCCGGTGGATCCGGTGACCAGGACTGGCTGTGAGTGCATGGTATCCTTACTCCTTTCCGCCGATCTATCGCTACCAGATCATGCGAGATGATTTGGAGTTGATCAGACAGCTATTCAGTTTCTTGAGAAGCCCAGCGCAGCTCGATGAGTTCGGTCAATCGTCTACACTGTTCTTCCTTGGGGGTTCCGGCTATCGCGCTTTCCAGAGCGAGATTGAGGGCGGTTCTGTACTTGGCCTCCAGCTTGCGCAGTTCAGACGTGAGGACAGGGCCATCCCCAACTTCCTCAGCCATTTCCGAAAAAACACGATTCAGGATGTAGGCGCTCAAGATTTTTTCTGAATGGGTTTCCTCACGGCAGTGGTTTGCCATTTCGACAAGGTTTTCGTAATGAAAACCCTTGCTCGTCAATTCCCTAGCCTGTTTAAGTCCGCTGTCGCTCATCGTCGGATCTCCTTGCGTTGTAAATCGCCATGAGGGCGAATGCAGGCACATCCAAAGTGGAACAGCTCTTTTTATAGGATAAGATCGATGCAGAGGCAAGGGCTTCATGAGCTTTCAATCGAAGATATTTAAAAGGACGACATCTTGAATGGAAAGCAAAGGAGATATAATTTATTGCTCAATTTTAGTCCGATGCAACGTACTCAATCTATAAGGAGGAACTGGCATGAATTTGAAAAAGTATTTTGAGAGCAAGAAAGGACTTGGTGTGTTGAGCACGGCAGACGAAAAGGGCAAGGTCAACGCCGCGGTTTATTCGAAGCCCCACGTGATTGACGACAAGCACATCGCCTTTATCATGGCGGACAGACTCACCCATGCGAACACCAATAAGAATCCTTTCGCAACCTTCCTTTTTAAAGAAGACGGAAAGGGTTACAAAGGGAAGCGGTTGTACCTGAAGAAGAAGAGTGAAACTGAAAATCAAGAGCTCATCGCCGAAACCTGCAAAATCGAATATGCCGGATCGATCTGTGAGCCGCGTTATCTGAAGAAGACCTTTCTCGTCACTTTTTCAGTCCAAGCGGTCCTGCCCTTGTTGGGAAAGAAGAGCCGCTAGGATTTAACGCTGGTCAAAGAAAAAAAGACTCAACCCCTGTACAAAGGGATGCCCGCCTTCGAACGCCAATAATGTCGCAATGAAGGAAGTGGACGATATGAGCCATTTCAAGAAAGAGCTGGCGAGAAGGCAAATGAGCCTACGCGGCTGAGGCCCGCGCTGGGGTTACAGTGTCGCCTCTCCGATGATGACGATCCCCAGGTGCCCGTCCACGGTGATGAAGTCCCCTGTCTTGATTTGGTTCACTGCATCCGGAACCCCAGTCACACAGGGGATGCCGTACTCCCGCGCGATGATGGCGCCATGGATGAGCATGCCCCCCCGTCTCTCAACGATTGCCGAGGCAAGGGGAACCACGAAGGTCATTCCGGGATCCACGGCATCACACACGAGGATCTCCCCCTTCTGAAAACTAAAAAGTTCGGAGGAGCCGAGCACGACCCTCGCTTTTCCCACAGCCATTCCGGGTCCGGCAGGCTGACCGAGAATCTGTCTCGACTTGAGTGAGAAAGATTGCTTCTTAGCGGGTTGCTGCGCTTTTTGATCTGGCTTGTGGACCGGCGCCTCGCTTTGCACTGCTTTCAACAGGTCGTCGATTTCCATTGTCTTGCTCTCAGGCGTGGACCTTTCCTGGATGCGCCGGCGGCCTTCCTCCACTGCGGCCAGCACCTGACCCTGGATCTTGTCCAGGTAGATGTTGTCATCATCCCTTAGCCGATAGCTGGCCCGGGCCAGATCGAGGAGTTCAAGGGCATAAGACTTCTGCTCTTCGTCAAAACGAGATAAGAAAACCTTTTCCAATTCTCCCGGATCTCCGGCCCTTGCGGATGTTTCCCGCTCAGGGTGGGAGGCCATTTGGAGAACCAGTTTCAGAAGTCTGTCCCTGTCCTCGCCCAATCGGCCCTTCTCCCATGCCAGGTCTCCGAATTGATCCAGAACCCGCTTCAGCCCTTTCTTGACTTCCGGTTTGCAATCATCCCCTTTACCTTCCAGGATACAGGCCTTGTTGCTCGGGTCTTTTCTGATCAGCTCAGCGAGGTCCACCAGCATTTGATTTCTCCGCACACTGACCATGCCGGAGCCTGCTAAGAGCGATACGAACTGAAAGGGGTCCTTGGGTTTCATGAGGTCATTGTAGATCTTGCCAAACAGCCTCATGCCGTGGGCAAAGGGAATACAGTCGCGCCTGTAAGTCTCCTGCCACTCTTTGTGGATACGGCTTCGCTGACCTATCTCCTGTGCGAGGACTGAATCCGAAAGGGCAGGGAGATTCACTATGCCCATCTCACGGGCCACCGTTTCCATTCCGGGTATGAGTTCCTTCTCGATCTTTGTCCGAAGACCTCTCAGATTGTCAAAACTCCTATGAAGACTGAGATACCAGGGCCGCTGATCTTCTGATGAAGCGGAACGAGTGGTGATCGGCCGAGCCTGAAGCGCGTGAAGGGTTTCCTTGAAATAGGTCCACTCCGCATCCTGGGGGGAGCCGAACAAGGACTCTGCCTTCATGGCAAGATCATAGACCTCTTTGACTTCCCTGTCCCTGAGAGGAGCGCGACGACGAAGGGTGCCCTGCAGATTCTCCAATCGGACACCCTTTGGTGCGGGCACCAGGATTTTCTCTCTCCGGGCAGGACGATGAGACAGGATTTGCCCACTGTGCCGATCCAGAATCCACCGGTCCGGTTCCACGGTCCCGTCCACCAATCCCTGGTTCAGCCCGTAGACGGCCTCGACCGCAGATTGTTTCTCGTGGACCGGGCTCATGCCGAAGACGACCCCTGAGCGCTCACCGAAGATCATTTCCTGGACCACCACCGCCATGGTGCTCTTCTCCACATCGAGGCCCAACTCCTGCCTGTAAAGAAGAGCCCGGTCAGACCACAGGGAAGCCCACACGAGCCTGATGTGCTCCAGAATCGATTCGAGGCCTTGGATATTGACAAAGGATTCGTGGAGACCCGCGAAGGATGTCTTGGATGAGTCCTCGCCCGGAGCCGAGGACCTGACTGAGACCGGCCGCCGGGAAAACCGAGAGGCGAGGGGGGCCCTCAATTGTTTCCGGAGCTCGCTCGGCAGAGGTGTCTTGATAAACATGTTTCGGATGCGAAGGGCCGTATCCCAGATTTCCTCCCATCGCATCTCTTCAAAGGGCTTGCGGTAGAGCTCCATGTGCATCTGATCCCGCAGGCCGGTTGAGGACACATACTCCTGATAGGCCTCCGTAGTTATGCAGAGCGCTTCCGGAACATGCATTCCGCTCTTTTGCATCATGGCTAAGGCAAAGCCTTTGCCACCGATCCGGGACCGGTCCTTCCGGGTGATTCCATTGAGGGACAGGGCCAGCTTCATCGTCTGACGTGAACCTCCATCACGCTCTGAAATCGGGTGACCACGAAAAAGGTCTGAACCCTGATCTCGCACAAGGCACAGGTCGGCGAGTGGACGAAATCTTTGAGATGAGGGTGTTTGGCGAGATAAAGATCCAAAACGCTTTTTCTTTCAACAGGGCCCACCTCCTTTGCCTTTCCCGTTGCAGTTGCCGCCATGGCCCAGCGAAAGTCGGATGCCTTGTTGGACCGGTTGTCCACGAGCACGGCGACTCTCGAATCCCCGGAGAGGTTGGCATACTTGCGAGTGGACCGGGTGGTGGCAAAATACAAGCTCTTGAGGTCGTCGCTGGAGGCGAAGGCTACCAGGCTGGCATAGGGTTGCCCCCGGTTCTGGGTGGCCAGCACGGCGAGCGGTTGAGACTGCAAAAGCTTCTTGAGGTCCCGTTTGATTTTGGTGAGATCCTTGTCCATGGGATGTTTCCTGAATTTTTTCTTTGAGTGCGTTGGTTGTGAGGGAATAGCTCTTCCAGATCTGCACTATAGATCATTTTGGGATGTGTGTCATTAGTCTCAGAGAGAAGAGGAGTTGACATCATGGCAGGTCTTCAAATATGCTATGAAATCTAGCAGGGATTGAACAGAATATTTTGTGGATCCCTGCGTAGACCTTCAATCAATAACAATAACCCTCCGCGAGCCACCGTAGCTCAGTCGGTAGAGCACCTCACTCGTAATGAGGATGTCCGCGGTTCGATTCCGCGCGGTGGCTCCAATAATTTCAAACACTTACGCGAAATTCAGTTTTTTCTCGCCAGGAAAAGTCTCCAAAGAGTCTCCGTTTCTGAAAATCTAACCCAACCCTGCGTGCAACTAGTGCGACATATGTCTAGACCAAAGCCATAATCATCCCAAGGCACTCTAAACTGGGGATTTGGAAAGTCATAACCGGCATTTCGAGTGACCAGGCGATGGACATAGATTTGGTGGTCGTAACCGGCACTCCCCCTGTCCTCTCGACAGGCTTCACCCGGAAATTGCGGCCTGCCATTTTTCCCTGCTCGGATCCTGCTCTTCTGAGATGAATACATTCACAATTATTTGAAAGAAAAAAGAAAGGTAAATAGTTAACGAACACTTACNTTTTNCTTGACGGGCTTGGCGTTTGCGCTAGAATGTGGGTGATCACTAACATCTTGTAGCCCATGTTTGGCGCATGAAGCTCAACATGACCGAAAACCACACTAAAGTGGAGATCGCTCATCATGTCACAAAGATTTGAGTTTATTGCTTTTGGTTCACTGGCGGTCATTTTCTTCGTCAGCAGCGGAGTTTTTGGCTAATGGAGAGTGGCCCAGAAGAGGTTTGAAACCCGCCCATTTCCCGAATAGGAGTTCGAGGAAAGGAGAAAGAAATGGAAGCGAAGAAGGAAAGCACAGAGGGCAAGAGCAAACTCAAGGATGTTGTGCGCTGGGTCTTAGTGGGTGCTTTTGGCCTGCTGATCCTCTTTACTGTGATTATGGCTGCATACAGAAAGTTTGGAGGCTAGGGAAGGATAACCTTCCGGTACTTGTTAGCGCAGGGTGAGCGACCTCTTGTACACATTCCACAACGCTGAGTGTTTTTTGACAAGATCGAATTTGTAACCGTTCAGGGCCCAGAGATTGACCAGGCCCTGAATCATTCCGAAAGAAGCAATGCGGCATCCGCCAGGTCTACGTCCTGCCTAATGAGTCCTGCCCGGGCTCCGTCGGCAAGAAGCAGTCACTCAGGCGGCCGATATAGATCTGGATGTGATCCGACACCTTTTTGTTTAGGGATTTATCACCGAAACTGATGATCTCTGCGAGCCCCAAGAAGGACATGCCCCGTTTTTGCTCGATCCTGGAAAGGTGCGATCTAAGGATTTCATCGATTATGTCCAGTGTATCAACCTAAACCATTGCGATTACTAATGCAGAAACGGCGACGCTGGCCATCCTCAAAAGAGACGAAGGGCCCCGGATCTCCCAAGAGGGCAGGCGCTAATCGAGAAACCCATGATCGATGAGTTACTTCGTCAACGTCGAGATGAGAATGGCGATCACAACCCCCACTACCAGGACCACCANGAAACCGCCCATGGCCAGGAAGTTAATAAACGCGCTCCAGAAGCCTTTCTTTTCTTTCGTTGTTTNTTCGTTCATGGCAACCTCCATTTGCTAGAGGGTTGATCCTGATAACTTAGTGATGGTCTACATTCCATCATTCCATCACTTAAGAGTGCGTCAGACATCAGACATCACTTCTTCCTCCCTGAAAGCCCAAACAGGGCTATAGCCCACAGGATCGACAGGGCCGTGACCCCTCCAAAGCCACCAAGCTGTTCCCTACTAATTTTGATTAGGATGGGATATACAAGAGTACCCGCACCAATAAGTGACACGACAAGACCCAACCACTTCAGAATATTCATTCTCCCTCCTAATCCGAGCTATTGATCACTAAGTTCAGAAACGCGCTCCAGAAGTCTTTGTTTCTTTCATTGTTTTTTCGTTCATGCCAACTTCCGTGTGATAAGAGGTTGGCCCTCGTGAGTTAGTGATCGTTTACATTTTATCGTTTGTGACGGGTGCGTCAAGCAAAAAGTTAACGATCACTAGCTTTTTGCTTCTTTTCTTGTCCCCGTGGATTCCAGATGCATTCGTGAGGGTAGAGACAGAAATGACTCCTGATATCTCAAGAATCGGTTTTATTTATTTCGTCGAAGTAGCCTAAGGAAGATGAGATGAAGACAGTCCACGAGCAGTATCTTGGGGTTTGTAATTAACGTGTACGCAACCTCCATACTTTTCAACACTATCAACCCGTTGCCCTGCTGAGTTACTCCTTACTAGTCTTCTTTGCCGTCCTTGCAGTCTCAAAAAACTAAAGTGCCTCTTTGGTTGTATGTGGCTTATCAGTGCCGCTAACCATTTCTTCCGCCAATCTGGTAGAAGCAGGTCCCTCTTTTGGGAGGCGTAGGCTAATGCAGCTAGAGACATGAGTTCGACTCCGGTGCATTTCAAATCATGTAAAGAAGCGTTTGACGCACTACACTGCGGTGCTATCCGGTTCCACAAGCCGGATCCGATTTGACTCTGCCGCGTCTCTCCCCTGTTTGAGCTTCAGATGCAGTTCCCGGTAGGATGGTCTTTTCAGCATAATGGGGTTTCAGTATCAATCGATACTCTTGTCAAGTGAGGCGGAAGGAATTGCCTATGTTGAGAATCCCTCTGCTCAAGTGGCTAGGGATCCCTTTCTGAGGGCCGCCAGGACCTTTTCCGGCTTGGCAGGGAGAGAGGTGATGCGCACTCCGGTTGCGTCAAAGATGGCGTTGATGACCGCAGGGACGGTCGGCACCAGGGCGATCTCGGCGATACCCTTGGCTGCAAAGGGGCCGATGGGATCCGGTTTTTCCACAAGAACGACTTCCACCTCCGGCCGGACATGTATGTCGGGAATGCCGCATCCTCGTAAGGTCTTTGTCTTCGGGATTCCTTGGTTCATGACGAATTCCTCGGACAAGGCGTAACCAATGCCCATGATGATGCTTCCCTCCAGCTGGCCCTTGATTTTCAGGGGGTTGAGGGCTTTGCCCACATCGTGGAAGGCGAAGACCTTTTTCACTTCCACAAGGCCCGTCGCTGTATCCACCTCCACAATGGCGATCTGACAGGCATAGTTGTAAGCAAAGTAGTTTCTGTAATCCTCAGGATCATACTCGGTGACAATCTTTCCATCCTTCATAATAGGGAAGGTCGGGTTCGGGTCATCTTTGAGGGGGTAGGTCTGAGGAGCGATCCACTCATGCTTGACCTCCATGACCATCCCGTCGGTGAGCCGGCACAGCTGGGCCAAGGAGACCACCGNATCCCCGCTCTTGCTGACCACNTGGATTCCGCTGATGTCCAAATCATCCGCAGGCAATCCGGTGCCGCGAGAAGCGGTGTCGAGAATGAGTTTCTTCAGTTTCTTGGCGGCGCCGATGGTTGCATTTCCTGCGATCATGGTCTGGCGCTGGCCAATGGCCATAGCTCCTGCGGGGATCAGCTCTGAATCGGCCACCACAACCGAAAAGGTGTCCAGGGGAATGCCGGTGATGGCTGCTGCGATTTGGGCCAGCACCGACGCAGCCCCCTGTCCCATATCGCACACGGAAGCCCTCAATTCAATCTCGCCCGACTCGAGGAGCTTCAGAACCACGCCTCCAAAGTTGGGGAGACCTCTCCCGCCTCCTATGTTTTTGTATGCGCCGGCAATGCCTACACCTATTTTTTTGCTTTCTCCCGAAGACGTTTTGACGTCCGATATCCGGGCGATTCGCTTCTCAGCCTCCTGAAGCGCTTCCTTGATGGCCACACAGGATCTCACGATTTCGCCGCTAAAGCTCTCCTTCCCTTCTTCCAGCGCGTTCATGAGCCGGAGCTTGACAGGCTCGATTCCGAGTTTCCTGGCCATGATGTCGATCTGAGACTCAATGGCGAAATGGACCTGGTTCATTCCGAATCCACGAAAAGCGCCGCCTAAGACATTGTTCGTATAAATCGTCAACCCTTCGACGCGAACGTTTGGCCAAACATAGGGCCCTCCGGCAAAGACCATGGCCTGCTCCAGGACATCCGTGCTCCAGCCCTCGTAGGCGCCGGCATCACTCACGAGCTTTGCTTCGAGGGCCACGAATTTGCCCTCAGCCGTGACGCCTGTCTTGTAGTGCATCTTGAAGGGGTGTTTCTTGGTGCTCATCCTCAACGACTCGCTGCGGTTGAGGGTCATCTTGAAAGGTCTCCGGGTCACCAGGGCGCCCAGTCCCAGCAGGATTTGAATCGTGATATCGAGTTTTCCTCCGAAGGCCCCTCCCACCGGGAGACCGCGAACTCTCACTTTCTCCTCGGGCAGGTTCAGAGACTGGGCGATCTGTCCCCTCATGAGAAAGGGACCCTGCGTGGAGCACCAGATCTCCACGCCCCCGTCCTCCGTGGNCTTTGCGACGCCGGACTCAGGCTCCAGNTACGCATGTTCCAAGAATGGCGTCTCATAGTCCTCTTCGACAATCAGGGATGCCTGCTCAAAGCCCTTTTCGAGGTTCCCCTTCTGATGGGTGAGTCTTTTCAGAATATGCCCGCTTTCGTGGAGAGGAGGCAAATCAGGGTTGAGCAGTGCAATATCAGNCGAGGCGATCACAGGAAGTTCAGAGAAATCTACACGGATCAATCGGAGCGCGTTGCGGGCGNTCTCTTCCGTCTCAGCGATCACCAGAGCGAGGGCATCACCCACAAAGCGGACTTTCTCTTCAGCGAAAACCGGTTGATCCGCGTGGATGAGGCCGAACTTGTTTATCCCAGGGACATCCTTGGCCGTCAAAACCCTGATCACTCCGGGCAGGGCCTGGGCCTTGCTTGTATCTATGGCTGTGACAAGAGCATGAGGAACATCACTGAGCAGGGCCGCTCCATAGCACATTCCGTGGAAATAAAGGTCGTCGCTGAAAATGAGACGGCCCGTGGCCTTGAGGATGTCCGACCTGTCGGGGACGGAGGCACCGATAATGTCAGCCCCTGCCTCCACCGGTGAACGCATTTCCGGGTGCTTCCTGCCGGTCAGTACGCTGAAGGCCTCCTCAACAGCCTCAATAACAGCGAAGTAACCGGTGCAGCGGCAGTAGTTGTCACTCAGCGCAGAGAGGATGTCTTGCCTGGAGGGTGAGGGATTCCGGTCGAGAAGGGCTTTGGCCGTCATGATCATGCCCGGCGTGCAAAAGCCGCACTGAATGGCACCTTTGGCGATAAAAGCCGCCTGGAGCGGATGGGAACCGTCCAAGGACAGGCTCTCGATGGTTTCAATCCTAGCTCCCTGGAGTTTGCTCATTCGAAGGAGGCAGGACTTCTTTGCCTCGCCATTGACAAGGACGGTGCATGTGCCGCAATCGCCCATGCCGCACCCGCATTTGGTGCCCGTCAACCGCAAATGGTCCCTCAGAAATCTCAACAGGGTCAAATCCCCAGGAACCTTCGCGCTCAGAGGCTTGCCGTTGACAGTCAACTGGACTTCCATCTGCATAATTATTCACTCCTCACTTCCTGGATAAAAATATCATGCAGAGAAGGGAAGTAAAGGGATTTGTCGGAGGTTTGTTCAGGATGTTGGATCTTCTTGGGAGAAAACAGCGAGCAGCGCCCCAGACCTTATTCTGCGCCGGTCTAAGAGCCTTGAACTTCAGGTTTTGCAGTTGGCGGGTAAACCGAAATCTGTAAAAGTTTAGATTGAAAAAAGGTTAGGGATTTGGTATGGTTAATCGCTAACTTCGCGCGGAACACCTCAAAGGCGGCGCTGGCGTGGCAAGGAGATCCCAATGAAGGAACCGAAGAACGTGGTCCTTACGATCGATGGAAAAGCTCTCACCATGGAGCTGGACCTGAAGGACGAGGAGTTGATCGAGCTCCTGGTGAATGCTTTGGGTCTCTTCGTGAAGAAGGGTTCCTCGATAAAGGTTTTCCAGGCGTATGGCCGATCTCTTTCCTCAAGCTCCACGACCATTGTGACCAAGATCATGTCCAAGGTGGAGCAGGTGGTGGAATGGAGAGATGAACTGAAGAAGGTTATCTCTTCGCAGAGGGGGAAGCTATAACAAAACTTTCGAAGGAACCGGTGAGCATCCTTGTGAGGCGGGANAACCCGCCTTTCTTATTTTGAGNCCGGTCTGCATGCTGAACCCTTGCCCGGACAGCCTCTTTCTTGGTAGCATTGGCAGACAGAACATCGAGGGTAGGGGTGGAAGGGAAAAGCAAACGAGGACAAAGAGAGATGGTCAACCGAAGAGTAGAAAAGGGAGTGAAACGAGGTAAGCCCTTCGAGATAGAGGTGGACGGCGAAAAGGTTGTAGCCTATGAAGGGGAGACCGTAGCCGCGGTCCTTGTAGCAGCGGGACGGAGGACCTTCCGGTGGACAGAGAAGAAGAAACACCCCCGCGGAATGTATTGCGGCATCGGTCTTTGCCACGAGTGCATGATGGTGATCAACGGAGTGCCGAACACTAAAGCCTGTCAGACCGTGGCGACGCCGGGATGCCAGGTGAAGAGTCAGCATGGGCTTGGAAAGCAGAGTGCCTAAAGTGAGCTAAAGTGTCCCTTCGACTAAGCTCAGGGTCTTTGGCTAAAGTGACTAAAGTTGACGGCTTCGTAAAAAGTCACAAACCAGCTTTCCATTCGTGGTTCGATACCTCACCACGAACGCAATATCAAACACCTATACAATGCTCTCTCCGTTCGCCCTGAGGTATCGAAGGGTGAACGGAGGC
>JGI20214J51650_10002824_pt1 | contig 10924 bp, 9 predicted proteins | sample WetSurMetagenome_FD_51650 | JGI IMG/M metagenome (IMG submission 51650)
AAATAGGGTTCAAAGATCCGATCCTGCAACTCAGGGCCTATACCATGCCCTGTATCGCTCACGGTCAGCTTCAGGTAGCTGCCGGGAGACAGATTCGAGTGGCGCCCAACCAGGACGGCGTCAAGCTCAACGCTCGCCAGACTCACGTCCAGCACACCGCCTGAATCAGCCATAGCGTGAGCTGCGTTCGCGCAAAGATTCATCATGACCTGATGGATCTGCGTTGGGTCTGCCTCCACCGGCCAGGTATCGGGCTCAAGTCTCTGCCGGATTTCAATGTTGCTCGGCAAGGAAGCCCTCAATAGTTTCAGCGCCTCTTTGACGACCGGCCCGATATAAACAGGCTTGCGTTCCTGGTCAGCCTGGCGGCTGAAGGTGAGAATCCGTTGCACGAGCTCCTTGGCCCGGAGGCTGGCTTTCAGCACCTGCTGGAGGTTTTCATGCGCTCTGGACCGGTTNGGAACATCCATGGTCGCAAGCTCTGTGTATCCCATGATGGCCCCCAGCATGTTGTTGAAGTCATGGGCAATGCCCCCTGCCAGGGTGCCTATGGCTTCCATCTTCAGGGCCTGACGGAGCTGCGACTCCAGTCGCTTTTGCTCGGTGATGTCTCTTAAGACGATGACGCTTCCCTGGGGGGCGCCTCCATGATCGCGAAAAACGCCGGCGCTCAGGCTCACATCCACAATCTTCCCGGACTTGGTGTATCTCCGGGTTTCAACTCCTGAGAAGCTCTCCCCTGCCAATACCTTTTCGATCATCCCCTTGGTCTTCGGCCATTCCACTTCAGGGACGAAGTCTATTCTCTTTCCAATGACCTCGCTGGGCTCCCAGCCGAAAACCCTTGCAAAAGCAGGGTTTACATATGTGGCCCTGCCCAAAATGTCATAGGTAACAATGGGATCGGGGGAGGCCTCCAAGGCGATGCGGTACCTCGCTTCACTTTCCCGCAGTGCTTCTTGCGCCCTCTTGCGGTCGTTAATGTCTCTACTGACGCCCAAGATGCCGAGGGCCTTTCCGTCGGGATCACGAATGAAGGTCAAGTTGACCTCGCTCCAGTAGGTTGAGCCGTCTTTGCGAATGAACTCGAGTTCCAGGGTTCTGGACCTTTTCAGATCTTTGTTTGCCTTGGCTTCGGTGGTCAATTCCTCTGCAAGAACCCCGGTCGCAGACGCAATGGAGTCCGGAGTCAAGAGATCCGTCGGTTTCATGCCCATGGTCTCTTCCGGTGTATAGCCACGGGTTCGATAGACTGAGGGGCTCACATAAGTCATCTTGAGGTCCATGTCCACTGTCCATATGACATCCGTGACATTCTCCGCCAAGAGGCGGTATTTCGCCTCGTTCTCGATCAGTGTCTTTTCTGCGGCGCTGCGCTGCTCCATTTCTCTGTGCAGCAACTCGTAAGCCTTCTCCAGTTCCTCGCTGCGCTTCAGCAGCTTGTACCCTGCATCGCGTTCGTCACGGAGGGAGCGGTCCAGCCTGTTCAGAAGGAAAGCCACTGTCAGCCCACTGGCCAGGCCCAGGAAGGAGCTGTTGAAAGTGAACATGATCCAACTCTCCTGAGATGCCGCGTAAACCGACGCCCAGGCCTCATTTCCCGGACCCATGTATTCATAAAGCGCCATGAGAAGCGACACATTAAGAATCGTCGCGGTGATCACACCGCGAACACCCAAGAGCACGCCCGCAAAGACCGTGCATGTGAGGAGCCACGCTGGCCGCGCCTGAAAGGGGCCCAGAGAAACGTGGAAAGTCATCGCCATGGCGTACAGGGCGCCGAGGATCATATACTTGTTTACCCTTGCAGGAACCCTGAAGACAAATAACTGGCAAACCATGAAAAACCAGAAGGCCGCATCGACGGCCATAAGACCGTATCTCCCTTCGGCGATGAAAACGGGATAGGTATAAAGCACGGCAAGTGGGTAGACAACAGCCCCGTAGGCAAACATTGTCCTGGACAGCCGGTCTCGCCAGTTCTGAAGGTCATCGGGTCCTTCGATCATCCTCGGCCACAAGGGCTCAATCCATCGAAACCGTGCTCTAAAGTCCATCTGCTTCTCCTTCTTCGCATGCGTCGGTCAGCGGCAGGTTTCTCCCAAAAATCAGTCGCAGGCAGGGGGTCAGGGTCACGATTCCTCGCTACCTACTTCTTCGGGTTCACGCTCAGATAAGCATCGATGAATTTGTCTATCCGGTCTTTCATTCTGTCTCGGATATCCTTCAATTCCGGAGTATAGCCCATGTGCTCTATAGACCAAGTCGCTCCAAAAACTTGAACACTGGAGGATCGGACAAGAGTTACGTATTGTTTGAACTCCACAGTTATATGGTACATGTATCCTCCCAATACCCCTCCCTTCAAAACCTTTGGCCAAACCTGCAAATAGGGTCTGCCTGGTTCTTGCTCCCATTCCTCTTTTGAGAGAACACGTATGCCGGCAAGGCGGAGTTTCAGCTCCACTTCGCTTCTAATATTGTCCTGAGACAGGCCGCCTCTGATGGCATCCTCTTCCAGAGGGTTCTCAGGCATAACATAAACCCCCCTCAATCCCCTCAGCGTGTTCCTGGTTTGTTCAATATCCTGTGCATAGGCGTTTCCACCGATCAGGATAAGAACCACCAATATTATCAAGCTGCAAAATGTTCTAAGTTTCATCGCCTTTCCTCCTCTCAAGAATGGTTTCTAGATATCGAAGTGGTGCTTACGGTCACACCCTTTGGCTTGGAAGCTTCACCCATGAAAGAACTCGCAGTTTCACTGTAANGCACGATTCAAAAAAATGAGATATCCCTTTATTAGAAGTGCCACGACCAGAGGTGCTAACACGATACCCCAATCCCACGTTATGTATTTCTTGATTTTCAATAGGACAAGAACCGCTGCCAATATCATCAAGTTGCTAAAGAGCAGATCAAGTGTCGACATAGATACCCTCACTTGTATGTCGTTCTTTCTGAAGGCGTACCCTAGGCTCAGACCTTTTCGCTGATCGGGGTATCCCAACTTTTTCCTATACAGGTCTTCATTCTCACTCTTTCGCAAAAAGTCAACCTTTTCCTCTTTAGTCGCGAGTTTTCGGATCGAACCCTGCCCCGTGAATACAGTGTCCCCCCCGCCGAAAGTAGGGTTTTCATGTATTGCCTAATGAGCCAAAAAGGTCTTTGTTGACACGTAATGGCGGGAGTATCCGTTCCCAAGACCCCTGAATGGCCGCAAGCCCCTACTGCATTCAGGGGTCAATTATTTTCTTTCGTCCCATTCCATTTCGAGCGTGGTCTTGATCTTGGTCCAACGAACTTCTGTTACCCCATTAACGCCTTTTCCACGAGATTTTGACCACACAAATAAACTGATTTATTTATCAAAATACAGGGTTCACCCCATTTTCTGAACACCGCAAAGCTGGTATAAGGGATGAAAAATCTGAACTCTCNCGAGCTCGATCCTTGAGTATGGANCAAACNCCGAGATTCCCAGCCTTATCCAGCCCATTCCTCTCCATGTTCATGGCGGTGTTTTCCGACTTGGAAAACATGAAAGGGAGGGCCAGAACAATAAGGAGGTTAAGATGAAATCCTTAAGAAGATCCCTTGCGGCTCTCCTGCCCATAGCCTTCATGCTCACCGCTGGGCTTGCATCTACCGGTCTCTGCCAGCCGACGCAATCCCAGGGCGGGTCTTCAAAGAAGGCGACCCAGACGGACACCTCTGCGAAACTCGAACAGTACTTTCAAAAGGCCCGCAAAGAACTCAAGAACAATGCGTCCGAAGCAAGCGTCCAGATTCGGAAGGCTGCCGCCTTGGTAAAGGAGGAAGCAAGTCATGCCCAAGGTCGCTCAAAAAAATGGATTATTGAGTCCTCTCAGGAATTGGAAGATCTAGGTAGACGGGTGCAGCAGGGAGCGGTGAAAACGGTTGAGGAGTTAAACGATACGTTTTCACGGGCCCACGCGACTCTCGCAGATTACTACCGTCAGCGGGCTTCTGATTCCTGGACAAAGAAGACCGTTTCTGAAACAGGGCAGGCTCTGAACGAGGCAGCGCTTCATTTGGAAAGTGGCTGGGAATGGTCCAAGAACAAAGCGGACAAAGCGTCCAAGGCCACCATCAACTCGGCAAAACAGGTCAGTAAAGAGATCGCCCGAGGATCGAAGTGGGTGAGCACCGAGATCGGCAAGAGCATTGAGAGCCTTGAAAAAGATATTGGGAAACTGCGGAAAGATATGAAACCTAATCAGCCTTAAAGCGCAACCTCTCGTGTGCCGACGCAGAGAGTGACGGATGATCCTTGAAGCCTCGCCACGGCCGTACGCCGCAGGTTTTGAGCGGTGGGCATTCTCTTTTCGCCCACCTCAGCCAGTGCTTATCCGTGCGGCAATAGCCCTGGCGGCCACTCCTGTAAGATCCTTCCCTCGCGATATCCACGTATGCTTTCCATATAGCTTAGGGAAAAGAAGGAGCCCGTGTCAAGTTGACAATGAGGGGCGAGCTTGTGGGGCGTGCTGCCACACAGGGCATCCCCTCGCGCACACCGCCTAAGTAATTGCAGAACGACGATTGCTTGTGTTAGAAATCAGGCCGGTAAAGTCAGACATGGATGCCAGCATCTTCCTCTCCATCCTGTGTGCCATGGCCTGGGGCACACAATCCGTCTTGCTTAAGAAAGCGATGAGGGATATCCCTCTTTCCACTGCAATCCTCATCACCCTGGTCACAAATTTCCTGGCATTGGTTTTCATGATAGGGATCGGCGGCGGTCAAGGGTTGTCTGCATTCGTCGATATTCCGATGTTGATCTGCTTCTACTTCATGATCGCAGGATTCTTCAACTATCTCCTGGGACGGGCTCTTTACTACAGCAGTTTCCGGTTTATCAGCGTGACCCAGAGCACAGCGATCAGTTCCACCTACCCGATTATCTCCGTTGCCTTTGCGGTAACCGTTCTGGGTGAGAAACTCAGCGTGCTCCAATTCGTCGGCATCGGCCTAACTCTGTGCGGAGTGTACCTCCTGTTAATGAAGGGGAAAAAATGAGTCGCTTGCGCGGTCAAACCGAGTCTGTCCTCGCGTCCGTGTGCTTCGGGCTCGCGCCGATCTTTGCCAAGAAGGGGCTTTTGAGTGGGTTGAATCCTTTGTATGGAGCGACCATCGCCAATGCCACCGCCCTGCTGTTCATGATCCTCTTCTTCCTTGCAGCGCGGCAGCATAAGGGATGGGCATCGGTAACGAAACAAGGGTTGATGTTCGCTGTTCTCGCCGGCCTCTGCAACTCCGTTGCGCTGGTCTCTTTTTATTGGGCCATGGCGATCGGAAAAGTGGCTATCGTGGTCCCTATCACGTGCATCTATCCTCTCTTCACCATGGTGGTGGCGTATCTCGCCATGAAGGAGAGTGAGGTCATTGATGCCTTCACGGTCATCGGAACGCTGCTCATCGTCATCGGAGTCGTTCTGACCATTTGAGCGTGCGAGGCGTCACCACCCTTCCACTATGGTCTCCAGCAGGTGCTCGCGGTTGTCCCGCGTCAATTCCAACAGGCGGACATCTGATCTTTCCTTAATGTCCCGTATGAATCCCTCGCCTTCCAGAGCAATGGTGGCAAGCAGCTGTTTATCGGAGTTCAAAACATCGCTGACCAGGCTGCGAAAGCGTTTTGAAAAGAGCTCCATCTTTCCTATTTCATCGATTACAATTAGCCCCACACCCTGATTCAGCAACCCCAATATCTCCAGAAACTCCTCAAAGCCCCTCCTATCCACCTTGTATTTGCCCACCCGATCCTGGCTATGGATGTCCACGTGGGCCAGGATTCGGCGCTTGCCGTTCATCCCGCACAGTTCGAAGCCCACGCGAGACCCCTTGGATCGAATCTCGGTTGTGTAGAAGCCGGCCACGTGGAGCGACCGCATCCGTTCAACAATCTTCGTGACGAGCGTTGTCTTGCCCACTCCCGGTTTTCCGGTTATCAGTGTTTTGTCGTGTTTCAGGCGCATCAGGTTCACCCCAGGAAATGGATGCTTCCCACTCTCATCCGCTTTAACCCGGCCGGCTGCGGATGCAATCAAGGCACAGTCTGAGCTGGTTTGAAATAGGCGACGATTTTTTGTTACATATCCTGCAGGTTCCCATAGAACATTGGTTGCCTTTTTGGCCCAAAGCAGCAGGAAGGCCGCATTAAAGGGCGTAAGTGTGCCCATCCTGATCATTCACGATGATGCTGATCCACTAGTGGCCGTGGAGGCAGGCAGGGATACAGCCAAGGCTGTGCCGGGGGCTGAGCTGAAAACCATAGAAGGCATGGGACACGACCTGCCGCATGGGGAAGCCCTGGTTCAGATCGCCAAAGACATCATCGCTCACACGAAGAAAGCCTACGGTTGAGATTGGGTAGTCATAACGTGGCATTATACCTTTTCCTGCGCGGCTTAGGATTCCTAATCCTAAGCTCTGCCAAGCATCATGCATCACGATAGAGGACTTCACCTCACTTCAGCCCTGCCTTGAGCAGGGCCTCTGTCAAGCGATCTTTGCTAGCCTGATCTACAGGAAAATTTTTCATAAACCGCTCCACTGAGAATTTGGGGTCGATCCTCAGGAGCTCTGCACCCTCGGCGCGGGCCTCATTTTCGCGACCCATCATCGCGTAACAGCCAGCCAGCCCCAGGTGTGCCATAGGGAGATCGGGGCCATAGAGTTGAAACACCTTCTTGTATATGGCTATTGCTTCCTCATATTGGCCCAGGTTCCTGTGATAACTCGCCAGAAAAACCAGGACTTGGCTGTGTACGGGAACGGGGCTTAATCGAAGGCATTTCTGGAGAATAGGGAAAGCTTCCTGAGACCGACCTGCATAAGCGTGCACAGATCCTAACGCCCAGTAGGCGTGAGCGGAGTTGGGGCCTAGAGACACGCTCTTTTCAGCCTCTTCCATGGCTTTCTCGAGCTCCCTGAGATAAATGTAGGTAAAAGCCAAATTGGCGTGTGCGTGTGAATTGAATTCGTCCAGGGCGACAGCCTTTTTCCCCAGCTCAAGGGATCGCCTGAGGGACTCTTCGGGCGAGTCGCTTGCGCCAATTGCGACCAGAACGAAGTGGGCGGCACCCAGGACAGAATAAGCATGCGCATATTCGGGGTCCAAAGCGATTGCCTCCTCGGCCAACTGCATGGACCTTTCAACCCTCTCTTTATTCAGCGCGCCGGTTTGTTGCTCACTTGCCTGCACCACTTTCAAAAAAGCATCAAGGTTCTTGGTCCCTTTTCCAGCGAAACGCGCACCCTCTCCGCTGGTCAATTTCACCTGCACCGCTGTTAGCACCTTCATCGCGACTTCGTCCTGCAAGTCCAGAATGCTTTTCAAGTCTCGGTCATACCGGTCAGAAAAAAGGTGGTGTCCGGCTACGGCATCTATGAGCTGGACAGTGATCCGAACTCGNTCCCCCTCCCTCTGGACGCTGCCTTCGATCACATACCGCACCCCCATCTCCTCAGCGACCTGCTTAACCGGTACGGGTTTGCCCTTATAGGTGAAGGAGGAGATCCGGGCGATAACAAAAAGGTGTTCAGATTTGGAAAGGGCGTTGATGATCCCATCTGCAAGCCCATCGCCAAAAAGATCGTCCTTAGGATCCCCGCTCATGTTGGTAAAAGCAAGGACTGCAATGGAGGGTTTGTCTGGAAGCGGGAATGCCATCCTATCCATAGAAGCTTTCTTGGTCAGCGCAGGTTTCAAAGTGAATTCCCAGATTGCCCATGTAGCAGCCCCTACAATCATAACGACCATGGCGATAAGGGCTATCCAACGATACCGGCTTCGCAAACCAGTCCCCTGTTGACTTGGAAGCGATACTGGAGGTTCATGGATTTCCGAAATGGATTGAATAGGTTTTGTCTCGGGTGTCTTTTCGACTTCCGACTTAAGGCTCAACAGGAACCTGTCCCATGCATCGCCATTTACAGAATCTTCATAGAGGATATCCACATCGTCTAGGCTTAGCCCTATCTTGTCGATCGCAAACTTTAGCCGGACTTTTTCGTTGCTCCCTATATACTCAAAAAGATTCGCCCAATTGTCTTTTTCAGGGTCGGTGAAAGAGTAAGTCTTGCCTTCCCCTTCGTCATATTTCTTCCNTCTTCCGAGGACCTTGAAAAACGGAGCCTCTTCGAGGTTGGGCAGAGCATCTTTCCACTTCCTGTAAATTCTCGGCAGCAGATTTTCGTCGTTTGATGATCCCGCTGAACCCCCAACCGACTCATTGAGTAATGCAAGAAGGTTGTGGTGTCCTTCGAGGGGAATGGAGGTGACTTTCCCAAGTCTTTTCATCTCGTTGACAACAAAAGCAATCAGAGAGAGGTAAAATCTTCGCGATGGGGAGTTGAAGTGAAAGGTAAGCTCGATCCTCTTTTTGAGGTCGATATGAAGTTTGAACTGGTTTAGGTCGATTCTTATGGGGTTGGTTTTCGTATTTTCCTTCATCTTTTCTTCCCTTAAATCTCATTGAAAAGACAAGAGATCTTGTTTGGGCTAAAGATGATTAAGAAAATATGACGGTTCGAACCGTCAAGAAACGTATCAGATGCCATAGTCAATGTCAATTTGCGCGGAGTCTTAATACGTGTTTGTTAATCATGTTACAAAAGATCAACGCAGTAAAACCTCATATTTTCAACACACTATTGGGTCCTTGCTTATCACATTAACGATCGAAAGGAGGTGAAAGCGGAAAAATGCTGCTTCGAGGAGGCGTACAAAATCATTTCAGATCTTTTACAAAACCAAACCCATTTAGCGATGGAGGCTATAATTGCTGTTGAACGATGAACAGCAGGAAAGGAGATCGCGAATGAAAGCTACACCCAGCATGAGGTTGTATCTCGCAATTGCGGCTCTAGCCTTGGCGCTTGTGTCGGGCGGTTGCGCCACGACGGCGCCCAAGGGGTCGGAAAGCTATGTCGCACCGCCGCTTGGATCAACGTTTACCTATTCGCAGAGCAACACGGGAAGCTTTGGGTCGGGGACCACGCAGGTAACCCAGAAGGTCACCGAACGCACGTGGGAAGGAAAACGGATGACGGCGATCGTGACGCCGACAGGAATGAGTCTGCTAAATGCTGAGGGGGCCTTTGTAGCCATGTTGGGACCGAACGATACGCCGATCCTCAGCTTTGACCCTCCTATGGGTTATGACTATCCGCTAGTGGTCGACAAGACATGGACTAAGAGCTGCCGGATGACGGTGCATGCGGCGCAGCGGACCGTTCCACTCGATAACACATTTAAGATCGAAGCCTACGAAGAGGTGACCGTACCGGCCGGCAAGTTCAAAGCATTCAAGCTGATCTATTTCAACACGGTCGGGGAGGAATTCACTTCCTGGCTCATCCCGGAGCTTGGACAATCGGTAAAGCGGGTTCAAAAGCGCACCGCCAAGTATCCGGCTGGCCCTGGTACTCGCGACGAGGAACTGGTCTCGTACACCATCCCGAAATAGTGTCATAGAACCATAGAACCCTTAACCTCGAAAGGAGACTACCATGAGGAAGATAGCTGGTACTGCGGGAAAGCAGCTGGGTTTTTGGGCTCTTGTAGCAAGTTCATTCTTGTTCATTGCAATTTCAGTTGCTCATGCACAGCAACCTATTGACATGACTAGCTGCGGCGACTTGACGGCTACAACCATTATAGCAAGTGAAGCATTAACCATCATGGGCACGCAAGGCAGGGGCATCACCCTCGACAATCTCTCAAGCAAGGTTTTCGAAAACATGACCTACCAGAGCGTGGGTGTTATGAAGATTGACGGCGGGAAAATGACGGCAACCTTCTATTCCAAGTACATGGAGCCGAGTGGCGACTTCGCTGTCATCGAGATCTCACAGACAGGTACAGAGCGGGATTGGAAGTTCCTATATGGCACCGGCAAATGGAAAGGGGTTACGGGTGCAGGCAAAGCGTTCGCTATTACGAACGCGAAGCCGATAACTCCGGGTACGTCCCAAGGCTGCCATAAGGTAACAGGAACCTATGAACTGAAAAAGTAGCTGATTAAGGGCAGGTTCAGAAATGGACCTGCCTTTCTTACAAAGGTGGTCTATGGCTCTGACTGAGACCTATCTCAGCCCGTCGTGTCGCCAGGACCTTCCCCCTCAGAAATCTGATTAGTCCATCCGTACAGGTGCCTCTCGATTTTGTTTATTCACAGTTCGGTGTTCGGGGCTATGCCTATTTCTGCTCCTCGTGGAACATCTTTCTGGCCATGGCAAGACGTTTCTCCAGTTCCGGGCCTTCCATCTCGGTTGCGACTTTCGCCAGAAATTCCGGGATCGGAATATGCTGAGGGCATTTGTCCAGGCATTCACCACATTCGACGCACTGAGAGGCATATTTCGGTTTGCCGTCGGCCAATATGCCGCTCATCCGAATCGCGTAGCTGAACTTTGCCATATCTGTCTCGCCGAACATGTGCATCTTGTTGTAGGTCTCGAAACAGCCGGGGATCAACACATCCGAAGGGCAGGGCATGCAATAGCCGCAGCCGGTGCATTCGACCTTCATCAATTCCTGATACTTCCGACTGACCCTCTCCACGATCTCCAGCTCTTCTGCGGTCAGGGTATTGGCGTAAGCGGTATCGGCAACGGAGAGGTTTTCCTCGATATGCGCCTCCTCGTTCATTCCTGAGAGAACCACTGTGACCTCCGGATGGTCCCATACCCAGCGCAGAGCCCATTCCACGGGAGTGCGGTGCGTTTTCGCCTCTTTCCAGATTTCTGCGACAGCAGGCGGCGGTGTCGCAAGTCCCAGATTTCCCCCGCGCAGGGGTTCCATGACGATCACACCCAGGTTCTTCGCGGCGGCATATTTCAGGCCTGCAGTGCCCGCCTGGTTCTTTTGGTCCAGGAAGTTGTACTGGATCTGGCA
>JGI20214J51650_10002825_pt1 | contig 10922 bp, 15 predicted proteins | sample WetSurMetagenome_FD_51650 | JGI IMG/M metagenome (IMG submission 51650)
AGTTTGGTATGAATCCTGTATTATCAGGCGATTACCTGAATATACCTGATATGGGTGGCGGAGACTTAAAAAAATCACTGTACACGAGGAATTTCTCACCTTATTATACATCATCTCCAGGTACGGAACTTCGCGCATGCGTTTGCTGGACCACTTTTCATAAATAAATTGTGGACTGGATTTTCAAAATGCAACCAGATCATCTGGATCCCGTTAATGTCCCTGGATACGGAGAAAATTATTTCCTTGCGACGGTGATGTATCCACTATGACAGACACTTGTTGAGGGGCGTGTGCCCCTCTTCGTCCTTGTCATTACCCGCTCGATCAGTTCGTAGGCTGTGATCTCGGGGAAGAGCCCCTCCATGGTATCCATTACCACGAACATATGCTCAAGGAACGGTGTGTAGCATGCGAGGTACCCGCCGGGACGGAGCAGACGCTCCGCATGTCGTATATGGTCACCGGTAAGCGTCATGTCGAGATGGACAACATCATATTCACCTTCGGATGCAAGGAAGTCGGCGGGCACAACCCGGACATTATCCAGACCCGCATCCTCTATATTGGAAGTGGCAATTTTAGCAAAGTCCGGCCGGTGCTCGTAGGTGGTCACGGTCCCTGAAACCCCGCCAAAGTAGATGGCAGCGATCCCGCTCCCCGTACCGGCATCAAGGACATCATCCTTCTTGTTCATTCCTGTACAGGCTATCACAAGTCCGATGTCCTTCGGGAGCATGGGGGCTCCGCTGCGGCGGGCATGCTCAAAAAAATCGGCAGGTCTTGGGATTTTTATGGTAAATTCAGACCCCTTGTGGCTGGTCACCACCGTCCCCGGGATGGCGCCTGGAAGAATTCCGAGGTCGATCATGCCGAGGTCGGTAGAAAGTTGTCCCTGACCGGCACGGACAAAGTACTTCCTGTTGTTGCCGACGAGGAGAACCCGGTCCCCTTGCTCAATCATGTTGATGAGAGCCTCATGATCGCTTCGGCAATATCGCCCTTTGTCTCGGCCAGCACTTTTTTGGCAGCCTCTTCGGTCGCACCCGTCTGGTCGGCCACCAGGCGGACATCATCTGCCGGGATTACCGTGGCTGCCGGTTCGAACCGTGGCTCCCCCAGGACCTGGTAGGTGGTGACCCCCTGCATGGTCATCGCTGAAACCTCTGCATTATCAAATATGTATTGCCCCTTCGGGGTAGTAATGACAATCTGACTGACATCCTCAATCTGCTCGACCTGCATCCCGAGCTGCTTCATCATCTGTTTCATCTTTTTCGGGTTCATTCCAGGTAACATTATGACGACCTTCCCTGCCGTACTTTTACGGCTACTCCATAATTAAATGCCAGCATCTCGGCACCGGCAAGCATCGCGGTGCCTGTCGCAAGAAGTGTATCCTCGCCTGAAACGACAAGCACCTCGTCCCCTGACCGGATCCCCGGGTCTGCAGAAATAACGTGTTTTGCAAAGGTGTTTTTCCCGGCTGCAATAAATTCCTCTACCTCTGTATTGACTCTGACCCGGTAGGATGGGGGAGGGAGTACCTTCTGCAGCCGTTCTGCACATTCTATACTCAGTGTCAGCCTGCCGTCTTCGGCACGGACCGTTGCCAGGCGTATTCCACCAAGGAGGACCTGCCGGATTCGACCTGTGGTTGAGAAGCTGAACTCGCAGGACTCAGGAAAGAGCTCTGTTCCCATGCCGTTACCAAACTGGTAATCAGCGATGACCTGTACTCTCCTGACTGTGCTGTTCTCCGAGTAATTCGTTGACACGTATGACAAACCTCTCTTCACTGCCTCTGGGTATATATGCACCTGCTGCGATTTTATGGCCACCCCCTGAGCCCCCCAGCTCAGCTGATACCTTGTTGACGACCTCCTGGAGATCAACCCCCCTGGATACAACACGTTCTGTCGTCCTCATGGACGCCTTGATGAGGGTGGGGTCTTCCGGAAGCTCGCACATGATTAGGATCGGTTTCTGCCAGTTCAGCTTCGAAAGGGCCATACCGGCACCAATTCCCACAATGGTATCTGGATACCGGTTCCCGACGTGAATATGCTGGAGATGGGAAATCTCCACCACTCCGTTATCGAGTATGTATTGCAGGAGTTCACGGATTACAGCACGGTGGTTGCTCAGCATTTTCTTTGCTTCACGATATGCGATCGACCGGTCACCGCGGCATATCGCCCCACCGATATCCGGCCTTGCCCACCTGCCGCAGGCATTAAGGACCGTGGCAAACTCCTGAGCATTGCGGAGAGGCTCTCCCACGGTTTCTCCGGGGAATAAATATGTCTCGCAGAATAACCGGCCAAAGGGCTCCCCGTTTGCCATCAGTTGCTCGACAAGGGCGCTCATGACCTTCTTTCGGTCATCAAACGAAAGTCCCTCCCAGATCAGTTCTTTTCTGCCATTATTTCCCTGTATGTCCACTTTTTTCAGAAACCTGCGTGCACCGTTGACATTATTGCTGATCCCTGTTATAAACGGGTCATCGTTATAGGCAAGGCAGACATGGAGCGGCCGGGTTGAAGTACCGTAGCAGTTCAGGTCATGCGGCCTGACAAGGACACTCCCGTGTGATACCCCGTCCTCAACGATCTCGCGTGCAGGCCCGGTGAGGCCGCAGTGTTCACGTGCCATCATATCCCCTACGTTTCCAATGACTGCAATTTTTGCGAGGTCACGGTTATCCGGGTCAAGCCTGCGTGCAACCATGTATGTCAGCCCTGCCGCGCTCAGTTTTAAAAANCCGTGGGGGATGCAGTTCACCTGGAAATATTCGGTCCCACAGGGCTGGCTAACATGGTGGTCNATGATGAGGACTGTTTCGCTGTCCATTCCTCTCTGTTCAAGAAGGTTCTGCTGCCCGGCGCCAAGATCGGTAAATATTTTAAACGTCGTNTCNTCGGGGACCTGGTGCATCGTCAGGGGTTCAAGTTGCCGCACAAAGACAGATTTCACGGCTATTCCTTCGCGGGTAAGGGCCTCTGCCAGGATGGCCTCACTAGAGATGCCATCCGCATCAATGTGAGAGATAATCGTTACCTCCTGCTGGTTATGGATAATGTCTGCAGCCCTCGCAACCTCCTGATCGAGACCCATTGTATCTCACAATAAGCGCTTTAAATTAAAGAAACTCTCTATTAAGGCTCAATTTTCCTTGGTGCAGGGTTTCAATTCAGCTGAAATTGTTTCATGTCCCTGCCTGTTCCGGCAGGCGATCATTTCATAGTCAACCGAAGAAGAATCCTCTCTATATGACCTTATGGAGGGGGAGGAACCGGTGATCCGGGAATGCAAGGACCTTTACAGGTTCCTGGAAAAAGGAATTATCAGCCCGGATGGGATGAAAGCGGTCGAATTGAATGCAATTTCTCTCGGGTATTCTGCTGACCTGATGATGGAGAGTGCAGGCAGGGCNCTTGCAGATTTTGCGCGGAGAAGCTCCCCGGAAAAAGTCGTTGTGCTTTGCGGAAAAGGAAATAATGGTGGTGACGGGATGGTTGCAGCCCGGTACCTTGCCCGTGATTGTGATGTTGAGACCTGGTATCTTGACCAGCAACCGGTAAGCCCTGCGTGTGAACGCCAACGCAGGTTACTCGGGTATTGTGATATTCCACTATTCCGCTTCCGGTGCAGGAATGATCTCGAACCCCTCCCGAAACGTCTCCAGAATTCAGACTTTATTATTGATGCCCTGCTCGGTACTGGCGCAGGTGGTCCGCTTCGGGAACCACTTGATACCTGCGTAGCTATGGCCAATGAGTCCGGCACTCCTATTATTTCAGCAGATCTCCCCACATCCGGTATCCGGGCAACACGGATCCTCGCATTCCACCGGCCAAAAATCCAAGGCTCTGATGTTGCAGATATTGGCATCCCTGTCGAGGCAGAAGTTTTCACAGGGCCTGGAGAGGTCACCCTTCTACCCGCCCGGGGGACGATGGCGCATAAAGGTGAGGGTGGCCGGATACTGGTTATCGGGGGTGGTCCCTACCAGGGCGCACCTTACCTTGCCGGTCTTGGTGCCCTGAGGGCCGGGGCGGACATTGTAAGGATTGCGTCACCCGTCTTTGAACCGGTCCCGGACCTGATTTATGAACGTCTCGAAGGGAAAGCCATAACCCTGGACCACCTCCCACGGTTAATTGAATTATCCCGGCAGTCGGATGTCATTTTATGCGGGAACGGTCTGGGTGACGGGAGTCATGATGTCATATGTGCGGTTGCCCCGCACTGTAAAAAAGCGGTGTTTGATGCAGATGCCCTCCGCCAGCCACTGCCCCGGGCAGAAGAGACCGTATATACGCCCCATGCTGCAGAGTTTACACGCATGACCGGGAAAACTCCACCNTCAGATCTGGCCGGGCGTGGTGGTATCGTGAAATCCGTTGCGGATGGATCCACTATTCTCCTGAAAGGTCCAATCGACGTACTATCTGATGGTACACGGGTGAAATTTAACCGGACCGGGACACCCGCCATGACAGTTGGCGGAACCGGGGATGTTCTTTCCGGGGTAACTGCAGCGTTGTTCTGCCACCTGCCAGCATTTGAATCGGCAACAATCGCTGCATATGTAAATGGCAAGGCGGGGATGGCCGCCGAAAAAGCGATCGGCGGAGGATTACTCGCAAGCGACCTTGTTAATTACATTCCACGCGAACTATTTGGCAAGGGTGTATCCAATGGTTGAATTTTCCCATATCTCGGGTTCCCGGGCAGAAATGGTTGATATCACGGCAAAGGGTGATGTGACCCGGGAGGCGACGGCAAAAGGGCGGATCTACCTGCGGAAAGAAACAATCCGTGCAATCCAGCAGGGGACTGTAATTAAAGGCAATGTACTGGCGACCGCACGTGTCGCGGCGACCCTTGCGGTGAAAGACACTCCCGGGATTATCCCGATGTGCCACCAGATCCCTGTTGGGGCGATCCAGGTCGATTTCAACGAGGGAGAGTCCTGGATTGAAGCGGCGGTAAGGGTAAAGACTGTTGGGAAAACCGGGGTCGAAATGGAAGCACTTACCGGAGTAAGCGTGGCACTTCTCACCATATGGGACATGGTGAAGTCAGCTGAGAAGGATAACGAAGGCCAGTACCCTGTTACGAGAATCGAAGGGATCTGTGTGACAGAAAAGAAAAAAGGNCCTTGAAAAGGCAATGCCCCTTAATTTATTGTATCCCTCCGGGTGAACAGGTATGTCCTGCACCAGCATTTCAGAGTTCATTTTATATCCAGTCCCGTCGAACTGTAAAGGAATACGGGATGCGTCCCGTGTAGGAATGTAGCTCTGAAAAGAGCTGAACCTTGGTGAATATCATGTCAAAATCGATGTATGCGTACGTCCGCGACGCATGGAAGAAACCCGATGACTCTCCGGTAAGTGCCCTCCAGTGGGAGCGCATGCAGGTCTGGAGACGGGAAGGAAGTGTTGTCCGTGTTGACCACCCGACCCGTATCGATCGGGCCCGTAGCCTCGGGTACAAGGCAAAGCAGGGCATAATTGTTGTCCGTGTGAATGTGCGCCGTGGTGGCCGCAGAAGGTCCCGGTATGTGCGTGCACGACGCACAGCAAGAATGGGTGTCAACCGCATCACAGCGGGAAAGAGTATCCAGAGGATCGCTGAAGAGCGGGCTTCAAGGCGGTACCCGAACATGGAAGTTCTCAACTCGTACTGGGTAGGCCAGGACGGGCGTCAGAAATGGTACGAGGTAATCCTCGTCGATGGTCACCACCCGTGTGTGAAAAGTGATCGTAATCTTTCGTGGATTGCTAACCCCGTCCACCGTGGCCGTGCAGAGCGTGGGAAGACGAGTGCGGGAAGAAAAGGCCGTGGTATGATGACCCGCGGAAAGGGTACAGAAAAGACCCGTCCGAGCATCCGGTCCCATGCGAACCAGGGAAAATAATCCCTTTTGTTTTTTCAGATACGGGCTGCTGCATGATCGCCACTGATGCGACCGTATTTCCATCCCCGCTGGGTAATACTTCAGTTCGCCGGATGGTTATGGAGGCCCGGGAGCTCGGGTTTGATAGTATTGTTGCTATCGGCCAGCCAGGAAGGGAAATAGATGGCTTCCGGGTGATTGGTGGCACTCTGATACGTGAGCCGCAGGTAAAAGCGGTAATTAATGCGGCACGGGCGAATCCTCCTGGAAAAGGGCTCCTCGTGGTGAATGCGGGTAATAATTCGTTCAACCGTGCGATTATCCAGATCAGGGGTATTCACGTAATCCGGCACCTTCACAAGACTGAAAAAAATTCTTTTGACCATATCATTGCCCGGATGTCCGCGGAAAACAACATCGCGATCGATATTGACCTCCGCCCTCTTGTGATGACACGCGGGATCTGGCGGCAGAAAACAATCCAGCGGTACAAGGATGTCATTGGGCTATGGGAACGGTTTGAATTTCCTCTCACTCTCTCCAGCAACGCTCGATCTGTTGTTGAAATGAAGTCNGTAAGGGAGATGGTGAACCTTGCCGCNCTGGTGGGTCTGGGNGAACCTGGCTCAAGGGAGGCCCTTTCAACAATTAAAGGTATTCTTANCCCGGCTGGTCCTGTACAGGTGGTCGGGTGAGACCACGGCCCCCGTCCATGCGGGATAAAAGGCGGTATGTNCTCGCGAAGATCACGCCGTTATGGCTGTGTCNTGAGACAAAANCGATCTATCTTGTGGTGCAGGAAGCGATCACATCCCTTTATGGTGACGCGATNGCGGCCGGCATACAGATGGCTGTCGTATACGGGGATAATGAATTCTGCATCATCAGGTGCAGGAGAGGGTGCGAGGACAAGCTCGCGACTGCACTCTCTACCGTTTCGTGCCTGAATGAACAGGCGATTTCTATCCGGAGCTATGCAGTATCCGGGACAATTCTTGCACTGAAACGGAGGATTGAAAAATGCAGAAAGGGACCTGTCCCCGATGCAAGAGAACTGAAAATAGGTGAGAGAATATTCGAAGCATATTATTTCCCGGGTCAAAAAGTTGATGTATTAGAAAAGGGATTTAAAAGCCGGGAGCTATTGTTCCTCACAGAAACAGATATTGAGGAGATGTAATGCAACCACAGTATCAGATGGGTTATGACCGCGCAATCACTGTATTCAGCCCGGATGGAAGGTTATACCAGGTTGAATATGCCCGTGAAGCGGTCAAACGCGGAACCACCGCGGTAGGGATCAAGTGTGTTGAAGGAGTTGTCCTGATTGTGGATAAACGGGTCAGCTCCCGGCTGCTTGAAGCATCATCGATCGAGAAGATCTTTAAGATCGATGAACATATCGGCGTAGCTTCTTCAGGCCTTGTCGGTGATGCACGGTCTCTTGTAGACCGGGCACGAATTGAGTCCCAGATTAACCGGGTGACCTACGATGAAAAGATCGATGTCGAGGCGCTTTCCAAGAAACTCTGCGACCATATGCAGACGTATACCCAATTCGGGGGAGCAAGGCCGTACGGCACAGCGCTTTTAATTGCCGGTATCAGTGATGGTGAATGCAGGCTCTTTGAGACAGACCCGAGCGGAACTCTGCTGGAGTACAAAGCGACCGGTATCGGTATTGGCCGCCCTGCTGCGATGAAGCTCTTCGAAGAGGAATATAATTATGATGCGTCTGTTTCTGATGCCATCATTCTCGGTTTAAAAGCGCTCCGTGATGCAACGGAAGGAAAGTTTGATGTCAATACCGTCGAAATAGGCGTTATTGAGATCAGTAACCCGGTGTTCCGGAAGATGAGCAAGGAAGAAGTAGCGTCATTCGTCGAGATATTCGAAAAATAGGAGGCCCATTGAATGATACCACTAGATAAGGCAGTGGTAGCGCGACTTGAAAGCCATGGCGAGAAGTTTGAGCTCCTGGTGGACCCTGATGAAGCGGTCGTATTCAGGCAGGGTGGACAGATTGAGCTCGAAGACGTTGTTGCAGCCCTCAATGTATTTGAAAACGCGTCTCATGGGAAACGGGCATCAGATGAATCACTGATGAAGGTATTTCATACCACCGAATTCCCTGTTGTTGCAAGAAAAATTATCGAGAAGGGAGAGATCCATCTCACTGCTGAGCAGCGCAGGCAGATGATTGCCGAAAAACGAAAGCAGGTAATCACCTTCATCAGCCGCAATGCAGTCAACCCGCAGACCGGCCACCCTCACCCGCCACACAGGATCGAAATGGCGATGGAAGAGGCAAGGGTCAATATTGACCCGTTTAAAAATTTTGATGAGAGTGTAAAGGAGACCGTCAAAGCGCTGCGCCCGCTTCTGCCGATCAGGTTTGAGGAACTGCGTATTGCAGTCAAGATCCCGGCAGATTATGCACACCGGGCCTATGGGGAACTCCATAGCGGTTCGGTGATGGAAAAGGAAGAATGGCAGAAAGACGGCTCCTGGATTGGAGTCATCCGTATCCCTGCGGGTATACAGGGAGAGTTTTATGATATGGTCAACCGTCTCACCAAAGGTGAAGCAGAAGTGAAAGTGCTTGATCAAGTATATTAATCGAGATGACAAATAATAGAAGACCGAAACATTTGGGGAATATCATATGAGCAAGGCAAACCAGAAAGCGAAAGGACGGGTCACGGGCAGTGCAGGCCGGTTCGGGTGCAGATACGGAAGATTTGTCCGTAAAAGAGTCGCAGAAATGGAAAAGATCTCAAGAGCGTATCACCGCTGCCCGCGATGCGATGTAATGGGTGTCCACAGGAAAGGTACGGGGATCTGGGAATGCCGGAAATGCGGCTTCAAATTTGCAGGTGGCGCATACCAGCCGCAGACCCCGATCCTTCGTGTGGCCCTCCGGACAACCGAGCGCTCGCTGCAGAAGGAGGTTTGAGGTCTTTTGGCAGGCTCATATAAGTGTGCAAGGTGCAAGCAGAAGGTGGAAATTGACGTAAATGTCCGCTGCCCCTACTGCGGTCACCGTATCCTCTTTAAAGAAAGAGGCGCGGCGATCAAAGAGCTGAAGGCCAGATGACGGTTGTCACGACCTCAAGAAAAGCAGCACCTGATGTCCGGTCTCTTGCAAAAGACCTCGCATTTGCACTTGGGTACACNTTTTTTACCCGGGGCAAAATGGGCCTCCATGAACTGAATTCAATTGATACTTCTTTTTTGATTATCTCTACAGAACCTGCAGGGACACGACTGCAGATCTTCTCATCCGGGGAACCGGTTGCTGATTATCTCGTGGCGNACATCACAATCGAAGATCGGACCGGTACGATGAGCAAAGAGGTTTCTGTCACTGACCAATCGGTTTATGATGTGATGAAACCATATATACGAGTGGCAATGAGCCGGGAAAAGGGNGGCACCATGATATTTGATGGGACCCGCCGCCGCCGGTACATCCTTGGGTTGAAACCCTTCGGAATACAATGCGGGATACCAGAATCCCCGTTATAATTGAACATGCCGGAAAACGTTATGGAGCATAATGCGGTGTTCCGCTTTACCGGACCTGATATCACTCATGTCTTTTTGGCGGTTGAACCCGAAATGGCCGGGGAAGTCAATCCGAGGTCACAGGCCCGATGCTGGGTAGAGGCCCCGGATACGCTGGTCCTCTCTGTAAGTGCATCGGATGTCGGAGCACTCAGGGCATCGCTCAACATGTGGCTCCGGCTCGTGAATGTTGCAAAGGAAATGCAGGAAATTATACCTAACCGTGGTGGTTGTAAAGTATGAACCAGATTTCACCAAAAGTCCAGAACCAGTTAGCGATGCTGCAACAGATCCAGCAGCAGATGCAGAATGTCATGGCTCAGAAAACACAGTATGAAATGGCGCTCCGTGAAGCAAAACGGGCCGTTGAAGAGCTTGCCGATGTCCCGGAGGATGGAAATGTATACATGAGCATCGGTACCGTGATGATGCAGAAGAAAAAGGAGTATGTTATCCAGAACCTGACTGAAAAACAGGAAACCCTTGACCTCCGTATCAAGTCTCTTGAGAAACAGGAAAAAATGCTCCAGGGAAAATTCGAGCAGCTCCAGGCCCAGATTAAACAGGCTATCGAAGGTCCCGGCACCCCGTCTGCAGCATAACTGCCCGCAGAATCCTTTTCCTGAATAACTAACCGGAATTATTTATTTTCAGGTCGTTTTTTTCATCAGTTACGCGCCTTTTCAATACCTGCATAACAATTGGCAATGGCATGCCTGGATCAATGAAGGACCGTAATACTCCTACTTAGCTGGAGAGAAATACCAGGAAACAGTGGAAACAGGGATGAACCCGGTTTCCGGAATTACTGTTTTACATGGTGCAGGAGATTGATCGCATTGATCATCGCCTCAGCAGATGCGATTACGATATCATCACCTGATGCACTTGCATCAAAAATGCGCCCGTGCTCATCTTCAACCGCGATGGTCACATGGCCGATTGCATCTGAACCACCTGAAATTGCCTCGATATTAAACTCCTTCAGGGTGATCCGTGCCGGGACAATACCGAGAATTGCATTCAGTGCGGCATCGACAGGCCCACTCCCGACACTCGAGAAAACGTGCTCGATACCCTTTACCTTTGCACGGATACTCGCAGTCGGAATTGCATGATTGCCCGTCATAATAGCAAGGTCATCGAGTTCAATCAGCTTCTCTCCATTCACTGAACCCGTTACGCTGCCTGCAATCTCGTAGAGGTCTCCATCAGTTACGCGCTTTCCTTTCGCCGAGATAAACTTGACACGCTCGACTATCTCATCCAGCTGTTGATCATTCGGGTTCAGGTGGGCATCGGTCAGCATCTGCCTCACGGCATGCCGCCCTACATGCTTACCGAGTGTGAGCCTCCGGCGGTGTCCAACCATTTCAGGTGTCATTATGCCCGGTTCAAAGGTTGCGGAACATGCAATGACTCCATGGGAGTGAATGCCACTCTCATG
>JGI20214J51650_10002826_pt1 | contig 10922 bp, 11 predicted proteins | sample WetSurMetagenome_FD_51650 | JGI IMG/M metagenome (IMG submission 51650)
ATGCACTATAAAGGATTAAGGCGATTCCCATCATGATCATCAGGGGGTGCGGGCGACCATGAGCAACCGGTTGAAGAGGGGGTTCTTCATGTATCGTTTTTTTCTGAAGATCTAACGCCTGAAGGACATCCACGCGAAGAGTGGTTTTTATTCCGCCATATCCGGTAATTATCTCAAGATTAAAAAAACCCTCCTGACAGTCTTTCCGAAGATTTATGGTCAATGTTGTTTCATCAACAACGTACATGTTTTCGTGAAAAAAATCGGTGTACATCCCTGAATTTGGAGAGGATATTGTTATATGGGTCGGGGCTCCACGATTTTTAAATATTAACCGAATGGTGCCGCCAATCTCTACCCAGATATTTTCCTTTGGGACTTCAATAAAATTAATTCCGAGCCGGTTGAGATAAAATTCAAAAGACGTTTCATGAGATACCTGACCAGTGGCAGTCAGCACGGAGAGGGACAACGGGAAATTCATTCCTGCTCCTCTTATTTTGTTTTAGAGGTAATGGGAAGAAGATTGGGGATACCCTCATGAATAGGGTAGTTCACACCGCACGCAACACAGAGTAATTCTCCTTCAAGAATTTCCTTTTCATTCTCGTTTTTGACGTCAAGTGCGAGCTCGCCTTTACACACCGGGCAGCACAGTATGTCCATCAGTGAACGTCTCATATCATTTCTTCCCTCAAATCGATAATTTGTGTCATCTCGGGTCCGGTAGAGATCAAAGTAATTGGGCTGCCAATATCGTGTTCGGCCATCTTTAAAAATTCTTTTGCCTTCTTTGAGAGCTTCTCATACTCAGTTACCCCAAAACAGGTTTTGTCTACACGATCAATGCCGGTAATTGCCGCTTGGGTGCATCCGTTGATCATGGCCGAGTAACGGGCCATGTCTCCATCCCAACCCCCGATTCGCCGTTTCCGGTGGGTGACAGTTCCAAACTCCTGGATTCCCATCGAGTCGGATTTCTCAGCGGTCATCTCCGTGCTGAACGGACCTTCCCCGACGCGGGTAGGATATGCCTTGAAAACAACAATCACATCATCAATTTTGGTTGGTCCTACTCCATTATCCGCTGCAATCTGGGATGCTGATGTATCTTTGCTTGTGACGAACGGATACGTTCCGTAGTAGAGAGAGATACCAAAACCCTGAGTCCCTTCGAGCAGTACTGTTTTACCTTTTTTGAGCTCATCGTCAATCGCTTTCGGGACGTCGAGCAAATATTCGGCAAGTTCCGGCACATCCTTTGCCTGAGGTGAGATTCTCATTACCCGGTCAGAATTCGCAGGTCCGCACCCGGATCCAGTACTTCCTATCTTCTTTGACAGATGGGCGCTTCCTTTATCCCTGACAATATGATCTTCGGTGATAATGCCACAACGCTTGTCGACGAAAATCCTGCCTTTCACGTCGAGCATTTCAACTTCCTGTTTCAGAATGCGGGGGTCGACAAGTACACCGCTGCCAATGCAGAGTTTTGCCTGCTTATACACAAAACCGGAAGGAACCATACGGACACCATATTCGCGATCTCCTACCTGAACAGTGTGTCCGGCATTTGGCCCTACACCGCCGCGGGAGATGATAACCGGTTTGTCCTTGTATGCAATATGGGCAACAATCTTGCCCTTTCCTTCATCTCCAAAAAATCCACCAACGATGATCGTGCAGCTCATTGTAATATCAAGTAGTATTGGTTTGAGTTGCAAAATAAAGTATGCTTTGAACAGGTTACCTTGTCGTTACAGGAATAATAAAAATTGATTCAGTGGGGTTCAAGACCTGCAATTTCTAAAGGGTGGTGAGGAACGATTCTATACGCCCGAGTGCTTCAGTAAGGTGCTTTCTTGAGACCGCATAAGCACAACGCAGATTGTTCTTACCACCATCACCAAAGACACTGCCTGGTACTACGGCAACCTGGTGTTCTTTTAAAAGACGCTCAGCAAACTCAGTATCGGATAGACCCGTGTCTTTTACCGAGGGAAATGCATAGAATGCCCCTTCAGGAACATGCGTTGAAAGGCCTATGCGATTTAATCCAGCTACAAACATATTGCGCCTTAACCGATATTCCTGTACCATATTATTCTTATCCTCTTCGGCAGAACGTATTGCTTCCAGAGCACCAACTTGTCCCATTACGGGTGCACACAGCATCACATACTGGTGAATCTTGAGAACTGCTTCACAGATCTCTTTTGGGGCACAGAGATACCCGACCCGCCAGCCGGTCATTGCATACGCTTTGGAGAACCCGTTGAGGGTAATTGTCCGCTGCCAGAGATCACTTACAGTACCTGCAGCGACGTGGTTCCCTTCATAGGTTAGCTCCGCATAAACCTCATCTGAGATGAGCAGAAGATCTTTATCGATGATTATATCCGCGATTGCCTCAAGATCTTTCAGGTTCATAACTGCACCCGTCGGATTGTTCGGGAAGTTGATCATGAGAGCTTTTGTTTTCCTGGTTATCTTATCCTGGAGTGTGTCCGGGTTGAGTTTGAACCTGTCAGTTTCTGTACATTCGACGGGAACCGGAATCCCTCCCGCCAGGGTAACGCATGGTGCATAGGAAACATAGCTCGGCTGTGCAATCAGTACTTCATCGCCCGGGTCAACAATTGCCCGGATTGCAATATCAAGCGCTTCTGATACGCCGCTTGTGATGATAATTTCATCATCGCTGTTATAATGAAGATTATAGTGCTGGTTTAAGTAATCGGAGAGAGTTTCCCGGAGCACTGGCAGGCCCTTGTTGGAGGTATATGATGTAACACCCTGTTCTATAGAGTAAATGCCTGACTCACAGATATTCCAGGGAGTCCGAAAATCGGGTTCGCCAACACCGAGAGATATGACATTTTCCATCGTAAGAGCAAGATCAAAAAATTTCCTGATTCCTGACGGTGGAATGCTCTGTGCACGTTCAGAAACAAAATTTCGCATACCTGCACCTTAAAATGAGTATGGAAGGCGTTCTGCTTCCTTTTGTTCAAAGAGCACGTTTCCGTTTTCTTTGTATGATTTCATGATGATATGAGTAGCCGTTTCACGGATACGGTCCATAGGTGCTACATGTTCAGAGACAAAGCGGGAAACCTCCTGCATATTCTTTCCGGTTACCAAAAGCTGGAGATCGTAGGTTCCCGTCATCAGGCGCAACGTTTTTACCTGTCTGAACCGGGAAAGCCGCTCTGCTATCCGATCATACCCATAGTCACGCTCAGGACTCACCTTGAGTTCGATAATTGAAGAGACTTCCCCGTTACCTGCTTTCTCCCAGTTGATGACCGTTGAATATTTACAAATAATTCCTTCGGCTTCGAGGGCATGAATCCGGGCCTTCACATCATCGGGGTTGAGATTGATCATCGTTGCTATTTCCTTTGCTGAGAGCCGGCTGTTATCCTCAAGAATACGGAGAAGTTCCAGATCCTTATCCTGCATACATTCTCACCTGAACCATGTTTTTAACCATTTTGTTTCCATCTGCTTGATATCAAGATCCTTTAATCCATTCAGTCGTGAGTCCTTAAGCACAACTTCGCGAATCTTGCCCGTATTGGAGTCAAACCACATCTCTTTTGTCCGGCCATATCGTCCACGGCTTACGACACGTGTGTTGATTACACCGAGCATGTTTAACTCAGAGATGAGGTCAGTGATACGGCGATGGGTAAGTACATCAAGTTCAATTCTCGGCGCAATATCCTGATAGATNCGTGAAACTTCCCCACTTGTAAATATATTCTGTCCGAGCTGTTCAAGTATGAGCATCGAAAAGAGGATAAGTTTACTCTGTGTTGGAAGTGTTGCAATGCATTCAATCATACTATCTGTTTCAATTTTGGCCTGAGCCTGCTTGACGTGCTCTTCTTTGACCTGATCTGAATCATCCCGATCTGCAAGTTCTCCGGAAATTCTCAGAAGATCAAGCGCTCTGCGGGCATCTCCATGTTCCTGTGCTGCAAGAGCGGAACAGAGTGGAATAACACCATCAGCAATAGCATCCTTCATGAATGCTGCATCCGATCTTTGCGAAAGAATATCGACAAGCTGAGGAGCATTATAAGGAGGAAATACGATCTCTTCCTCAGAGAGTGATGAAAGCACCCGGGGATCCAGAAAATCTTTAAAACTCAGATCATTTGAGATCCCGATGATACTTACCTTGGAATTTTTAAGATCGGAATTGATTCTTGTAAGATTATAAAGTGTGTCATCTCCACTCTTTTTTACCAGTTTGTCAATCTCATCAAGCACAATAACAAGTACACCACCACCTGCTTCAAGTTGATTTTTAAGTTCTGCATAAACTTGATCCGTAGGCCAGCCTGTCATTGGAATATGGGTCCTGGTTTTATCACTGGCGGATTCGTCCATTCCATCAAGACTTTTTGCTATCTGGGCCAGTACACGGTATTGTGTATCAATCACTTCGCAGTTTAAATGGACAATCCTGCATATAGTACCCATTTTGCTGCTTGCCTTTTCAAGCTCGAACCCAACATATCTGACGCACGCTGTCTTACCTGTCCCCGTCTTTCCGTAAATAAGGATGTTTGAAGGGGTTTCATTTCTCAATGAAGGGGCAAGGATTGATGCCACATTATCAATCTGAGGTTTTCGATGGGGGAGAATCTGAGGTCTGTATGAGTGACGGAGCACTTCGCGATCTCGGAATATCTTGTTATTGGCAAGGTATTTCTTGAACAACCCAGTGGAGGGATCAACTGTTTCGGGCATAATCACACTAAGGATCAGTCACTTAGCGACATAAGACTAAAAAACGATCGGTTTGTCCCATTTATAAACCCCTTTGTTTCTCATGGAAATAGTTTAATTTGATGATATTTTTAAAAATAGAGTCAAATTAAAATAATTTTGATTCTTTTATTCTATTTTTAAATTAAAATGACGATATTCTATTAAAGTTCATAAAAAATATCCTTCGTACCATTTTTTTAAATGTTTTGATAGGAGGAGGACCCCCCTTCACTTCGCATGGAACAGAGTAAAACAATTTAACAAATTTAATATTTAATAAAATAAACCTATTCAAATCTTAATTTTTAAGTATTTAAATATTACATCATTGTAGGTAAATTTTTGGTTGGTAAAAATAATGGATGCAAATAATTTTTAGGAGGATACCATCACTGATTCTCCACACGAAATGGTAGGGTCCCTTTTCCAGTTCGAAGATCTATGGTATTATAGATTATGAAAAATTTAAACCGAAAGCAGAAATTTTTTTAAAATCATANTTTATTAATGAGAGAAATACAATTAATCCTAAAATGAACCCGACACACCTTTTAAAAATATCCGTTCAGGCAGCAGTTATTACTGTATCCAGTACAAGGACACTTGAAAATGACACGAGTGGGAAGGCAATTCGTGACATATTGGTTTCGGCAGGAATTCCAGTAAAGCACTACGCGATAGTCCATGACCAGATAGAAGCGATACGTTCTGAGGTCTTTAATGCGATGAAGATCTCCAATTGTATAATCCTGAATGGTGGAACAGGTCTGACCAATGATGATTGCACAATTGAGGCTATTTTACCACTTCTCGAAAAAAAAATCGATGGATTCGGAGAGCTTTTCAGAATGAAAAGTTATCAGGAGATTGGTACATCAGCAATGTTGTCCCGTGCACTGGCTGGTACAAGTAATGGGAAGGTAATCTTTTGTATTCCCGGTTCAACTCCCGCGGCTACCCTTGCAACAAACGACCTGATTGTCCCTGAAATTGTGCATATCCTTTCCCATGCAAAAAAATGATTTAAAATCTCATGGTATTTTTAAAAAAAACCATAAAAATACTATTTGGAATTGTCATGTATTGTATGAAAAATTTTTCTGAACTACGTTTACGGATTATTCTACCGGTTAACATGAAGAAGAGCTATGCGTTCAAATAAAAGATCTTTCATTCGCTCTCTACCAACCGCATCAAGTTCCTCTTGTGTGATACCGAACAAAACCATGAGCCGGGTTTCTTTTTCAGGTGTCATCTCATCCCACGTTTTGGCAACAAAGTGCATATGAGTTGAGAGATCTTTCCAAACATCCTGATTTCCAGGATATACACAGGCAAAAATTCTATTTATTCCCTTCTTGATCCCAAACAATGCTGCAACCAGGCACTGGCGGGATCCAGCCGCGAATAGTAGTGCCTCCATCTCAAATGAGTTGGATATGGGTTTTCCAGAAAAAAATGATCTCACCGCATGGTGCAAGGCAATTTTTGCATGATCTCGTCCGGCCAGTTTATCGGCATCGAAACAGACAATATGGGTGGAATTCGAACGTGCAATTTCTTGTAGTGTGCAAAGGAATGCATCACGGTCATCAATGATGATTTCTGCCTGTCTGATCTCATATGTCTCTCCTGATGTTTCCATGTATTCACCCGAACCGATTAAATGTGGATTGACCCAAAGATGAGTCCCTATCCTCTTTTTTAATGAATACAACTCCCTTTTTTCGTTGAATCTGATCAAAGATCTGTTCTGCCACGCCAGATCCCAAGAGTTTCGTAACTTCTTCTATTCCCCTGGCAAGGACCTCATCTGGTGTGGTCATCCCGTTATTGAATAGTCTTCTGGCACGAACCCTGCCGATTCCCCGCAACCGGATAAGTGGCAGCAGCTCCCGTCTTGCACCGTTTTTCATACATATTTCGTATTCCCGCACGTTTGAATAAAAGGCCGAGGCAAACATACGCGACAGTTCTGTACTTGCATGAAGAAGCCAGGTCACACTTTCCACCATCCCATAGATATCCCCGGGTCCGACCGAATACCGTTCGCAGATCTTTGAATCAGACAATTCATCTGTCCAGTCAGAGAGGAGCATTGCTGTTTTTAAAGCCCGGTAAAATACTTCTGCCCCCTCCTCATCAGTGGGTGTCATGAGCCATAGTTCGTCAGAATGACTATCAATCATACGGGATAATGCTGTGATATCAGTATTCCGTACATAAAGTTTGGGCATATCCGGAGTACTGCAAATTACCTGAAGAAGACCAAGATCGGTATACGTATCATTTTCACGAAGGGAACTGACTATCATTGCTGCACTTCGAGGATCTATATAAAGTTTTGATACAAGTGTGCCAAACTCTGTAGAACCAAGGTGTTCTCCGATCTCTACTACCATGTCAGAACACACGAGAAACTCCAGCGCTGCATCCACCGATCGCTGAATGAGGCGTCCCTGCGGGTGTTCGTGGACATAGAATGTCCGGTTCATAAATGAGGAGAGCTCATCATGGGTTTTTGCAAAACCGGATGCAATCAGAGACAGGATATGTGTATAAAGTGCTGTGGGTTCAGCGATTTTGGAATGAACCTCCTCCGGCAGGGCTTCGATATACCAGTCGAACAACTCTTCTACCTGCCCTTCATCCTTGGCAATGAGCACAGCCTCACCATAGGGATCAAGTCTCGGGCGTCCGGCCCTTCCTGCCATCTGGTGATATTCACTCACCGGAATAGGCTGCATTCCCTCACCTGTTGTAAACCGATGGTAATCACGGATAATCACTCGCCGTGCGGGAAGATTGAGCCCTGCAGCAAGAGTGGGTGTCGACGATATGCATTTTATCAGACCCTTCCGGAATCCTTCTTCGATAATCAACCGCTCGGGACGGCTCAATCCGGCATGGTGAAACGCTGCACCCTTGCTTACGCAGGCAGCAAGCAATTTTCCCATATCGGTCTCTGCGCTTTTCAGGATTCGTCCGGCATATGCAGCGAGCTCGGGATCTTCGCTTTTTATAGCGGAAGCGGCGCGTTTTGCAAATGCCTCGGCATTACGGCGGGATGAAACAAAGACAAGACACTGCCCTCCCTCAGCGATAGTGTCAAGAGTGAGGTTGATATCATCATAATTCTTTGATATTGCTTTGACAGCTCGCGGCCCATCCCGGAAATGGATACAGTCATTGAAAAAGACGCCCTGGCGGAGGTCTACAGGTCGCCATACACTTGTAATCAGTCCTGCATCGAGCCAGCTGGCTAGTTTATCGGGGTTTCCAACGGTTGCAGACAGTCCGATAATCTGCATGGAAGGATTCCGGAACCGCATTTTGGCAATAACCATCTCAAGCGTCGGACCACGCCCCTGCGAACCAATCAGGTGAACTTCATCAACAACCAGGAGTGTTATATCCGGGATCCACCTTGCACTGTTGCGCAGGAGAGAATCCACCTTTTCACTGGTAGCTACGATAATGTCATTTCTTCCGAGCATATCATCCCGACGGTCAAAATCACCGGTCGCAATACCTACCGATACTCCTTTTTTGCCAAATTCTTCAAATTTCTCACTTGCAAGAGCTTTGAGAGGAACGATATACAGGCATTTTCCCCCGTGTGAAATGGTATGGTGCATTGCCATTTCGGCAACAAGGGTCTTTCCGCTGGCAGTAGGAATGGCAACGAGTAGGTTTTTCCCGGACAACATGCCTTTCTCAACACAATCGGCCTGAGGAGGGTAAAGCTCCGAGATCCCTGATTGGGCGTACCTCTGTTTTAGATTTGCTGGGATAGCAAGGTCCCTGATTAGCATGATAAATCCTTTCGAATTATTCCTGAAATACCGGCAAAGCTGATGGATATTTCATTCTTAAAAATCCGTTCATACAATCGATGCATTTCCTACAGAAATCAGACAAATGTAAATATTTGAAGAGGTGGATTTTAATGCCATTCCAGGTGCTAGTAATAATAACTGATCATATCCTGTTTTGCTTCTTTCTTTTTCTTATCCAGGAATGCAAAGACATTTTCATGGGGCACTCCCTCTATAAGCATATCAATCGCAGCACGGGCGGTTTTAAGCTGCTCTGGGTATCCGATCAAGGCAATTGTCTTTCCAAAGACGGAGATTTCAACATCTGTCATATCCTCAATCTGCTCACGTGCACGACCATCTTTTCCTATTATCCTTCCTCTGAGCCGATCAAGCTGCCTTGGACCTTCGGCCATTCCCGAGAGATCGATAACGTCGAGGAGCAGATCTTCATCTTCAATCATTTCAAACGCACGTTCGGGAGAAAACCCTCTGTTAATGGCGTTGATTACTTCGACAGCACGCAGGAGTGACACCGTGTGCTCCTCAGCGCTTTCAACCTTAACAAGACCCTCTTTGCTATCGATGGTAATTGCTGTATGGGTCTTAACTTCAAGCTCTTTTTTTGTTGCACCATTCTTTCCGATGAGAACGCCAACTCTGCTTCCGGCCATTTTTACTTCTTGCATCATTTTTCATTCACCTGAATTTCTGATATGAATATACAATTTGCCTCCTTTTCTTTTCCACGAGTATAAAGGGCTGCGGCTATCATGGTTCTGCAGTATCAAGCCCGGTGACAGAATTAAAAATTTCGGCATCATTGCGCACATCACAGCGATTTTTGAAAAACCTGTTGATATTCCGGATATCCCTCATCAGAAACTGGTAAGCCCGGGGGTGATCACGGGTTACCGATTGCCCCATATCAATAAGATATGGTTGGTCACCGTACAATATATTGAACTCGCTCAGGTCACCATGCACGAGTTCAGCTTTATTGTAGAGAATATCGATATCCTTCATAATGATCGCATACGTTTCAGCAGGGTCGTCAATATCAGCGTTTTTAAGATGTGGGTAAGGAATTTCATTTTCCCCTAAGAACGACATAATCAGGATATTCCGGTCCCAGACAATCGGCTGGGGAACGGGTATACCCGACTCCAAGGCACGTGCAAGATTGGAGAATTCCTTTCTTGTCCAGGCAAAGACCAGTTCTTTTCGGGATTTTTTCACACGGGAAAATCTGCGGTCGCCAATTATATAGGAACTCATGGTGGTAAAATTTGCCGTGCGGATCCGGTAGATCTTGATAGCAATTCCGATTCCATCTCGCTCTCCATAAAATACATTTGCTTCTTTACCGGTGCTTATGGATCCACCAATCACCGAGAGCCACTTTTTATGGACAAGCTTATAGAGCGCAAGGAGTGTGACGTCATCAAAAACATTGTCAGAAACCTTGAATTGATCAGCATCTTTGAAACGGACACCCATCTCTTCGAGTCTCTTATCAAAATGATCCATCCGCTTCTCGAAAGTCATAGTTAACCCCCAGGTAATTATCAGGATATTTTTACATTTAGCATATATATTCCCGTACAGGCTCCAGTATCTCAACAAGGGCCTCACCACAGGATTTCTTGAGATCGAGCGGGTGAACTTCCCCTTTGCTGTAGGAATACTCAAGATCCAGGTAGCTCGTAAATGTACGATCCCCGCCGAATTTTTCCGGCCTTCTCAAAGTAACCTCTGAAAGGCGGGGAAATATATGAAACTGGAATATCTGGAGGACCGGATTATCCTGAATTTCAGGAGGACAAAATGCCTTTTGGCATTTTTTTCGAATTCCTTCTTCTGTATCTGCAACTGATATGTAATTGCCCTGAGAAGATGACATCTTTTTTCCGTCAAGACCATTAAGGATCGGCGTATGGATGCATACCGGTGCCTTGTATCCGAAATTGATCAGATGCTCTCGTGCGAGCATATGGATCTTCCGCTGATCGATACCTCCGACAGCTGCATCCACCCCGAGCATAGCAATATCGGCCATCTGCATAATCGGATAAACCATCTGTGAAACCGTTGGGTGATCCATCTGCCTTCCAACTTCATCCATGCTTCGTGTTGCACGATTTAAGGTAATCTGCTGTGAGAGCTGGAGCACGAGTAATTCATAATCACGATTAAGCTGGAGATCAGATCCCAGCACATAGTTCACATTCTTTAAACCAAGGCCATCAAAACAGCGGCGATTATATTCTGCAAGTTCCAGGACTTTTTCCATGCTCCCTTTACGGTTAAGGAACGCAT
>JGI20214J51650_10002827_pt1 | contig 10921 bp, 8 predicted proteins | sample WetSurMetagenome_FD_51650 | JGI IMG/M metagenome (IMG submission 51650)
GTTTGCAGTTTATGTCTCAAAAATTAAAATTATTGTTGCAACGGGCGGAACAATCCTGTTGATTTTCCTTGGATATTCTTTCTTTTCAATCCGAAGAAATAGGAACATAGACAAGAAAACAAAAAAAGGGACGTGGTGGCTCTTGCTGGTAACGGCATCGATTGTCGGAGTTATGCTTTTCAGGATTTTTGCTCCCGCATCCATTGAATGCAAGGCATTGTTAAAAAGCGGCGAAACAAAATTTGACAAAGGTGATTATGCTGATGCAATTGCTGATTACAACAAAATAATTAAGATTGACCCCAGGTATGTATTGGCATATTTTAAAATTGGCTATACATATTCAACACTTAAGCAATATAAAGAATCAATAGAATATTGTTCAAAAGCAATTGAAATAGACAAACAATATAAATCCGCTTACACTGAAAGAGCATATTCAAAAATTTTTATTGGTGATTATAAAGGTGCAATTGATGATTGTACAACAGCCATTTCTCTCGACCCTAATGATGAAACAGCATATATTAACAGAGCCAATGCAAAGCTTTCTCTCGAAGATTATAATAGCGTGATAGCTGATTGTGATTCAGCAATTAAAATAAATCCGGGCAATTCAACTCCTTTTTACTATAAAGGTTACGCTCATGAAGGATTAAGCCAGTTTGACAATGCAATTAATGACTATAAAAAAGCAATTACAATTACGCCAACTGAAAGAGAAGCATATAACTACATAGGGCAGATACAAAATTCTCAACAAAGGTTCGAGGAGGCTAAAATTAATTTTGACAGTGCAATTAAAATATCTGTTGATTATTCTGATGCTTATCTTAACAGGGGTGAATCATATTGGGGACTCAGAGATTCGTCAGCAGCCTGCAATGACTGGCGTCGTGCTTTAGCTCTCGGAGACTCAAGTGCTGTGGAAGAAATAAAAATTCACTGTAAAAAATAAAATTATGAAGAAACTTCAGCTGATTGTTTTGTTCATTTTGACCGGAACTTTTTGTTTCGCTCAAAATCCTTTTATTACTCACATGTATACTGCTGACCCATCGGCCCGAGTCTTCAATGACACATTGTATGTGTATCCATCTCATGATGAAGATACTGCCACATGGTTCAGCATGAAAGACTGGCACGTATTTTCGACCACAGACATGAAAAACTGGACCGATCATGGCGTTGCATTTTCTTTAAAGGACATAAGCTGGGCAAAAGCAGAAGCATGGGCACCGGATTGTATCAACAGGGATGGCAGGTATTTTTTTTATTATCCCGTTGAGCATAGCAAGATAGGCGTGGCTGAAGGCAATAAACCTATTGGTCCATTCAGGGATCCGTTAGACTCTGCGTTAATTCATACACATTCGAAAGGAGTTGTCTGCAATCGCGATTTTATTGACCCGGCAGTCTTCATTGATGACGATGGACAAGCTTATCTATATATGGGACAATTGATTGTTAATGCCATAAAGCTAAACAGAGATATGATATCCTATGATGGTGTTGTTCACCTGTTAAAAGGAACTGACGATTTTTTTGAAGCCATATGGATGCATAAATATAATGGCAAATATTATCTCTCCTATTCAGCGGGGAGCGGTGAGATCAAGTACTGCATGAGTGATAATCCGCTGGGGCCCTTTGAATACAAAGGAGTAATTTTGCAAAAAATGAATAGCGGAACCAACCATCATTCAATCGTTCAATATAAAGGACACTGGTACATGTTCTATCATAATTCTGACCTGTATTTTAAGAATCACCAGGATGAAAAGCCAAAGTTTGGCTGGGGATATAAAGATAGTCCTCACACATATCGCCGGTCAATTTGTGTTGATGAATTACATTATAATGCCGATGGAACAATTCAGGAAGTTGTACCCACAAAGCAGGGAGTAGGAAAATAATCATAAAATCTAAAGTCAGAATCTGTCTTTATCACTAAACTTAAATGAAATGAGAAAATTTATTTTAACAGTATTATTAGTGCTTTCAGCTGGTTGCATTTTCGCACAAACAAAAGCAATTACAGAAACGGGTGATGAAGTAATATTAAATCAGGACGGAACCTGGAAATACGTAAAAGAAACTGTCGTTACCAACCGGACGATACAAGTTAATGATAAGCAATTTTCAAAAGATAAAAACTCCACATTCTTGGTTAAAAGCAAAACCATAAATATTGGAATCTGGTTAAATCCTAAAGAGTGGAACTTTTCCAAGAACACTGTAAATGAATCTGCTGAATTTCAATTTCAAAAGAAAGATGAAGACCTATATGGAATGCTTATATCTGAGAAAATGCAGATCCCTGTTGAAACTTTAAAGGACATTGCTCTCGAAAATGCAAAAAAGGCGGCTCCTGATATTAAAGTTATTAAAGAAGAGTACAGAAATGTAAATGGCATTAAAGTTTTAATGATGCAATTGTCTGGTACAATGCAGGGCATAAAATTTGTTTACTATGGGTATTATTATTCGAATTCCAATGGTACCATTCAATTAGTAACTTATACCGGTGAGAATTTACTGGATGAATATCTGGATGATATTGAATTATTTATCAATGGGTTAGTTGAAGTATAATAAGAATACCGGTTCCTATATTCAGACCAGCTGTACCTTAGCAAACCTGACAGATTATTCACAATCAGTAGGGCNCAGATGTATACAAACAAGGTACCAATCCAGCGAAACGCTAAATTGTATAATATGAAACCATTACATCCAAAATTTCTGAAAATACTAACCTTTACAGGATTTATCTGTCTTATAATTCCAATACTCATTCTTGGAATATGGATACATTCTTTCAATTCAGGAGATAACCAGGCTGACAGAGTCATTATTTTTAGTACATACTTTCCTGAATTCCTGCATGGAATCTATCGTACTACATTGTTAAGCATAGCATTTTGTATAATAGCGATTTTTCTGGGAATAGTTTGCCTGAAAATAACCGGGAGACTTTGGAAAGTATTAAATATTTTCATTCTGATCATCAGTATTGCGCTACTCTTTTTGAACTTGTTTTCCCTGATGTAGAAAGTTAATCAATCAATAAATTAATTATCCTCCCCTGCTGTACTATCCGTTTGCATATTCGGTTTAGTTGAGTATTTTTGCAGAAGCTTTGACCTGATATATTAATTGGTTATTGGTCAGACCGGGGTGTGGCGCAGTTGGCTAGCGCACTTGCATGGGGTGCAAGGGGTCGTCTGTTCGAGTCAGATCACCCCGACAAGAAAAAGGGGCAGAATAATCTGCCCCTTTTTCATAATTAGATGATTGTAATGTCTTTCGTGTATTTTTAACTATCAATTAGCTGACTTACTGAATATATTCAATATAATCAAGGTCTCTCAGTTGCTTTTACATAAACATTATAAGTTGCTGTTGCTATTTTTTCTCCGCACTCTTCATAATAAGATCTGACTGTAAGTGTCAGCTGGATTGTTTTTCCTGCATCGGCGGAAGCAGCATTATATACTGGATGAAGTGTATTAGCGTCAGTAATAATACCTTTCCCGTTATGTGTCCATTTTATTAATCCATTCTCTGCCGTCGCACCTGTAATCAAAGCAGTCCCATGGCATGAAATTGTCTGGTCACCGGAAGCCGAAGCTACTGGCAATGGGTGAACAGTTGCGTTATGAGCAGAGGAAAATGTTTTTCCATCATCAGTAGTTGCTGTTGCAGTAATGGTAGTAATGCCCGACCAGCCAGCTAAGTAAAAAACTTCTCCTGTGGAAGGATCGATCGTATTTCCGGCTTTCTCGCTAACAGGATCAAGCGTATAGGTCATGCTTACTGCGTTTTTAGCAATTGCATCATAAGTAATAATCCTCGATGCCTGGTACTGCTCTGAATATGGACCCATTGCAAATTCAGGAATAGCCTGGGTTTCGTTGGAAGAAGTTATTTCCGAATCTTTTGCCATTGGTACACCCATACTTTTACGGAATTCAGTAGGATTGAAAGCACTTGTCTTCTGATAAGCAAAGGAAGCATATATGGCGCCTGGAACCTGGCTAGATGCAACCTGTTCAGACATTATAAAGAAAACAGACACAATTCCGACAACTAAACCTATTAGCCCGGACTGTTTTGCAAGTTTTGTTTGATTGCTTTTCATATGGTAATTTTTTTGGAAAAATTGCTTATTAACTCAAGATCTTTCTGGAACAATTCAAAGTATGTGCCATTATTCGCACTGAACTTAGCACGAACCTAAAATGTGTTTATATCATCCTTATATTATGCACATTAGGCTAATGTCATTTATTTAAATCTTAAAAAAATCTTTTTTATAATTTCTGTTTACNAGTCAATAAAAACATAAAAAACCGCACACATGTGCGGTTTTAAAATCTAATTTCCGTATTTTCAAAACATCAAACATACCGGACTTGCGAAATGAGCATTTCAATGAACAAGTTTGAAACTGTTTAACACAACCATCGAAGTAAATAATGATTAAGGAATTACTTAAAACATTATCAAAATAACTTAAAAAGTGAAAATGACAGGTAAGATACTGTTTACCGCTATATTGCTAGCGATTGCAAGTCTGGTACAGGCTCAAAATAATTTAAAACCTGTACGTGGGACCTTCATCAATTTTACTTTCCAGGATGAACGGAATAAATATATGAATCCTGAGACGATCGATGATTCATCCCCTGAACTCTGGCGGCTGAAGATAAAGGAGCTCTCTGAAATGGGAATTGAATATGTGATTCTGATGTTTGTCGCGAATGATGGTAAATCTTTCTACCCTTCTAATTCCATGCCGCCTGCATACAAAGCAGGAAGTGAGAGTCCGGTAGAAGCGGTAATGAATTCTGCTGATCTTTTGAATATAAAAGTGTTCATGAGCACGGGCTGGGCAAAGGACCAGGATGATAATCCGGCATTGCCAGAGATACGCGCAAAGCAGATAATAATCATGCATGAGACTGCGAAACTGTTTTCAGAACATAAATCATTTTACGGATGGTATCTGCCCTGTGAAGATGTCGTTGGCCCGTTTCTTTCTCAGAAAGCTGTTGACGCAGTTAACTCCCTTACTGCAGAAGCACGTAGTCTGACTCCCAAAGCAAAGGTATTGATCTCGCCTTATGGTCTGCGCCTCGCTAAATTCAATGATGGAAAATATGCTGAACAGATCGCAAAACTGAATGTCGATATTGTTGCTTATCAGGATGAAATCGGATGCGTTGTTGAGCCTATGCCATTAAATCATATGAAGGAGAATTTCAATCATTTGAGAGAGGTTCATAATAAAACAAAAATTGAATTATGGGCTAATAACGAATGTTTTACATGGGAAAAGGGTCTGAATACACGTCCTTCAGCACTTATACCTGCTCCTCTTCCGCGATTCCTGTCTCAGCTGGCGGGAGTATCCAAAGCCGGAGCAGATGAAGCAGTAAGCTTCGCCTTCTGCGGAATTCTGGATAAGCCAGCTTCCCCTATTCCGATTGGGCAGCCTCTTTTTGCAGGAAAAGCATATACTGAGTATATGGAATGGAAAAAAGGCGAAGGCAGATGGCCGCTTCTGGCGGCTTCATTCTGCGATAACCTGAAGCATGATGCAATCTCAAAACCAGCGAAATTTGTATTTCCTCCATCATCTGCTCCTGGTTCAGAAGGAAAACTAACCGACGGAAAACTTGGGACAGAAGACATGAGTGATTCGGGTTGGGTAAAAATTGAAAGAAAGGATCTGGTAGCCATAATTGATTTAGGAGCAAATAAAAAAATTAACACACTGTCGGCCAGATTTCTAAGCTATAAACTGAAAAACATTTTTATGCCTACCAGTGTCGAATTTTCAGTATCAGATGACGGCAAAAAATTCAGAACGATAAAAACAGTTACAATGGACCAGTATCTGAATGACAGGTACGATTGCTGGATCGACATAGCAGATACCGGGAAATTTAATGAAAATGCAAGGTATATCAGGGTATATGCAATTAATGGAACTGGCCAGTGGATCTACTCCGATGAGATATTTGTCAATCCGGTCTATTAGTAGAATTTTTATCTTGTCCGGGAAGCAGATTGAGAGGGTTTCCTTCATAGGTTTCAAATCAAAAAGCATATTATATCAGATGTTTTTGTAGTTTCTTTTCGACAACTTTATCACTCATATCAAAAGGAAAAAGAAGAACCAAATAATGGATGCCAATATTACTATTATAGGAGCCGGAGTGATCGGACTTGCGATTGCAGAAGAGGTTTCAGGAAAATATGATAATGTTTACCTCGTAGAGAAACACTCAGCTTTCGGACAGGAAACGAGCAGCCGCAACAGTGAGGTTATACATGCAGGAATATACTATACCAAAGACAGTCTGAAAGCCAGATTATGTATTGAAGGTAAACAGATGCTGTATGATTACTGCAGAAAGCATGAAGTGCCTTTCAATAACTGCGGTAAGCTGATCGTCGCCACCTCTGAGGAGGAGAAAAAAGTTATTGAAGGGATAAGGCAAACTGCCATAAAAAACGGGGTGCATGATCTCAAAATACTTGGAAAAGATGAGATAGCAGACCTTGAACCTAATATTTTTGCGCTCGAAGCCATCTATTCTCCCTCTACGGGTATCGTTGATTCACATTCACTTATGAAACAATATGAAACAAACGCTATAAACAATGGCTGCCAGATTGCTTATGGAAGTGAAGTTACCGGTATCAGAAGGATAAAAGATGGCTATGAAATTACCCTCCTTGATGCTGACGGTAGATATTATAGTTTCTCAACAAAAATACTAATCAATTCAGCAGGCCTTACTTCAGATAAGATATCGGGAATGGTTGGAATTGATGATGATAATCTGCGGATTATGTTCTGTAAAGGCGAATATTTCCGGATCAATCCACCAAATAACCGGATGATAAGCCGGCTGGTATATCCGGTTCCTCATCATAATATGGAAGGTATCGGTATTCATGTGACTATTGACATGGGAGGAGGAGTGAAACTAGGACCCGATGTAAGATATCTTGAGTCGAATGAATATGATTACAGGCTGACCGCCTCAAAACAGGAAGCATTCTTCAAATCTGCAAAGAAGTTCCTTCCATTTCTTGAGTTCGATGATATTGCACCCGAGATGGCGGGAATTCGTCCAAAGATCCAGAAACCTGGAGAACCTTTAAGGGACTATTACATAAAGGAAGAGAATGAAAGAGGATATCCCGGATTTATTAATCTTATTGGAATGGAATCACCTGGGCTGACATCATCCATTGCGATTGCAAAATATGTTGAACGATTGATTCCCCGGACAAGAAATATTTCGTAAATTTATTCCTTACATTCTGAATTTCAGAGTAAAGGAGGTATGAGATGAAGCCAGTCGTGAAGTTCGGGACATCTCTTTTAATGCTGCTCCTGAGTTATAATTTTCTGAACCTGTATTCACAGGAACAGACAAAAAATCAGGGTTATACTCCTCATGTCGGACAGCCGGGCAAAGATGTCATCTGGGTACCTACACCTTATGAACTTGTCGATAAAATGCTTGATATTGCCGGCGTCAATAACAAAGACTATGTTATTGACCTGGGCTCAGGTGACGGCAGGACAGTAATTGCTGCAGCCAGATTGGGTGCATATGCAATCGGAATTGAATACAACGCTGACATGGTTGAATTATCAAAGAGAAAAGCAGCAGAAGCCGGATTAAGTGAAAAGACAAGTTTTATTAAGGCTGATCTCTTTGAATATGACCTCTCAAAAGCGACTGTAATTACAATGTTCCTCCTGCCGGAAATCAATTTAAAATTACGGCCCCGTTTATTAAATCTTAAGGCAGGCACAAGAATAGTATCAAACACATTTACAATGGGAGAATGGGAACCGGATTACGAGGCAGCAACCCAGGGGACCTGGGAAAACTGGAATACTGTGTTAATGTGGGTGGTACCTGCAAAATTAGACGGAGAATGGATGATAGGTTCCTCAAGACTTACAATACACCAAGAATTTCAGAGGATTTACGGGTCAATAGTACATGATGAAGGACTTTGGGCAATAACTGATGGTAAAATTAGCGGAGAAACTATCTCATTCAATATTAACGATACCACTTACACAGGTAAAGTTTCAGGGGATTCAAGAATTTCAGGAACAATGGTATCAGGCGCAGTCAAAAAAGAATGGTCAGCAACCCGAATTGAACGCCAGACCAATATGCATTGAGCGAAAAGAACTTTATTGCTTTGTTCTGAGAAGTTTTTCCAAATCAGCCATCTCATCCCTGTACCTGGCTGCTTCAATAAAATCGAGTTCAGAAGCGGCTTTTTCCATACTCTTCCTTGACTTTTCGATAGCTTTCTCCAATGCTTCCCTGTTCATATATTTAATAACAGGATCTGCAGCTATATCAGGCTTTTCCGATTCAACATAGGCTTTAACGACAGTTCCCTTCCTTCCAAGTCCGCTGAGGATCGATCCCGACTTTCTGATTATCTGGGCAGGTGTAATTCCCATTTCCTCATTATATTTTAGCTGTTTTGCCCTTCTTCTGTTTGTTTCATCAATAGTCTGTTTCATGCTCCTGGTAATAGTATCCGCATACATTATTACCTTTCCGTTAAGGTTTCTTGCTGCCCTTCCTGCAGTCTGAGTAAGAGATCTTGCTGATCTGAGAAATCCCTCTTTGTCTGCATCCAGAATAGCAACCAGTGATACTTCCGGCAGATCCAGTCCCTCACGAAGAAGGTTAACACCAACCAGAACGTCAATTGATCCGTTTCTCAGATCTTCCATTATATCAATTCTTGCAAGAGTATCTATATCAGAGTGAATATAACTGCACTTAATATCATATTTAATAAGGTATGAAGACAGTTCTTCAGCCATACGTTTTGTAATTGTGGTAACAAGAGTTCTTTCGCCCGATTTGGTCCTAGTGCGGATCTCACCCATGAGATTATCGATCTGGTTGAGGCTCGGACGTACCTCAATCGGAGGATCAAGCAGTCCTGTTGGTCTGATCACCTGATCAACAAATACGCCTTCGCTTTTTTCCAGTTCATAATCAGCGGGAGTGGCGCTTACGAATATTGTCTGGCCTGTAAGTGATTCAAATTCTTCAATTCTCATCGGACGGTTGTCGAGAGCAGCAGGAAGGCGGAATCCATATTCGACCAGGGTTTGCTTGCGTGAATGGTCTCCTCCGTACATAGCTCTGATCTGGGGAACGCTTACATGGCTTTCATCGATAACGGTAATGAAGTTCGGTGGAAAATAGTCGAGTAAACAGAATGGCCTGGTACCTGATTTTCTTCCATCAAAATAACGTGAATAATTCTCAATTCCGCTGCAGTAACCAAGTTCCTTTATCATTTCGAGATCATATAGAACGCGCTGTTCGAGCCTCTTTGCTTCTTCCCTCTTCCCTATCTCGTTGAAATATGTCACCTGCCTGACCATATCGTCCTGGATATCGTTGATTGCCAGATTAATTCGCTCCCTGGTGGTAACGAAAATATTTGCCGGATAGACTATATATTCGGGCAGATCTTCGAATTTGTGACCGTCCAGAGGATCAAAAGAATTGATTTCTTCAATCTGGTCGCCGAAGAATACAATTCTCACAGCAATATCCGCATATGCCGGAAAAACATCGACTGTATCGCCTCTTACACGGAAAGTACCATGTTTGAATTCCAGTTCGTTACGGGAATAGAGGCTGTCGACAAGTTTTCTCAGGAGGACATTTCTGCCGATCAGCTGTCCTCTTTTCAAATGAACGGTATTGGAATGAAAATCATCAGGATTCCCGATACCATAAATACATGAAACAGAAGAAACTACAATCACGTCGCTTCTTCCGGACAGAAGGGAAGAAGTGGCGCTAAGGCGGAGCTTTTCGATCTCCTCGTTTATTGACAGGTCTTTTTCAATATAAGTATCAGATACAGGCAGGTAGGCTTCAGGTTGGTAGTAATCGTAGTATGATACGAAGTATTCAACCCTGTTCTCCGGAAAGAACTGCTTGAATTCACCATAGAGCTGTGCAGCAAGGGTTTTATTGTGGCTTAATACAAGCACAGGACGGTTGACCCGTTCAATCACATTTGCAATGGTAAAAGTCTTGCCTGAACCGGTAACTCCCAGGAGAGTCTGGAATGGCAATCCTTTAACCAGTCCGTCAGTAAGCTGATTAATAGCCTCCGGCTGGTCGCCGGTAGGTTGAAAGTCAGATATAAGTTTGAAGTCCATAAGAATGCAAAACTACTTAAAATATTTAAAGTCGCACTGATGATATAATAAAGCGAAGTTACAAACTTCGCTTAGCAATGGATTGATGGCTTCGCTTAGCACTGGTTTCGGTCATGCCATGGCATGACCCTACAATATAATATTATTTAAAATGTAGGGCCACGCCATGGCGTGGCCAGCATACAAACTGATAACTTTGCTTAGATGTTGTTCAACGTAATAATAAGCAATAAAAAAAAGGCGCTTTCCCGGACGCCTTTCTTTCTTAATTATAAAATGAGTCTAACCTAAATAACCTTTAAGTAATCTGCTTCTGGAGGTATGCCTCAGCCTTCTTATGGCTTTTTCCTTGATCTGGCGAACTCTTTCACGGGTAAGACCAAATTTCTCACCTATCTCCTCAAGTGTCATTTCCTGGCAACCTATTCCAAAGAAGAATCTGATAATGTCTCTTTCTCTTTCCGTGAGAGTAGCAAGAGCACGATAAATTTCTCTTGACAGTGACTCGTCCATCAGAAGCTTGTCAGCCACCGGTGAATCGGAATTGGTAAGTACATCCAGCAAGCTGTTATCCTCACCTTCAATGAACGGTGCATCCACAGAAACATGCCTTCCTGATACTTTAAGAGTATCTGTTACCTTTTCCTTCGGCAATTCAAGAACATC
>JGI20214J51650_10002829_pt1 | contig 10918 bp, 15 predicted proteins | sample WetSurMetagenome_FD_51650 | JGI IMG/M metagenome (IMG submission 51650)
AATGTATGACCTCTTCCGATTAGTTTCTCACGAAGGGTTTGGTAATTATAAATTTCACCGTTATAAACTAAAAGTATTGACGCGTCTTCGTTTGTCATTGGCTGGTGTGCATCTGATGAGAGATCAATAATAGATAATCTTTGGTGCGCTAAACTGACGTGTTTATCCGTATATTGTCCTTTGTCATCTGACCCACGGTGTTCAATCCGTTTTGCCATATCAGCAACTAATTCTTGATCCGGGTCACCTACAAAACAAAACTGTCCTGCAATTCCACACATGTTATCTGTTCCTCCGCATCTCAATTAACATTGTTTCCATAAGTTTGGCTTTATTGACCCAACTATTCTGTTCAACGTTAAGATTAAATTCCATGTGATATTTCATTAAGTATTTTATATGGTTAATATACTCATCTTTATTGTGATAGATAAACAGATTGTTTCCCCCAAGTTTAATTACATCCGGCATCGGTGTGGCAACAATTGCTTTCCCACACGCTGAGTATTCAAAAAACTTGTTAGGTAATGCAATGTCGATCCATTGTGGGGGCGATAATGGAATAGTGCACACATCCATACACGCAATATATCCCGGTAACTCGTTATACGGTTTTGTCCCGGTAAATCTAATATATCGTTCAACACCGAGACTTTGTGCCAGTTGCGTCAGTTCGTATTTATATCCAGTAAATAATGAATCTCCTACGATTAACAACCGAGTGTTCGGATTATATCGTATTAATTCTGGTAACGCTCGAATTAACTCATCAATAGCATACCATTTCTCTACACTACCGACAAAACCTATAACAAAATCTTTCTGATTGATATTATGTAAATTCCGGTATTTGCTTGAAGATAGTGGTTTGAAGATTGAAGTATCAACTCCATTAGTAATCAATCCGGCAGAATATCCTAACTTCCCTAACTTTGTAACTAATGATGGGGAGACCGTTGTTATCCCATCACTTAACGTAAGGTTTAGTTTTGTAATCTGTAATACAGACCACCGCACAATATCCTGTATATGCACTTTTTTAATATATGCTGCTGCTGAATCCGGGAACCAGTCTTTAAGATCAAATAGTACTGGAATATCGTTCTTTCGTGCAGCTCTTATTGCTGCTGTCCCTGCTAACACATGCGCTGCCACAACAATATCGATATCGTTGTCTTTTACCAATTTGTTGAGACGATAGAAATGATATGGTGCGTTTAAGGTATAATGTAATAAGGGGTTTTTAACTGGGAACTTCGTAGCTTCATCGACGATTAAATTCGTCGGTTGTGTCCTTCCCCGGCTTACATGAAAATGTGCTACATGGACTTCGTGCCGTTTTGATAGTTCCTCAAATATGTAGTGGTGCCGTGATGGGATTGGGTGATGAATGTAGTCCTGCGACGACACTAATAGTATTCTCATGGCAGTTATTTCCGATTAGAATATGTTACGATGATTTCAACGATACCTAATAGAACTAATGCTGCACCAGCAGCACGCAGGATTAATTCGGGGTGCAAAATATCTTCTGGTTTCGTAAAAAACAGATACGCACCCATTGAAATACATAATAGATATAAAAGATAGGCTAGTATTACTCCAATTGTCGAGGTTTTGTTCGTTGATGCAACCATCTCTACACTACCTTACGCTTTCTTTTTTGGTTTGACCCCCGCAGCATCGTCTTTGTCCCTGTCTTGGATAGCATCGATCATGCTTGTAAACGACATCCCGCTACCTTTCTTGACGGGTTTTTCTTCTTTTATTTCTTCCTTTTTTCCTTCTTTTTCCGGTGTTTCGCCTTCTTTATAGACCCCACGGTTATAGATTTTCTCGTCGTCTCGATCACGTATCTTGTCAATCATTCCACCGACAGAATATCCTGTGCTTTTTTTTTCTTCTTTCTTTTCGGTTTTCTTTGGTTTTACACCGACAACATCATCTGTATCACGTTTCTCAATGTTGTCAATAATGGTATCGAATCCACCTTTTGCCATATTAATTCAAACTCCTTTTTCTTGATTGGTTTCTTCTTTGTTCTTATCTCGATGCATTAAGTAGTCAATAATTGTCACAGAAGTACAGATAATAAAGGTAAGAATCAGTAATAATGCTGGTAACTCTACAATATACTTGCTGACAACAAATACAGACTGGTTTGTTATGAACCCATAAATTATACCTCCAATACATGTTAAAGCTAATGCAACCACGTAAACGATTCCAGATAGGATCAGGATAGAAACAATCCTATCTGATAGAGATAGTGGCACATATACATCGTTTTTATGATAACCTCGCTTTTCGATCATGGTTAGATTACCTTCTTTTTTAAGTCCTGCCCAAAATCTCTGACAGATTTAATACTACATAACGGTGTCATGAGTGTGATGGGGAATAAAATAGGATATTCCTTTATCCCATGTAATAAAGTTTTATATCGCAGTTCGCTTTTAAACATAAAATGTACCGCTATAATAAAACATGTGAAGTAATAAGACTGCAAATAAATTACCAGTTTCTCATATAACGAAAAGTGACGACCGTAAATAATTGCTTTGACCTGTATCTCAGTTAAACATTGTAACGCTGGTAATAAGATACTTAGTCTCCCTTCTAAAGTAGATTGCATTGATTCTGATGCACTACTGTTATCAAGACGACGATACCACACTCCACACGGTTTGGGGGTATAATAGATATTCGTAAAAGCAGATATTTTCATAATAATATCAAGGTCTTCACCACGAATATTACGATAAAATCCTACAATATCAAACATGTTTTTACGTATTATCATTAATGATGGTTGCATAAAACAATCCCAGATTGTCTTTGCAAACAGGTTGCCCCTCATCTCTTTCTGAAGGTGTGGGAATAGTTGCCGAATCGGTTTTTCATTTAGATCGTTAATCTGGTAACCGTTTGAACATGCTAAACCGATAGACTCGTCTGATTCCATTACTGTGATCAGTGTTTCTAAATAGTCACTGAACCAGATATCATCGTCATCTAATCCGGCAATATACTTTCCTTTGGCATAATGGATGCCCGCGTTCCTGTTTTCTGAGATCCAATACGTTTCTGATATTTTAATGTACTGTATCTTGTCTGAAACAGATTTCAGTTCATCAACATTGATGTTACCGACATCATCTACAACAATGATCTCTGTGTTTTGATATGTTTGGTTAAGTGCACTCTTAACTGCACGCATCAGTAATTCAGGGCGGTTGTGTGTGGGTATGATGACACTGACAAGTGGATAATCCATAGATACAGCAATTATATTTTATATCCTGCAGATTTTGCATCGTTGTGGAACATCAAGACCGTTTCAAGCGATAACTTTGTCAAATCTTTACCGATATTGGGAAGTTTCTTCAGTATGTCTGGGGTTACGGTAATAATATGACACCCACACGTTTCAGCTTGGAAAATATTTAGTAACTCGCGTGTGCTTGCCCACAATAACTCAACATTTTGTTTTGGTTTGATTATCTTATACGCATCTTTCATAATAGGTATCGGACTTTGCCCAGTATCTGCAATCCTGCCAGCGAACACCGAGATTATTGAGGGGGTTTTCGGGGATAGTGCGGCAGTAACTTCTGTTACTTGTTTAAGGGTAAGTAACGCAGTTACGTTCAGTTTTAAACCGTCAGTAGATAACTTCCTTACTAATGCTGCTGTGCTTTCACCTTTAGTATTGGTTACGGGGATTTTTACGTAGATGTTTTTTCCCCACGACGCAATTATCCGGGCTTCTGCTTCCATATGCACGAGGTCGTCAGAGAATACTTCAAACGAGATCGGCATGTTCGGAATTGCTTTTAGAGCCTCTTTTGCAAACTGCTCGTAATTTGTTACCCCAGCTTTTCTCATTAATGTTGGGTTCGTTGTAAACCCGGATACTATTCCGCGTTTATAGTCATCAACCATTTCTGTAATGTTTGCTCCATCCGCAAACAATTTAATTTTCATGTCTTTTAATCCACTCATAATACATCATTTTCTTTTTAGTTTAATATTAGTTGTTTGTTTCGGGTAGTTATAATGTTATTGATTACAATATACGGTTTTGACAATATCTAACGCTTTTTTTGCATCAGTTATGTCCCCTTCCGGTTTTTGCTTTAACTTTATGCACGAGATGAAATAATCAAGTTCTCGTTGCCACGAATCGTCTTTCTTTTTGTTATATATCCACTCGCCTTTATCTGGTGGACCCATTGTGGGATACATGCGATAATAAGTAAGCCGTTCTACTCCATAACTCCCACCTAACCCATCAACAATTAATTTGCCTTTTCGTCCATATATCTCGAATGAAAACATGTTTTTCCATTCTGTGCAGCTTACATGCAACCATGCAACTTTATCTTTTTTTGTTTTCAGCATTAAGAACGCATTGTCCTCTACAGGCATATCCCAAAAGTAAGTGTGCGCATAACTATTGATTACGTCGAGGTCTCCAAGAAACCACCGGGATAAGTCTATCAGGTGAACGCCCTGATCAATTAGTTCTCCACCACCAGACATTTTAGGGTCTGCTCGCCATTCTTTTTCATATCCTAACCTACCCCCATGACCATACCGACCACGGATAAACATTAATTCTCCTAATGCCCCTGACTTTACCCAATCTTTTGCTTTCATAAGTGCCGGGTGGAATCTGTGATTAAAACCAACTTTTACAAATACATTCTTATTTTCTGCTTCTTTTATTATCGGGATTAACTCGTCAGCAGTCCTGCCACCGGGTTTCTCTACTAATACATGTTTTTTGTGGATAACCGATTCTAACGTTAATTGTGCTAGATGTTCGTTTGTTGTTGATATGATCATGAGGTCGATATCTGAATTTAAAATTGCGTTCATCGGATTTGTCGAGACTTTTGTGCACCCACACTCTTTTGCTACTGCTTCTGCTCGTGAAATGTCTTTATCAACAGCAATTACTAACTTGTGCTTCCCTAACGTTTGTGCACGTTTCATACCAATAATACCACATCCGATTATCCCGACATTCATAAGTAATACTCCTCCGGGTAAACCACTTTTTTTGTTTGGGGAAGTGCATAATAATCCTTGTAAGATAGTTCGTCTCTATTGCGATCATACGGTTCGTGAAATAACTGTGAGTGAACGGTCACACGATCTTGTAACCGGTATTTATACCGATAAAACGCATCGTGACGAGATACTAAACATTTATTCCATACCGGTCTGTTAGCACATAAGCATTTTATACCGTTAACTTTACACCCGACCACAGTAATGTTTGGGTCATTATCAAACAGATCGCTTAGTCCTTCGGTATATTTTTCACATGTTTTGTAATCATCTACCATTTCACACATCCCAATCTTTACCACGATCCTTTGCAACAATGCGTTTTAAAGTATATATATCAGAATCCATCAGTTCTTCTATGTGTAGGGGTAATTCTCCCCATTTATCCCACTGTGCACTCAATAACTTTCCACTGATCCCATTACTATCATCAGATGCTAAAAATAAGCACAAATCTACACCGATGTCTAATGGCGTTCCACCTTCTTTTTTCTGTTTTATGGATTTTTCATAAAACTCTTTTCCCACCACAGACTCTCCAGCATCAAGAATCTCGTCAAGCAACCTTGTATTTAAGGCACCGGGCGCAATTGCATTTATTTCAATCCAATATCCTTTACATTCTGCTGCCATTGTTTCAGTTAATCTTACTACAGCAGCTTTTGAACATGCATATGCACTTATATTCGGTAATGGAAATGTTGCTCCACCACCTGAAAGGTTAATTATCTTCCCGTAGTTTCTTTCTTTCATATACGGAAGTGTGTGGTGGCACATCTTAAACACACTGATTAAGTTCGTATTAATTGTGTTTACCCAATCATCTACGTTAACTTTATCAATTCCGCCTTTTGCACCGTAAATCCCAGCATTATTAACTAAAATGTCAATTCTACCGAAAAGATCAAGCGTTTTTTCTACGAGTATCTTCGCACCATAATATGATGCAAGGTCGATAGGAAACCCTGCAACTATCTGACTTGTGTTGTTACGTTTCTTTAAGAGTTTATCTACGGTTATCTGTACAAGTTTCTCGTCACGACCGCAAATTATTACAGAAGCTCCTTCTTCTACAAATCGTTGTGCTACAGCAAATCCGAACCCTCGTGTTCCACCAGTTACTATAGCAACTTTATCTTTAAGTTTCATGAGTTATGGTCTCCTCACTGAAAAGTATCTCATATCGCTTGTATCTTTAAACATGTTGAGTAAGTAACCGTTTGGGTCAATTACAACTTTCTCACGTATACATTCTGTTTTCGTTGCTTCGAATATGACATGTAAATCTTTTAAGATGATTACCGCATAGCAGTTGTTAAGGATATGGTCTAAGTCTTTATCTATTATATGGATATAACTGGGGATATTATCTTCCCCCGGTTTCAGTATGGGATCATACGCATAGACATTTGCACCCTGTTCGTGCAACCATTCGCACAAGTCAAGAGCGCCAGATCTACGTAATGTATTTGTACCCTCTTTATACGTAAGACCGAATACAAGAACCGATGACCCTGATATATTATAATTCATCGTTTCTAAACACTTCATACGTATCCACGATTTGTGTGATTCGTTACTTTCAGTAATCGCAGAAATAACGTGTGCATCGGTGTTTGTCCTTCTGATTACATCTTTTAATGTGATTACGTCTCGCGCTAATGTGCCGCCAGAGAACGCATCTCCGGATTTTGTATACGAGCTATATCCAATGCGTCTATCAGATCGCAACCCAAGTTCTACTTCTGTTGTATTAGCACCAACTTGTTCACAGATACGTGCAATTTCGTTTGCAAAACAAATTGACATCGCTAAATATGAGTTAATAGCGTGTTTCGTCATCTCTGCTGATGGGATGTTCATCCAAAAAATGTTCTGACTGAGTGTATTAAAAAAAGGTTCAAACTCTTTCTTTTCTTCCGGGTGACATCCGACAATAATACGTTCTGGGTTAAGGAACCTATCTAATGCATTACCTAATCGTAGATTCTCCGGGGAGTAGGCAATATATATTTTTTTACCCGGATATTTTAAAACTAAAGAACGTTCGAGTTTTTTAGTAAATCCGACAGGGACTTGAGATGAGATGATTAATTTTGTCTGATCTTGGAGAAACGGGGCTATTCTCATAACCATATTTTCAATATAATCAATATCAATGGCATCATTTTTGTTTATTGGGGTATCATAAGTGACCCACACAACCTCTGCATCTTCAAGTGCTGTTGGTTGGTTTGTGAACGCAAGTCGGCTTGTATTAATCCCATCTACTAACAACTCTGAAACACCAAGTTCAAAGATAGGGGGTTCTCCTTTATTTAATTTTGATATTTTATCAAAATCAAACCAGTCCAGACCAACTACCGTGTGCCACTTTTTAATAAGTCCGGCAGTAGTTACAATACCTAAATGCCATAATCCGTATACGCAAACTCTCATTTATCTCTCACCAACACTTTGGGGTGTTTATCTAAATACTCAACCGTTTTAATGATGCTTTCTTGGATCGTGTGCTTTGGTTTCCACCCAAGATTACGTATCTTTGTAGTATCAAGATATGTAAAAGGGTTGTCTCCGATCCAACCTTTCTTTCCACCCTTATACCGTATCTCAGGATTGAGCGAAAGAGTTTCGGTTATCCATTTTATTGAGTCTTTAACTTGACAGTATTCGTCTGTCCCTAAGTTAAAGATATTTGTATGTTCGTGCGTATTCATGACGGCATGTAGTATTCCTTCGATACAATCCTGCACATAAAGATATGATTTGCGTTGTGTGCCATCTCCGAGAACGTCGAGGTAATCAGGGTGTGTTTTTAATTGTTTATAAAAATCAAAAACGTGTCCGTGTGTGTATCTTTCACCGAGGATTGATACAAACCTGAATATCCAAGAGTGCATCCCAAAACCTTCACAATATGCTTCAATTAACCCTTCACACGCAAGTTTTGATGCCCCATATAATGAGGTCTGTTGTGGAAATGCAACTGATTCTGGTGTGGGTATCTGGTTTGGTTCTCCATATACAGCACTCGTTGATGCAAACGCTATTCTTTTAACACCATTCACACGCATTGCTTCTAATACATTAAAAGTAGCTAATGTGTTTTGGTTCAAGTCTTTTGCAGGATGTTCAAATCCATACCTGACATCTGCGTTCGCAGCAAGATGAAAGACAATACTCTGGTCTCTCATCGCCATCCGTAGTGCATCTTGTTTTAATAAATCGTTTTTAATTATTGTAAGTCCATCTCGGTTCTTTTCAGATTTTAAAAAGTATAACATCCCCGTAGTAAAGTTATCGTATACCGTAACTTCGTGCCCGTTTTTTAATAACCGGTCTACTAAGTTACTTCCGATAAATCCTGCACCACCAGTAACTAAACATTTCATATTACATACCCCCAAATATTATTTGGTGCGCGTGTTTCAGAGTTATTTTATCACTTAATCTAATAGCGTTCATGTTGGCGTTCTCTCCGCACTGTAAATCCGTTTCTCTATCACCAATAAACCACGATTTATTGAGATCGATCTCGTTGCGTTCAGCAGCATCAAACACAAATGTTGGTGATGGTTTTCGACAATTACATAATTTAGAATATCTTGGGTGTTTACCCTCATTATGATGTAGACAATAATAATAGTTAGTTATTTTTATCCCTTGTTCATCGATCATTTCACAGAACCGATTATGGATTGTCATCATATCTTTTGACGTAATTTTTCCTTTTGCAATGTCTGGTTGATTTGAAACTATGAATAATTTATATCCGTTTTCCTGCATTGCTTTCATGAAATCTACTGCATATGCACAAAATTCAATCTGATCGGGAGTTCTTACCGGCTCCATCTTCCTTGAGGATTTATCCTCTTTCAGTTTTATTATCGTACCATCTCGATCTAAAAATATTGCTTTATCCATGCATCACCATTTTGTTTTAGATACTTGTAATTCTGGGCTTGAAACGATCATATGCCAAATCAAAGCTTGCATTGCTTCGGTTTGTGGGGTTACAATTGACGGGTCTAAATTTGGGATGACAACACATGCATCTGCGTTTTGTGCAGTGTACCCCCCGTCTCTCCCAACAACCCCGATTATTCTAGCATTATATTTTTTTGCCATATCAATTGCTTTGACTATTGGCATACTGACATCACGGTCAATATCCCCGCCACCAACAGATATTATAAACAAACAATCCCGACTATTGAAATGGCTCGTCGCTAACCATCCAGTAAATATTGTATTTAACCCTTCATCGTTTGCTCGTGCTGTCAATTCTGATACATTATCTGTTGGAGCTGCTGCATCTACACCACACAATTTCCTGAAATCATTAACTGCATGCGAAGCATGACCTGCTCCTCCACCTAACCCTATAATAAACAGTCTTCCATTATGTAACTTAGTTTCTTTAATGATCTCGATCATCTTATCTGTGCGATTTGGTGTATCAAAATGATCGAGCATCCACGAGACAATTCTATTTGAGGTCTCTAAAAAATGTTGTGTGTGTTCACTCATAATCCACCATTTGTTTTCATATACTGAATTGTTTCTTCTAATCCATCGTGCGTTCCGATCTCGTGAAATATTTTTGGGGATTGGTAACAAGATACACCGTGTTCCTGAATCATTTGAGAATATATCTGACCAAAATCAAATGCATCTCCGGATGGGAAGTAATCTAATAACCATTTCTTCATCGGTGTGATCCCATAATCAATATAATTCATATCTCTGTTCTTTCCTGATTTGTTGTAATCAACGATTTTGTTGTGCCTGACACATACATTCCCGACAAAATTGGTCCCTTTTATTGGATATACTGTCATTAAAATTGGTTTTCCTTTGTGGTGGAACTTCGTTACTATGGTATTATAATCAATATCTAAATACGAATCGCCGTTCATTACGATAAACTCGTCAGGTAAAATCGGGCGTGCGTTTAATAATGCACCACCAGTCCCTAACAGTTTTTCTCCGTCATCAGAATATTTAACAGATAAACCCCAGTTTAGACCGTCTTTTACGTAATCCCATATCTGGTCGCCATATTTTCCGATACACAATATTACTTTTGTTACGTTGTTCTTTTTTAGCAGGGTTAATTGGTGATCAATAAAGGGTTTCCCTAATACCTCGATCATAGATTTCGGGCGTTTCTCTGTAAGAGGGGATAACCGTGTTGATTGCCCCCCACATAAAATAACAACGGGTATCATTCTGTCATCTCCAAACTATCTTCAATCACTGGACATTCCTCATTAAATCGGATAATATCGTCTTCTCCAAGATACTCTCCAAGTTGAATTTCAATAACCTCTAATTCAATAATACCGGGGTTTCTAAGTTGATGCTTTTTACATATCCCTACAAACGTGCTTTCACCCGGAACTAACATTTTTGTCTCTCCATTAACTAATACTTCTGCGGTTCCATGAACTACAACCCAGTGTTCGCTGCGGTGGTGGTGTAATTGAAAAGAGAGGGATTGTGAGGGATTGACACAAACGCGCTTGATTTTATACGTGTTCGTCTCTTCAAGCACTTCGTAGTATCCCCAAGACCGATTAACCTGCTCTCCCATCTTATACATTCACCACTTTCGTACCTTCAAAATCAAATTTAAACCTGATTTCCTGTAATCCTTCATTAGCCATTACATGTCGTAACTTTTTTGGTTCGTGTGTGTAGAACATCAGAAATCCTCCGCCACCGGCACCGATAAGTTTTCCTCCAAGAGCACCGTTTGCTAAGGCTATATCATACCATTTATCTATCTGGGGGTTGCTCATTGCAGTAGAACGTTTCTTTTTATATATCCAGTGTT
>JGI20214J51650_10002831_pt1 | contig 10913 bp, 7 predicted proteins | sample WetSurMetagenome_FD_51650 | JGI IMG/M metagenome (IMG submission 51650)
GGAAGGGGCCGAAGGCGTGCGGGAGTTCGTGGTGGCCAACGCCCTGCACTGGATTCGCGAATACCACGTGGACGGCCTCCGGCTGGACGCCGTGGACACCATGCACGATGACAGCCCGACGCATATCCTGCGGGAACTGAACGAGGCCGTGCAGCGACTGGCCCGACGCCTCGGTCGGCGCGTCTCCCTGATCGCGGAGAGCGATCGGAACGACCGCCGGGTGATCGCCTCCGTGCAATCCGCCGGGTACGGCCTTGCCGGACACTGGAACGACGACTTCCACCACGCGGCCCATGTCCTGCTGACCGGGGAGCGCACCGGATATTACCGCGACTTCGGAGCGCTGGGGCAGCTCGCCAAGGCGTACTGCGCTGGCTTCGTGTACGACGGCCAGTACTCCCCCTACCGAGGACGGCCCCACGGAACCTCCAGCCGCGACATCCCGGCGGAGCGTTTCGTGGTCTTCCTCCAGAACCACGACCAGGTGGGCAACCGGGCCCGTGGAGATCGGCTCGCCTCGCTGCTCGGCCTGGAGCAGTGCAGGCTCGCCGCCGCACTCCTGCTGGTCTCGCCCGCGGTGCCGCTGCTGTTCATGGGGGAAGAATACGGCGAAGGCGCGCCGTTCCTGTACTTCACCGACTTCGGCGACCTCGCCCTGGGCGAGGCCGTCAGCCGTGGGCGTCGCCAGGAAATCGCTGCGTTCGGCTGGGCGGGTGACGCCCCCGACCCACAGGACCCCGCCACGTTTCTCCGCTCCCGGGTGGATTGGGACCTCCAGCGTACACCCCCGCACAATCACCTTCGGGTGTACTACCGCACCCTGCTCGCCCTGCGACGCCACCATCCGGCGTTCCGGACCGGGGCCGGGCGGCCGACGGCCCAGGCGGTCGACGACCGCGTGTTGGTATTGCGACGGCGGAGCCGGGACGGCGCAATGGCCCTGGGCGTGTTCAATTTCGACGCCGCCAACCGCACCGCCCGGTTGAAGATCTCGCCGGGGACATGGCGCCGCCTGGCGGACAGCGCGGAGGAGCGCTTTGGGGGGCCCGGTCCGACCAGTCCCCCAATTCTCTTGGCGGGACGCACCGGCGACACGGAGATTCCCACGCCTGCCTGGGGGGCGGTGCTGTATGGGCTCGAGAGAGCGGGACGCGGGGCGGGGGCCGCGTCGTCGCCGCGCTCGACGCCGAGAGGAGGGAACGATCGTGGCCAAGCCGTCTAGAGTCCTGGTCGTGGACGACGATGCGGAGATGCGGGCCTTGCTCCTCGACGTGCTGGAGAAGGATGGCTACGAGGTCGCCGAGGCGACCGACGGCGCCCAGGCGGTACTCGCCCTGCGCGCCCGGGAGTTCGATCTCATCCTGATCGACAAGAACATGCCCGGGCCGAGCGGCTTGGACCTCCTGCCCGGTTTGCGCCGGGTCTGTCCGCGGTCGCAGTTCATCATGATGACCGCGTACGGAGACGTACCCTCCTACATCGAGGCGGTCGAGAAAGGAGCGGCCGAGTTCCTCTTCAAACCCTTCCGCATGGAGGAGCTCAAGGCCGCCATCGTGAAAGCCCTGGGGGCCAATCCGGCTCCGAGCGCCTGAGGCGATACGCATGTGGCGACGATGGCGCCGCGCCCTGGCTGCGGGTCTGGCGCGCAACCTGACCACCCGTTTGATCATCCTGTTGATGCTGGTCCTCATGTTGATCACCGGGTTCTTCGACTATGCCCGGCTCGTCCGCGTTCGCGAGCGCTTGGTGGCCCAGACGCAAAAGGACCAGCGGATCTTCACGGAAACCCTGGCGCTCGCCGTGCGCCAGAACATCCGCCGGAACCGGACCACGGACGAGTTACGCGAGTTGCTCGAGGACATCCTGGCCCGCCCCGGGCTTGTCGCCGTGGTGATCTATGACCCCGACGCCCAGATAGTCGCCGCCCGACTTCTCATCGGTTTCCCGGACCCAGTACCGGACCAAGCGGTCCGCGAGGCTATGAGCCGTCGTGAGGCCGCTTCCTCGATGCTGGAAACCCCGGGGGGGCGTCTCCTGCGCTACGTGCAGCCCATCCGTTGGCCAGGTGGGCGTACGGCGGCCATCGAGGTGCGCCAGACCCTGGGCGAGATGGAGCGCGATTTCCGCCGAGCGGTTCGGGAGAATGTCATCTCTCGACTGACCCTCCTCGGCCTCTTCGTGCTGTCCCTGGTGGTCTTGACCCGCTGGAGCATCGGCCGTCCGATCCGGGCGTTGATGGCCGGTGCGCGCGCCATCGGCAAAGGCGATCTCTCCCAGCGTATCGTGATCCGACGACGCGATGAAATCGCCCACCTTGCCGAGGAGTTCAACCGGATGGCCGAGAACCTCCAAACGGCCCACACCGAACTGGTCCATCAATCCGAGGAGCGGCTCGGGCTCGAGCAGAAAGTCCAACAGGCGCAAAAACTCGCGGCCGTCGGCATGCTGGCGGCGGAGGTCGCCCACGAGATGGGTACGCCCCTCAACGTGATCTCGGGGCGCAGCGAGGTGTTGCTGGGAACGATTCCCGCCGACCACGCGGGGCGGCGCCACCTCGAGGTGATTCTGAGGCAGGTCGAACGGATCAACGGAATCATTCGCAGCCTTCTCGACTATACCCGCCCACGGCGGCCCGCGCTTCGCCCCGAGTCCGTTGGCGCCGTTCTNCGACGGGTGGCCGATCTGCTGGCCGACCGCAGCCGGCGACGCGGGGTGCGGCTCGCCGTCGAATTGCCGCACGACCTCCCGCCGGTGATGGCCGATCCCGACCAGCTATATCAGCTCTTNGCCAACCTCATGCTGAACGCGCTGGACGCCTCCCCTGAAGGCGGCGCGATTCAGGTGAATGCCGGCCCCGACCCCCGCCTTCCGGTGGAGAACCGTGCCGGCATCGTGCGAGGCAAGGCCGAGGGCCCCTGCCTCGCCATCCACATTCTGGATCAAGGAGGCGGCCTGACGCGCGAGCAACTCGCCCACGTCTTCGAACCGTTCTTTTCCACCAAGGCGCGCGGCCAGGGAACGGGGCTTGGTCTTCCGATCGTCGAGGAGATCGTTCGCGCGCACCGCGGGGAAGTGGAGATGCTCTCGGCTCCCGGCGACGGGACCGAGGTCATCGTGCGACTCCCCCTGGCCGGGACGAACGCGCCGGCGGACGAGGCGCCGGTGAGTCCGCCGGCGGTGGTCGCCCAATGAGCGCCCCGCTGCCCGCGCAACTTCCGGACGCCGCGGCGCTGGCGCCACGGATTCCGCGCGCGACCTATCGGTTGCAGTTCAACCAGGCCTTCACCTTCGACGATGCACGGCAGATCGTCCCCTATCTCGCCGCGCTGGGGATCAGCGATGCGTACGCGTCCTCCTATCTGNCAGCGCGGCCTGGCAGCCTCCACGGGTACGACGTCGCCGACCACGCTCGGCTCAACCCAGAGATCGGAACCCCGGCCGAGTACGATCGGTTCGTCGCCGCGCTGGCCGAGCGGGACATGGGCCAGATCCTGGACGTGATCCCGAACCACATGGGGATCGCCGCGGCCTGCAACCGATGGTGGAACGACGTCCTGGAGAACGGCCCAGGCTCCCCCTTCGCGGAGTACTTCGACATTGACTGGGATCCGGTGAAGCGCCAGCTCGCCAACCGGGTGTTACTGCCAATCCTGGGGGATCAGTACGGCCTCGTCCTGGAGCGCCAAGAGCTACGACTGCAGTACCGAGACGGCGGCTTCTCGCTCCACTACTACGAGACGGCGCTCCCCATCGCCCCCGAGTCGGTGACCCAGATCCTGCACCACCGGTTGCCGGGACTCCTCGCAGAACGGGGCGACGCGGACCCGTTCCTTCAGGAGTATCAGAGCGTCATCGCNTCCCTGGACAACCTGCCGGGACGCACCGAGACCGCCCCCGACCGCGTCCGGGCGCGACGGCGCGAGGCCGAGGTCATCCGTCGCCGCCTCGGCCGCCTGATGGACACCTGTCAGCCGATCCGCGACTCCCTGGAGGATACCGTCCGTCTCTTCAACGGACGACGGGGCGATCCGCGCAGCTTCGATCTCCTGGATCGCTTGCTGGATGCCCAGGTCTACCGGCTGGCCCACTGGCGAGTCGCCGCCGACGAGATCAACTATCGCCGCTTCTTCGACATCAACGAGCTCGCCGCCATCCGGATGGAGCGCGCCGCCGTGTTCCGCGAAGCGCACCGGCTGGTTCTGGAGCTCGTCGGGGCCGGAAAAGTGACCGGGCTTCGGCTGGACCACCCGGATGGGCTCCACAACCCGGCGCAGTACTTCCGTACGCTCCAGCGCGAACGCTTCCTCCAGTGTGTCCGGGCCCCCCTGGCGAACGACCGGGACGCCGCGGGCAAGGCCGAGGCCTCCCTCGCAGAAGCCGCGGCATGGTTCGACGACACCTGCCTGTCCGACCCTCGCCAGCCTCCCTGCCGTCCGTTGTATCTGATCGCCGAAAAGATTCTCGCCCGCGGGGAGCGGCTTCCCGGCGAGTGGGCGGTCCACGGCACCACCGGGTACGACCTCTTGAACCTGGTGAACGGTCTCTTCGTGGACAAGGAGAGCGAAAAACTCCTCACCGCCGCGTACGCCGACTTCACAGCCCAGCGCACCCCGTTTCCCGATCTCGTGTACGAGTCAAAAAAGCTCATCCTGCACGTATCCATGTCCAGCGAGCTGAATGTCCTCGGTCACACGCTGGAGCGACTGGCGGAGCGGAATCGGCATTCCCGCGACTTCACGCTGAACAGCCTCACCGATGCCCTGCGCGAGGTGATCGCCAGCTTCCCCGTCTATCGCACCTATATCGATGGGCGGGAAGGCGAGGTGGCCCTCCAGGACCGCGCGTGCATCGAGGTGGCCGTCGCGTTCGCCAAGCGGCGCAACCCCGTCACCAGCGCCTCGGTCTTCGACTTTGTCCGCGACATGCTCCTCCTGCGGTATCCGGAGGAGGCCGGCGACGCCTACCGAGAGGACCAGCGGGCCTTCGTCCGGAAATTCCAGCAGGTGACCGCCCCGGTGACGGCGAAAGGAATCGAGGACACCGCTTTTTACCGCTACAACCGCCTGATCAGCCTGAACGAGGTCGGCGGGGAGCCGGAGCGATTCGGCGTCGGCATCGAGGAGTTCCACGCCCGCTGCGTGGCTCGTCAGGCCCAGTGGCCCGCCTCCCTCTCCGCCACCTCGACGCACGACACCAAACGGAGCGAGGACGTCCGCGCCCGAATCAACGTCCTCTCCGAGTTCCCGCGCGAATGGCGGGCGGCGGTGTCGCGCTGGCACCGAATCAATCGGCGCCATCTGACTTCGCTGGACGGCCAGGCGGCGCCGGATCGGAACGACGAGTATCTGCTTTACCAGACGCTGATCGGCGCATGGCCGCTCGACCCCATGGGCCCCGAGGAGAATGCGGCATTCACCCTCCGGATCCAGGAATACCTGCTGAAGGCGGCGCGCGAGGCCAAGATCCGTACCAGTTGGATCAATCCCGATGAGCCCTACGAGTCCGCCGTGCGGAGCTTCGTGGCTCGCGTCCTGGATCCCGTGACCGGTCGCCGCTTCCTCCGGGCGTTTTTGGCGTTTCAGCGCCCGATCGCGCAACTCGGCATGGTGAACAGCCTGGCGCAGCTCCTCCTAAAGATCACCGCTCCCGGCATTCCGGATTTCTACCAGGGGACCGAGGTCTGGGACCTGAGCCTGGTGGACCCCGACAACCGCCGCCCGGTAGACTTCGCACGCCGCATCCGGCTCCTGGAGGAATTGCAGGCGCGGATCGCGGAGGGCGGCTTGACGGAACTGGCGCGGGAGTTGACGAGGTGCTGGCCGGACNGNCGCGTGAAGCTCTACGCCNTCCATCGGGCGCTGACCATGCGGCGCGCCGCTGCCGACCTCTTCCGGGACGCCGCCTACGTGCCGCTCCTGGCGGAAGGAAATTACGCGGACTGCGTGTGCGCCTTTGTCCGGCAGCTCCCCGGCTGGTCCGCGATCACGGTGGTGCCGCGCCTGAACGCGCGCATCACGAATGGGGGATCCGTCCTTCCCTTGGGGCCGGGAGTCTGGAAGGACACTGTCCTCCGTCTGCCCGAGACCGCCGCCGACCGCTACCTGGAGACCTTCACGGGAGCAACGCTCACCGCCCACGCGTATCTGGAGGGGCGGCAACTTTTGGTCGCGGACGTGCTCGCGGATTTCCCGGTGGCGCTGCTCGTCGCCGCTCCCGCAGAGGCGCAGAGGCACGGTCAGGAGAACACAGCATGACGCGATTCGAGTTCATGGATTGCCGCCAACTCATTCAGATCTTGGGCCTCCGCGCGGACGACGAACAAGAACTGGCGGACCTCCTGGCCGAGGTGCCGCAGGATTCGGTCTATCACCACACCCACGGCCATTTTCTTCGCCATGGGTTCGTCGGCGCGCCGTATCCGAACGATTTCGCCACCTGGGCCGTCACCCAGGTCCGGGACCGGGCCCTGGGAGAGCGCCTGGCCGTAGTCAGCCCCCTCGACCATCCGACGCTGGAAGACCTGCGGCAGGAGATCCTCGACATCCTCGATGATCACCTGAGTCGCCTGAACATCGTGCCGCGCGTCATCTTCGGAGAGCCCTTCGAGTTCATACAATCCCGGGTGGTGGAGGTTCCGACGGGTATCGAGGCCGGCAGCTTGGCCGAATTCCGTACGGGATTGGCTACGGTACCCGCCAGTGCCATCTACTTCCACGCCATCGAATCGGCCCGCCGGCTTCCGCACACCCAGACCGACTTCACCGTCTGGCTACGGGAGGGACTCGGCATGCCGGTGTTGGCCTCGGCCGTGGGACGCCTGGATCCCTACGCGGGCAGCCTGGAACGGCTGCGCACCGAGATCGTGCGGCTGTGCGATGCGGCGCTGGTGGGGGAGGCGGACGCTTCCGTCAGGGGAGGCGAGGTGGGGGTGCAGCCATGAAGAACACCGGCCTCGCAGCCTATCGCGACGTGGCACCGCCCGGCACCGTGGAGTTCTTGTCTCGACTCGGCGAGAAGGTGCGCGGACGCACCTTCCGGCACATCAACTCCACCCGGCAAGGCGGCGGGGTCGCCGAGATCCTGATGCGGCTCGTGCCGCTGATGAACGACCTCGGCGTCCGCGCGGACTGGGAGGTACTCGAAGGCACCTCGGAGTTCTTCCGCGTCACCAAGGCTTTCCACAACGCGTTGCAGGGCGAGGAGCAGGTGATCACCGAGGAGATGTACCAGGACTACCTGGACTGCAACCAGCACAATGCGACCCGTCTGGACCTGCAGGCCGATCTGGTCATGATTCACGACCCCCAGCCGGCCGCCCTGGTCCTTCGGCGGGAACCGGGTAGCGCCTGGGTTTGGCGATGCCATATCGACGTCTCGCGGCCACAGCGGCGGGTGTGGACGTTCCTGCGCCGCTACGTGGAGCAGTTCGATGCCGCCATTTTCTCGCTGCCGGCATTCGCCCAGCGGCTGCCGATCCCGCAGTTTCTTGTCTATCCGTCCATCGATCCCTTGTCGGACAAGAACCGGGACCTTCCGGAAGCCGAAGTTGCCGGCATCCTGCATCGGCTGGAGATTCCCCGCGACAAGCCGATCCTGCTACAGGTATCACGCTTCGACCGCTTCAAGGACCCGGTGGGAGTGATCAACGCCTATCGGCTGGTGAAACGCCGGACGGACTGTCGGCTGGTCCTGGCGGGAGGCGGCGCCATCGACGACCCGGAGGGCAAGCTGGTCCTGGCCGAGGTGCGTGAGGCGGCCGGCCAGGACGCCGACATCCACGTCCTGGAGCTACCGCCCGACGCCCACCTGGAGATCAACGCCCTGCAGCGGGCCGCCGCGGTCGTCCTGCAGAAATCCACTCGGGAGGGCTTCGGCTTGACCGTCGCAGAAGCCATGTGGAAGGCCAAGCCCGTGATCGGCGGGGCCGTGGGCGGCATCACGGCGCAGCTCCTGTATGACGTGACCGGCTACACCGTGCACTCCGTGGAGGGCGCGGCGTATCGGACGCTGTTCCTCCTCCACAACCCCGAAGCGGCCATCCGCATCGGTCGCATCGCGCGGGAGCACGTCCGGCGACACTTCCTCATCACCCGGCACCTCGCCGAATACCTCATGCTCCTCCACGAGCTCACCGCCTAGCCGCCTCGCCACCCCAGCAGCCTAGCGGCCTAGCTGCCTAGTTGCCCCAGCGGTTCCGCGTGCGCGGCCTCCACCGCCGCCCGGAGGTTCTCCGGCGGTGTGCTCGCCCCCAGGTTGCAAAGATACAGGGCGAATCGCCCGCCCCTCGCCCCCACATCCACGTAGCGTCGCACCCGCTCGGCGACCGCCTCGGGCCGTGCGCACGCCAGGAACCCCGCGCCGACCCCCAGGATCAGCGGCACGTCGTGGCGGACCGCATATGCCTTGTAGAGGTCCGGGCCCAGCGCGTCCACGTCCGGGTCCTGGCCCAGGAGCGACCCTGGCCCGACCAGCAGCTTGAGGTCCAGCATCTCCTCGGGCCGCTCGACAAGGTGCTCACCAACCCAGTTCGCCACGAAGACGCCGGGGCCGCACAGCTCGCGCAGCCGGAGAATCGACGGCACCACCCAGTCCCGGAGCACGGCCGGGCTGACGATCGGCGGTGAGGCGGTGGCATCCACGCCGTTGAATCGGACGCTAGCCGGAAAATGGCGCTGCTGGTAGAGGATCCAAGGGGCCAGCACCTCCTCCGTGATCCGCGCCAGGAGATCCCGGGCGAAATCCGGGTCGGTGTAGATGTCCAGCAGGAATTGCTCGATGCCGCGCAGATTGGTGGCCAGCGTGAACGGCGCACAGAAGCTCAACCCCGGCTCGATGCCCGTGAGCCGCCGAAACGCGGTGTGCATGGCAAGGACCCGGTCGCAGGCGTCAGCGGAATCGAACCGGGGAGTCCGGATGCGCCAGAGGTCAGCTCGGTCCCGGATCAGCGGCGCATCCCGGTCAATGTCCGGCATCCCGGCCTCACTCCACCGGATCCCTTGCCCCAGCGCCTCGGCCTCGATGTTGTACACATCGTAGGTGATGGCGGGAACATCCAGGCCGAAACGCGCCTGAACCTCCAGCGTCGCCGAGACCAAGAGTTCGGGCCGCCGAAAAAACTCGCGCCGCGGAGTGCCGCACTGCTCCGCCACAAACTCGTGCATCTGTGCATAGACGGGAATCCGCGGGCTCGCACCCCGCATGGCGTCGGCCATCAGGGCCACGCCCTTCTGGAAGAACGCGTAGCTCCCGTCGCGCGGCTCAGACACGCTTGACGCCGCCGAAGAAGGCGTCCGCCAGGATGTCCACGGGCCGCCCGTGGACCACCACGTCGACCAGCGTTCGCATCAGCGGCAGCTCCTCCGACCCCAAGAGGCCGCGCTGCACCAGGCGCGGGAGGGCCTGCCCCATCACCCGGACGATCTCCGCGCTCTCCAGAGTGAGGCCTTTCAGGATCTCGCGCGCCTCGGGCATGCTGTGCCCCTTCCCAAGGAGCGTTCCCAAGCGAACCGTACGCCCCCCCATACACGTCACATACAAATCCCCGGCTCCTGGAAGCCCGTACGCAAAAGCCTGGGTCCCACCCGCGAGCCGGAGCATCCGCTCGATCTCGGTGCAGGCCTGTCCGAACAGCGCCGCGGCCAGGTTATACATGTGCGCGCCTGCGGCGTCCACGCCGCCCGCCTTCTCCAGCAGGCCCAGCGCGAGTCCGACCCCGAGCGTGTAGGCATTCTTGAGCGCGGCGCAGTACTCCAGGCCAACCAGGTCCGTGGTCGTCCAGATGTGGTAGTACGGGGTGCGGAAGGCCGCGGCGAGCCGCTCCACCGCATCCCCGTCTCGGCAGCCGAACAACACGCAGCTCTGCCGGCGTCCGGCAAGCTCCCCGGCGATGCACGGTCCGCCGATGGCCGCCAACGTGACCCGGTCGCGGATCGCGGCAGGCAATTCGCCTTTCAGGACGTCGGGGAGAATGGTGAGATCACCGTTCGCATCCAACTCCATTCCCTTCGTGATGGCAATGATCATCTGCCCGGGGCGCAGGTGCGGCCCGATCGTCCGCCCGATCCAGTGCACCCCTGACGAGTTCACCCCGCTCACGATGATCTCGGCCCCGTCAAGCGCTTGCGCCACCTCCGCGACCGGGTAGGCGCGAACCCCTGCCGGCAGCTCTCGCTGGAGCTTGGGGTGGTATCGTTTCTCCTGGCAACTGGCAATCATCTCGGCATCCAGATGCGTCCCCACCAACCGCACCGTGTGGCCATTGTCTGCCAGCGGCCACGCCGTCCCCGTCCCCATGAATCCCGCCCCCACAATGGTCACAATTGCCATGCGTCTCTCCTGTTGGTCGTGTGTCCGGAACTCCCCAAATACCAAGGGGCGCTGCAAGCATACGCGCGGGTTCTGTCGTGGGTCAAGCAGTTAGGGGCGGGTAGGCCTTCATGTTTCCGGCAAGTAGAATTGGAAACGTGTTAGTTTCCGGGAAAGGCGATGGCGAGGTCAGTGGCGGCCGTCTTCGACCGCTGAGGCCGCACCGAGGTTGGTGCCGGGGGAACGGATCGCTAATTGCGCAAAACAACCTCCCCCAAATGCCCCAAGTGGTACCGAAGGAGTGGCACCCAGGGTGTGGGAACGGTGCGGGTGGAGTGGAGGGTTGGGCGCCAACGGACGGCGGATTGCCTGTTGCGGTGACCAGGTCATGCTCAATGGCCAAGATCAAGCCACCAGCAGTCCGGTGACGTGCAGGGCTTGCCCCCGGGAACCCACACGCAGGCTTTCCTTCAACACGCGGTTGTGAGCCCTAGAAATAGAACCGCCGGAGCCCAAAAGAACCCCGGCGGGTGCGTCGTCGCGGCACCGTGACCTGGTCAGCGGCTGGCTTCCGCCAACCCGGCACGGGCGTCGGCGTAATTCGGATC
>JGI20214J51650_10002832_pt1 | contig 10907 bp, 16 predicted proteins | sample WetSurMetagenome_FD_51650 | JGI IMG/M metagenome (IMG submission 51650)
GAAAGAACAAGAACTCCTCACTTCCCCCGCACGTCCAGTCGTATTGCTAAACAAAAGCTCCAGATACAATCTTTCTGCTTTGGTTGCACCACACTTGCACAACGTTGGCGTCATGTTGCCCTACACAGGCCTGCATTATATGCTCTTTGATCAAGTTGAAGACTCAGCGTTTGTGATGACCAGCGCAAACCCGCCAAACCAACCCATAGTGAAAGACAACGAGCAAGCACTAAAAACATTAGGCAACACTGTTGATTATTTCCTGTTCCATAACCGCCAAATTGCGCACCGCTGTGATGACTCTGTAATGCGTGTTCATGGGCACCGTCAAGTGTTTCTTAGGCGAAGCCGCGGTTACGCGCCAGCACCAATCAGACTCAAACAAAAATCTGAACGCTGCGTCGTAGCTTTGGGCGGCGAATTAAACAACGCATCATGTGTTCTGCTAGAGGATAAAGCATTCATCAGCCAACACATTGGCGACGTTGAAAACGTAGAAACCCAAAGTTTTCTTCAAGAATCCACCACTCATCTTCAGCACCTAACTAACTGCAAAAGCGAAACGGTTGCTTGTGATTTACATCCCAAATTCACAACCACTATTTTGGCTAAGGATCTTGCTGAAGTGGAAAGTTCCCCGTTGGTTCAGGTGCAGCATCATCATGCCCATGCGGCAGCTTTGATGGCTGAACATGGTTTAGGTGAAGCAGTTAACGTCGTTTGTGACGGGTATGGTTACGGAACCGATGGCGAAGCCTGGGGCGGCGAGGTTCTTTTTTGTAATCGCGAATCAGCCGAATTTAAGCGCCTCGGGCATTTGGAAGCTCAACCGCTACTCGGCGGAGACTTAGCTAGTCGTTACCCCGTGCGCGTTGCAGCTGGGATGCTCTCTAAATCAGGAGTAAATGTTGAAGAATGGCTGACAAAAAACAGCCAACACTTGCCTTATGGAGAAACAGAAGTCAAACTCATCCTCAACCAACTCAAAAAAGGCACGGGTACGGTTGAGACGACGAGTTGTGGACGGGTTTTGGATGCAGTTGCTGCGGTGTTGGGAGTTTGCTTTGAACGTACCTACGAGGGCGAATCTGCTATGAAACTGGAGTCCAGCGCTTTAGCGGGCAAGCCTATTTTGATGCTTGAGCCGCAGGTGCAAGGCAGTACTTTAGGTACTTCTTGTTTGCTTAGGGCAGTTTACGAGAATTTGGGTAGGGTTCCTCATGCAGATTTAGCTTACTCTGCCCACGCTTACTTAGCAAAAGGCTTAGCATCCTTGGCAGTGAAAGAGGCCCTCGCGATAGGTACCAAAAACGTAGGCTTTACAGGAGGCGCTGCATGTAACCAAATCCTCGCCCAACTAACGCGTGAAACAGTTGAGAAGGCAGGATTGAGGTTTTTTGTTCACGAATCCGTTCCAGCGGGCGATGGAGGGGTTGCGTTTGGTCAAGCAGTTGTCGCTGGATTTTCCAAGTTTTAGACCAATCTGTTTTTATCGCCGTTCAATGCGTCTTTAATAGACTGATACTTATGTGTTTAGCAATTCCAGCAAAAATAATGAGCCTAGAAGGCACAATAGCCCATGTGGATTTTGGTCAGGGCGTTTTGCGCGATGTTAACGTGTCGCTTGTTGAGGCAAAAGTGGGTGAATATGTGCTTGTTCATGCTGGCTATGCGATTCAGGTTTTAGAGGAAAAAGAAGCTTTAGAAACCCTCAGCCTTTGGAATGACGTTTTAGCTTCTGTTGGAGAATAATTCGGCAGTTGAGAGCATGGCACAAAACCTCAGGTTCAGAAACCCCGGTTTGGCACGTAGCATAGCTGATAAAATTAAGTCTGTGGCGCCAAAAAAGGGGCAGGTTAAGTTTTGCCATGTTTGCGGCACTCACGAGTGGACAATAACACATTTCGGTTTGCGCAGTTTGTTGCCAGAAAATGTCGAAGTTATAGCTGGACCAGGATGTCCTGTATGTATTGTACCAGCAGCGGAAATCGACGAAGCCGTGCAACTAACCCAAAAAGGAGTTGTCATAACCTGCTTTGGCGATGTTCTCCGCGTGCCAGGTAGTCAATCCTCGCTTTTAGAAGCCAAAGCAGTCGGAGCTGATGTCAGAATAGTATATGCAGTCTCTGACGCGATTGAAATGGCTAAGCAAGAGCCAAACAAACAATTTGTGTTTTCAGCTGTCGGCTTCGAAACTACAGCACCCATTACCGCCCTAGAAGCGCTTGGAGATTTACCCAAAAACTTCAGTTTCTTGGTTTCACACCGTTTAATTCCGCCAGCTATGGAACTTTTGCTGGGAATTGGTGATTTGCAGATTGACGGATTCATCTCGCCCGGACATGTGAGTGCAATTATCGGTTTGAAGCCTTATGAATTGTTTACCAGAGTTTATAGGATGCCCACCGTTGTGGCCGGCTTTGAACCCAACGATGTGTTAATGTCAATTTACATGCTTCTAAAACAGGTCAGCGAAAGCGACGCAAAGTTAGAGAACGAATACTCCCGGGTGGTTAAGCCCGAAGGAAATCCCAAAGCAATTGAAATTATGAAAAAGGCCTTCACAGTTACAGCGGGGAACTGGCGTGGCATCGGCAGACTGCCCGACTCCGCTCTGCAACTACGAGAAGAGCTTAAAGAGTTTGATGCCCGAGAGAAATTTGATGTTCATTTCAAAGAAGGAAAAGACATCAACTTTGGCTGCGAATGCCACCTCGTCATAATTGGAAAAATCAAACCCAAAGAATGCCCCCTCTTTATGAAAGCTTGCACACCCGCTAAACCTGTCGGCGCTTGCATGGTCAGTAGTGAAGGCACCTGCCGCGTGTGGGCAAAAAACGTAACCGCCCAAGCTTAGCAGATTCTTGGCACGGGGTCGCCCACTGGCTTTGCAATTATTCTTTTTCCACCCACCGCCGTCTGCATTGCTACACCTTTGAATTCGGTTGTAGTTTCACCGATTATTTGCGCTTCCTCACCTTCAGGAGTCTGTTTTAGGAATGCGAGTACTTCTTCGGATTTTTGCGGTACGACGCCGATGATGATTTTTCCTTCGTTACCCACTTCTAAAGGGTCTAAACCCAACATATCGCATGCAATTTGCACGTTAGCGTGTATGGGGACTTTGTTTTCGTGGATTAGGATGCCTATTTTGGATTTTTCTGTCCATTCGTTAAGTGCGTCAGCTAAGCCGCCTCTTGTTGGGTCTTTCATGGCAACCACGCCCCCAACTTTGCCTAGCATGTTTTGAATCATTCGGTTGAGAGGCTTCACATCAGACTTTATTTCGCTGCCAAATTTAATGCCTTGCTGCGCCGAAAGCACTGCCAAACCATGGTCGCCAATTGTGCCTGATAGTATGATTTTGTCGCCTTGTGCAAGGTTGGAGTCGAGTGCCCAGCGGGTTTTGAGGGCTCGATATTTCCTCACAACTTGAAGGTTGTTTTCGAGGTTGGGGGTTCTTCTGCCCATTCCTGAAACGTTCATAACGCAGCCACCTAAACTGCCCTTCTCTACCACCTTGGTATCACCCGTAACTATGCCCACACCCGCTTCTATGCAAGCTTGCCTCATACTAGCTAGGATTCGTTCTAAATCAGAAAGCAACAAGCCCTCCTCAAGGATAAGTCCGCAAGCCAAAGCGTAAGGTTCAGCGCCCAAACATGAAATATCGTTAACCGTGCCAGAAATTGATAAGCGCCCAATGTCTCCGCCGGGGAAAAATATTGGTTTAACCGCGTGGGAATCGCTTTTAAAAACTATATCGCCGATGACTGCCGCGTCATCCATTGCTTCCAACGGCACCTCGGCGGCATTGCTCAGTCCNCCAAAATATTTCACGATGTAGTTTTTGACGAGGTCATGCATAACNGAGCCGCCAGCACCATGCAACATTGTGATTTTCTCGAGTTTATCCAGATTTACTGCCTCCTTGGGTTTTTAACTAGAATAGACTACTAAACCCTGAACGTTAAAAATAAACACATCGCAAAAGGCCTAAAATTTCTTCTATAAATATTTTTGATTGGTAAATTGATATAAAGTTATTATTGCCGATTTATTTTTTTGGGGTTTCTTGGGCAAACTATAAAAGTCTAAACGCAATCCAAAAACTGTACACCTCACGCGTTCGAATAGTTCCTCGCAGGAACACCCACTTAGTCTAGTAAGAGTAAAATCTTATTTGTGATACGGAAAGCCATATAAATTGCTTTTACGTGTTTGAATGCGCACTGGAGAAATATTAATGCCAAAATGGGGATACTCAATAATTGAAGAAATGCTCAATCCAGAAAAAACAGCGAAAGCCAGCGGTAGAGAACTTAAGGTATCCCATAAAGCCGCACGGGAAATCTGTAGAGCTGTTAAGGGCATGAATCTTGTTCAATCTAAAGATTTTTTACGCGACGTAATGATTAAGAAAAAAGCAGTTCCATATTCTAGGTACACTAAAAAATTAGGTCATAAAGGCGGATTGGAAAATCACTGCGTAGGCAGATTCCCAATTAAAGCCGCTGAACAAATTCTCCATGTCATTGAAGCAGCCCAAGCTAACGCAGAAAACAAGGGCTTAGACGTCGATCGCCTTCGAATTATGCACTCAGCCGCATACCAAGGCATAAAACTAAAACGTTTCACACCAAGAGCACACGGCAGAGCTTCACCAAAATTCGACAAAACAACACACGTCGAAATCGTTCTAGAAGAGAAACCGAATCAAGGAGAGCAATAAATGAGCATAGTCAAACGTTTCATCACAGAATCTATTAAAAGAACAGAAATTGATGAATTTTTGCAGAAAAAACTTGAACGTGCAGGATACGGCGGAGTAAACCTATCCAAAACACCACTTGGAACACACGTGGTCATCTACGCGATGCGTCCAGGCTTAGTTATAGGCAGAGGTGGAGAAACCATAAAGGAACTCGCCTCAGCTTTAGAACATAATTTCAAAGTTGCTAATCCTCAAATTAGCGTTTCAGAAATAGAAGTCCCAGAATTCAACGCACATGTAGTTGCAAACCGCGTTGCCTCAGCCCTCGAACGAGGAGTTCACTTTAGACGCGCAGGTTTCTGGGCATTAAACCAAGTTATGGAAGCAGGCGCACTTGGCGCAGAAATCGTAATCAGCGGCAAACTTACAACCGAACGAGCTCGCTTCGAAAAATTCAAAGCAGGGCACTTCCCAATTGTCGGCGAACCAGCCCTAAGAGCTATGAAAACAGCCGAAGCCCACGTTCAACTAAAACCAGGCATTATCGGCGTCCGAGTAAAAATCATGCCTCCAGACGCATACTTCCCAGACAAAGTCACAATCATTGCACCTGCACCGGAAGAAGAACAAGTAACCGTTCCACAACAAGCACCAGTTGCACCAGCGCCAACCCCTGCACCAGCACCAGCACCAGTTAAAGAAGCAGAAAAAGAGCCTGAGCCAGAAGTGCAAGCAAAAGAAGTTATTGACGAACCAAAACCTGAGGAGAATAAAGAATAATGCGGGTAAAAGAAATTAATGCTCTATCAACTGAAGATAGAGAAGATAAACTGTTAGATTTACGGATTGAGCTCGCTCGTATCCGAACCATGGTTAACGCAGGTGGCGCCGTAGAGAACCCAACAAGGATAAGGGAACTGCGCAGAACAATTGCTCAAATATTAACTATCCAAAACGAGAAGAAACTGGGAATCCACCAAGCAGTAGCAGAAGAAAAACCAGAAAAGAAAACTGAAAAACCAGCCAAAAAACAAAAAGCTAAGGAGACCGTTCCCAAATGAAAATAACCCCAGACATCATCCGCTACGAATTCATTGGCACTCAAGCAAGAATTGCACAAAGTGCCCATCTTGGCTACATTGGATTAGCTGGTCCAGTCATAGCTGAAACAAAAAACACTTTAACCCTGATTCATCAGGGTCAACCTAAAAGCGTCATAAAAGATCTTGCAACGTTTGACTTCTCATTTGACGATGGTACAACTGTTGAAGTTGACGGTAAACTGTTAGTCGGAAGGTCCGAAGACAGACTAAAAAAAGGCGTAAAGAGGTTATGGTAATATGTCAATGACTTTTAAGAAACCAAAAAAGACCTGTGACGACCGAAACTGTCCATTCCACGGCGAATTAGCCGTGAGAGGACGTGTATTGGAAGGCGTCGTTCACACATCAAAGATGGAAAAAACTGTTATAGTTGACAGAGAATTTTTGCAATTCTCCTCAAAGTTCGTACGTTATGAAAGACGCCACGGGCACATCCCATCGCATAATCCACCATGCATCGACGTTAAGGAAGGCGACCGCGTAAAAATCGCAGAATGCCGACCAGTTAGCAAAACAGTATCGTTTGTTGTTGTAGAAAAATTAGGAGAGGAACGATAATATGTGCGCGGCGAAGGCAAAGCAGAGAGCCCTAACAGCAAAAGGTATGCTTTCACATGGTCAAAAAATTAGCCGTGGACTTTTAGCAGGTTCCGAGCTACGATGTACTGATAACACGGGCGCACGAGTTTTGCGCTTAATTCAAGCCATGGGTTACAAAGGCAGACTTAGACGTTACCCATCCGCCACAGTCGGAGACAAAGTCACAGTTTCCGTACGCCAAGGATCACCTGACATGCGCAAGAAAATCTTCCAAGCCGTAATCGTCCGCCAAAGAAAAACTTTCAGACGGGTCGACGGTGTTTGGGTTCAATTTGAAGATAACGCTGCAGTAATCATCACTCCTGACGGCGAAATGAAGGGTTCAGAAATCCGTGGTCCAGTAGCTAGAGAGGCAGCTGAGAGATGGCCAAGAATCGCAAGTGCCTCTAGCATAATAGTGTAGGTGTAAGATAATGCAAGATACAAAACGAGTAAAGAACCCTGGTAAACAAAGAAAGAAGCTTTTTAATGCTCCTGCTCATATTCGTCACAAACTTATGTCAGCGCCACTATCACATGAACTTACAGCATCAAGAGGCGCTAAGACTCTTCCAGTCAGAAAAGGCGACACCATACTGATTAAACGCGGCGACAACAAAGGCTTCGAAGGCAAAGTTTCACGCGTTGACCTCAAAGCATTTCGCATTTACGTTGAAGGGTTAACACGAGAAAAAGTCGATGGAACAAACATTTTCCTTCCAGTTCATCCATCTAAAGTTGAAATACGCAACCTTAACTTGGATGATAAATGGCGCAAGAATATCCTTGAGAGGAAGCAGGTAACTGCAAAACCAGCGAAACCAAAAGCAAAGCCCGCAAAGAAAGCTGAAGAAGCTCCAACCAAGGAAAAGAAACTAGTTAAAGTAACACCGGTTAAAGAAGAAGCGGCACCTGAAGTTGCAGAAGAACAAGCAACAGAGATCACAACCGAAGAAGCACCTGCAAAGAAACCTGCAGCCAAAAAAGCTGCCAGCGCAAAAATAGAAAAAGCTCCAGCAACCAAAAAAGCAACAAAGCCAGCCGCAAAAAAGACAGAGGAAAAAGAAGCCACGCCTAAACAACGTGCTAAACCAAAAACCTCAGAAAAAACTAAGGGAGAACAATAAAAATGGGTAAAAAAGGAAAAACTGCAAGGCTGAAACGCAAGCCAGCGCCTGCATTCTGGCCTATTCACAGAAAAGAACTGCCCTGGGTAGCAAAGCCCTCGTCAGGTTCACATTCACTCGAGAAGTGTCTACCATTAACGTTGGTTCTAAGAGACATCCTCGGTGTAGCCCAAACACGCAAAGAAGGCAAACTAATCCTTGCCCAAGGCAAAGTCCTAGTTGACGGAAAAGTCCGCAAAAAAGATGATTCTCCAGTCGGTTTGATGGATGTAATCTCGATGCCTGACTCAGGCAATTACTACCGAGTTATGCCTTCACACAAAGGATTGGTTTTGACTCCAATTAGCAAAGAACAATCCAATATAAAACTAGTACGAGTTGAAGATAAAACAGCCGTTCACAACGGCGTGCAAATCGCACTCCACGACGGTTCAAACATGCTCATCAAAGTCGCAGACCCCAAAAACCCTACAGAAGTAAAATATGAAACTTTCGATATAATCAAAGTAACCTACCCAGAAAAACAAATCGTCCAAACCTTGAAAACCAAAGAAGGGAACATAGCAGTTATTACTGGCGGAAAAAACATTGGAAAACAAGGCAAAATAGTTGAAATTGAAAAGACAGAAGCTAAAAAACGTCGCCAAGCCCTAGTTCTTATAGAAGACTCCAAAGGAGCACGCTATCAAACAATCTTGGACTTCGTTTTCTCCATAGGAGAAACCGAACCACTCATAACAGCACTGGAGGAACCAACAATTGTCTGAAGAAGCAATTATCAATAATTGGGAACAGCATCCAATGCTTAAGCCACGAATCGACAAAGTCGTCGTAAACTTAAATGTTGGCAAATCAGGCGAACCACTCGAAAAAGCAAATAGTGTACTCAAAGAAATCACAGGTCAAAACCCAATCAAGAGGAAAGCCAAGAAAACAATACGCGACTTCGGCATACGTGAAGGCGAATCAATCGCAGTCGTCGTAACCTTGCGAAAGCAAAAAGCGGTAGATTTCCTAAAAAAAGTGTTGCCAGTAGTTGATAACAAAGTTTCTAAACGTTCTTTTGATGAACGAGGAAACTTTGCGTTCGGTCTAAAAGAGCACATTGAAATTCCAGGTGTAAAATACGATCCAGAAATCGGCATTTTCGGCATGGATGTCTGTGTCTCCGTTAACCGTCCTGGACAAAGAATCAAAATCCGCAGAAAACAAAACAAGACCATCGGTCCAAAACACCTGTTAACACCTGAAGAATCAATCCTCTTCATAAAACAAACCTTAGGAGTCGAAATCGTCTAAACCAGAGAGTGAATATATGGGAAAAGAACAAGTTAAAAAAGTAAGAAAATACGGCAAAGGTTCACGCCCATGTGTTAGATGTGGCTCGTATGGACCAGTCATTCGACGTTACGATTTATATCTTTGTCGAACATGTTTTAGAGAAGCAGCCCCAAAATTAGGGTTCAAAAAATACGAGTAGGAGCTAAAGAAAAACAATGGATACCTTAACTAATGGTTTGATAACCATCAAAAACAACGAAACACGCAATAAGCGTGAATGCATAATTAGCCCCGCCTCTAAACTTTTGGGACGCGTCCTGCGCATTATGCAACTAAATGGTTACATCGGAGAATTCGAATTCATTGACGATGGACGCCAAGGAAAATTCAAAGTTCAACTACTGGGCAGAATAAACAAATGTGGTCCAGTTAAACCCCGCTTCGCCGTCAAAGTCGACGAATTCGAAGAATGGGAAAAGAAGTTCCTGCCATCCAGAGACGTCGGTATAATGGTTGTTTCAACATCTAAAGGCGTAATTGCTCACAAAGACGCTGAAGAGAAAAACCTTGGAGGAAGGCTCTTAGCCTTCGTCTACTAAAGGAGTGTAATTTATGCGGCTTCCAGAAATATCTAAAACTGTTCAAGTTCCAAACGAAGTAACCTTAAGTCTAGAAGGCAAAAAAATCATCGTCAAAGGCGCTAAGGGAACATTGACACGCGACTTCTCATTTGCTCCAATCGCTATAGAAGGCGAAGGTAAAAACGTTCGCATCTCAGCAAAATGGCCACGCAAAAAGGAAGCTGCTCTCGTAGGAACCATCTACTCACACATCCAAAACATGATTACCGGCGTTACAAAAGGTTATCAATACAAACTAAAAATCGTCTTCTCACACTTTCCCATCTCGGTAAAGCTTCAAGACAAATCAATCTTAATTGAAAACTTTACGGGTGAACGTAGACCCCGCAGAATAAAATTAACAGGCAACATTAAAGTGAAAATTGAACCTGACGATATCATTGTTGAAGGCGCAAACTTGGAAGAAGTCAGCCAAACCGCTGCCAACATTGAACAAGCAACACGGGTCAGAAACAAAGACCCTCGAGTCTTCCTCGACGGCATATTCGTATATGAAAGAAACGAAGGAATGGCATAATGACCGAAAAGAAAATCTCCCCATCACGCGAAGCACTCAAACTTAGAGCGCGCGCTAAGAACAAAAAACCTAAATTCGTCCGGGCTGAAAGTTGGAAATACGACCGCTTCAGCTTAAGCTGGAGAAAACCACGCGGCTTAGACAACAAGATTCGCCGAAAAATTAAAGGGTGGCCGCCAGGACCCAGCATGGGCTATAAAGGACCTAAAATCGCCCGATTCCTTCATCCATCAGGATACCGCGAAGTCATTGTCTTCAACGTAGCGGACCTATCAACAATCGATCCTAACACACAGGCAGCACGCATCTCTCACACAGTTGGCAAACGAAAACGCGCCCTAATCATAGCAGAAGCAAAGAACCTGAACATCAAAATCCTAAACATTAAAGTCTCCAAGGAAACCAAAGAGAAAACAGAAGAAGCCGAAGGCGAAACACCAGAGGCAGAAGTAGAGACGCAAAAAGTCAAAGAAGAAAAGCCAAAGAAAGAAACCAAAAAGAAGGCTTCTAAAAAGGCAAAGCCAAAACCAAAGAAAGGAGAAAAGAAACAATGACTGACTTAAGCGGACAAAGACGTTTAGCTGCTCGAATCTTAAAGATCGGGCAGAACCGTGTTTGGATTAATCCCGAACGCATGGATGATGTTGAAGGAGCGATTACTCGTGAAGAAGTTAGAAAGCTAATTCACGAAAGAATTATCGTATCATTGCCTGAACAAGGCGTAAGCAGGTCCCGAGCAAAAGTTATCCGAGCGAAGAAGCTTAAGGGAAGACGTAGCGGTCCAGGAAGTATCAAAGGCGCAGGATACGCAAAAGTTACCAAAAAAGAAGCTTGGATGATAAAAATTCGTTCTTTAAGACGCAAGCTTAGAGATTTGAAAGCAAGAAAAGTCATAACCGAAACGACCTACACCCAATACTATAGGATGGCAGGGAGCGGAAGGTT
>JGI20214J51650_10002833_pt1 | contig 10907 bp, 7 predicted proteins | sample WetSurMetagenome_FD_51650 | JGI IMG/M metagenome (IMG submission 51650)
GGATGTTTAATCCGATGATGGATTTCCATGATATTGTTTATTTAAGATTGACTTACAATACATTTTTCCTTTTGTATCTAATCACAGATTAAAGAGGTTTATACGGTGGTATTTCTCCCGAGTTAAGCATCTGCAGGTATTTGCCCCTGTATACCTCGAGATAAACTTTATCGAATTTATCAGTTCCGATTACCAGCGGATTTGGTTCACCGGGTTTACGGCTGCGAAGGGCTGCATAAAATGATTCCTGGGGATGGATGAACAGGCCGGCATCACATTTTGCATCTGATGCGATTACTTTAAAGTATTCAATGGAAGATTTATAAAGACGGGCTTCTGTTTGGGTAGGCCATACGCCCGATCCGCCCATAATACCAACCACATGGGGTGTTCCGTTGTCAGTAACAGGAATAATGAATGACATGCATCCGGGGCTGTGGCCGGGAGTGGCTACAACCTGAATNCGTGCATTGCCAAGTCTGATCTTCATTCCATCAGTNAGAAATATGTCGGCCGATTCCGGTCTTGTCCCAACATAAGCCCATTCAGATGGCACTGTCTGCAGCAAGTTCCAGCCAACAAGGCTCATAGCTAATTTTGCATTGGGACAAACATTCTTTTTAAGGTAACTGACACCACCGTAATGGTCAAAATGTTCATGTGAAATGAATATAAGCTTTATCGCCGAAGGATCGAGTCCCAGCTTCTTCATGTCAGCAACCATCATTGCAGCATCTTCATCACAACATCCGGTATCGAGCATTACCAGTCCATCGCCGGAATCAATTATGAATGCTCCGACAATAGTTGTACCGACAAAATAGAAGTTGTCAAAAAGCTTAAGAGGTTTCATGGAGACATATGGCGGACGGTAATGCATGGGAATTTGTGTTGGGGTTCCGTAATCGGAAGAATATTGCAGAGCGGCTCCCGGCACCTTCAGGGCGGCCATGGCTTCAGCTATTGTCATATAGGTGGAATCTGAAGAACCGGATTGGTTTTTCAGACCTGTTAAGATAAAAGCTGTAAGGCATAGAATCAAAGTTATTAATCCACCAAATTTCATGTTTTTCATTGTATTCTGATTTTTAGTCATAAAACTACAAAATTTCTACATCACAGGCATATGAAGATTTCGTATTTGCCGGTAAATATACAGACCCATCCTTTCCCCAAAGTCTGAGGAATACGCTAATATTTTCGAGTAGTAAACACTACTTCAAAACATACTTTTTACTTCTGACTGTTACTCCANCTTTAACCGAATAATTGCAGCAAAGAGAAATCAGCTCCGATCCTTCATCACTGAAAAGATCATCTGTGTTATACAAGAATTCACTATTTTGATCTGTAACAGTAAGTGAATCCCATTTTTCAGTTTCAGGAATCATTATAAGATCAACTATAAACGAACTGAGGTTTATGTTGTCCCATTTGAATTTGCCTTTTTCCAGTTGCTTATAAGATAAAGTATAACATTGCTCTTCATTCTCCGTAAAATCTGTCGCATCCGGAGGAGTCAGGTACCAATATGAACGTGCAAATAATTCAAAATCCCTGATTGCTGCGGTGTATTTCTCACCTTCAATATTGAATGGCAAAGTCTTTTGAGGCTTTTTAAAATATTGGGAAATATCAGGTTTTTCATGTTCCTCATAATCATCTTCATTTATATGACCTTCTGAATCAGTGTCAGATGAAAGTTCAAACATAAATTTATTTATTCGTATCCGTGCAGCCTTATCCGGAGAACCTTTGTTTGCAATCGTGGTATTGATAAATAATTCGATGTCAGCTTCAAATTTCACTGTGCAGGTGGTATCGAATGATGTGGAAAATGAGGAGTCTGAAGCATTCAGAATAATTGGTACAGAGACAACTCTGTCTCTGAAAATTGAAAATTGAAAATGCATACCGTCAGAGGTAGTATCTGCGACAGCATTAGCGTATATGCTTCCATCCTGGCCTTCAAAATATTTATTGAATGTGTTTTCCAATACGTCGGAAAGCATTTCATAAGTTGCATCTTCTCCCGACTCTGAAAGATATCTGTTAATAACTGAGTCGCAATCGAATATTGCTGTAATATCTTTATTGATAAGATTTTCCATTGAGATTTCATAAGCTCCAATAACTGGATTTTTTGGATTTCTTGTTTTCAGAAGGCTGGACAGTGTTTTAGTCAGACCAGCAAATTTAACTTCCTGTTTTTGAGTAATTTCAGTAAGCTGTTTTGATTCGGTTATAAAGATGAAACAGGGAATCATTAAAACAGAAGTAAATAACTTTTGGATGGAAGATGGTACCATATTGGCAGAATGAAATGGGAATTACCTTCGTTTTAAAATTTATAAATTGCGCCGATTGTTATATCACCAATTGAAACAATATTACTTAGTCCGGCCCCAAAACCAATACTGGAATTGATGTCTTTAGAAGTTCCAAGCCTGGTTGTTTTATAATTATACCCGAAACTTAAAATATTAAGAGATGTCTGTAGCGATAATTTATCGTTTATATCATAAGAAAGACCAGGATAAATACTTAGATACAACCTTGTCGATTTTGGTCCGTTTGTGGTGGTTCCATCTGTTTTTGTACTGGAATTGGTGAATGCCAGACCAAGGTTTCCCTGACCAAATACAGAAAACTTATTCCATTTTATTGCATAATAACGCAAAAACAGACTTCCTCCCAAAGAGTTAGATTTTGTTGTGATTTCCGGATCGGTACCCGAAGTGTTTCCATAGAGAGAAATATCCAAAGCAACTCCCGCTGCAATTTTTTCTGACAAAAATTTCCCTGCAACCGGCGAGAGGTTAAGACTGTAATCAGATGCTGTATTTCCATACATTGTTTTATCATTGGTGATATTAAATCCCAGATCTCCTCCTATAAAAACCTGAGCATTTAAACTGAAACAAAAAAATGAAAATAAAAAGATTAGAAGGCCACTTCTGAATTTCATAATCGGTTAATTTAAGTAAATGCCTACTCTTTGGTTTTTCGGCTTACACCAACTTTACTAAATATATTTTAAAATTAAAGATCTAATGAGATTTTAGTGCTTCACTATCCTGCCAATTTTTAAAAATAATACATTCGGGGATTTATTGTTCGATTTCTGTCCATCAATATTAAATCCTGCGACAGGTCTTATCTTACGAATTTTACATTACGGAAGGTTATGGCAAAATATTGAGATTAATCGTATTGAGAGTACTATAGGAAATTTGTCAGGATAATGCCGTTCATTTTAGCGACACGATTTGCTTAACATGAACAGGCTTATTTGGAAATTATTCGTAATACTTATACCGGAAAACAAAACTCATAGAATTACTATATAAGGATAATTCATTTGATTCGAGTGTTATCAGATTATTGTTTTCGTCAAATGTCCGTTTAACAGAACGGTAATGGCTATTATCTTTATAGACATAAATATCCGATTTAACCTGCAGGAATCCTGAATAAGCATGAATTGTATAAGTAAGACAATTTCCATCGGAAGCGAAAAAAGATTCTTTGATTAATCTGCCTGATTTATCATATTGGTATTCAATGTAAGTCTCTAAAATATTATGAGAATATTTTTTACTTTTTACGAGTTGATCAGCTTTATATTCATAGTCTGTGTATTCAGTTATAGCTCCGTTCATATCTTTAAAGGATTCTTTTATTTTCTTCCCATCCGAAGAATAAGAATAGATGTAATTGTACAAATTAATGAAACCTGTCGGAGAATTTATGTTAGCATTGTAATTGCTGATTTTTACTATCTGATCTGAAGAATTATATTCGTAGAGGTTATACTTTATTGTACCAACAATTACTCCATTATCATACATTGGTGATGATGTTCTGCTGATTCTTCCCTTTTCATCATATACATATTCTTCAGCTATCCCAATAGGTTCTTCCGAGTCTATTTTGGAGAACATTATTACCTGTTTAAGTTTGGCATTCACCTGATTAGGAATTGAACCAATGTGATCCTTCTGGCAACCTGAAAACAGAAAAATAAGTAAACAGAAAAATACTGGCAAAGACCATGTTGCTTTCATTGATTTCAATCTTGGTTAGTTATAATTATCTCCTTAGTCCAGAGGTCTGGTATAGTGATGATTATAAAAAATCAGTAATAGTTAATGTTTCAACTATATGATAAAGATACTAAATTTCTGAAATCACAGGTTTTGAGATTCAATTTAATTTTTTCCGGATTTGTCAAAGTACAAACTATAGGGGAGCTATCGTTACGACGAGCTCACAGAATCGCTATCCCGATGCTATTTTAGGATCACTCCCCATTCAGTAACACAAAAACCCCGCCGTTTAAATTGACTTTTTTCAGGTGGAATATTTACCCCGGAATTGGAATCATTGTTTGCAGCTTTAATTACATAAAACAGCCTTAACGTGTTATCAGGAACTTTTGAAATATTAAGTTTTATCACAGTATTTATAAGATAAGATTCCTGGGGATAAATTTCATAGTATGTGGAATTTACCAATCGTGGAATCCAATAATCCGTAAAGTCCTTTATCTCCCTGCCATAGAATCCGTATCTTAACATATTGTCGGTGAAAAACGATTCTAATTCAGATCTCCTTATAATCCAGCCCTCATTTAGCTGCCATACATCAGGTTGTTCACTTTCATAGAACAAGTATTCATACTTACTATTTATTAATCCTGATGTATCCACATCTATTTCCCAGCCATTTCCATAAAATGGAACTGAGCCAATTATTTTTCCCCCCTGTGGAAAACTCAGATTAACACTTAAATGTGATCTTCCGGTAGGATAAATGTAAATATTTGGTTTATAAACAACTACTCTATTACAAGTATCACATTCAGGTTCTTCTGGTTTGCAGCTGTGGAATGGAGTCACGATCAGAAGAAATAATACACCAACAATAATCTGAAGAACCACCAGTTTCAGGATAGATTTTTTCATTCAAATCGGATTTGATTCTTAATGCGCAAATTTAGTGCCAGAATGAGTGAAGGCCACCGCGCCAGTAAAAGGTTTATTCATGTCTCAGGGCTTCTACAGGATTTGTATGTGAAGCTTTGTATGAATGGAAAAACACCGTCAGAAGCACCATCGTCGCAGCAATTGCAAAAGAAATTACAAAAACCCACCAATTAATATCTGTTTTGTATGCAAAATTGTTTAACCATTTCGTCATGAAATGCATAGACACAGGAAAAGAAAGAAGTGCTGCCACTGTTACCAGAAGCAGGTTATTCTTAAGAAAGGAATAAATAATTGATCTTTCGGAACTCCCATAGACTTTTCTTATACCTATTTCTTTTATTCTCGATCGTGCTACAAAAAGAGTGAGACCGAATAATCCCGATGCAGCAATAAGCAATGTAAACATGGCAAATATGAAAACAATACNGTTTAAATTCCTTTCGCTGGAATATATGTTCTTAATGAGATCTTCTATTGTTGTGTACTCAAATGGCCTGTCAGGAGCCGCCTTCTTCCATTCCGCTTCCAGCACAGGAAGAATTAGTTTCAGCGTTCCCGGGTTAAAATGAACAGCAANCTGCATGATGTAACGATCAGTCATCGATATTCTCAAGGGTGGTATATCTGAATGTATTGAGTGAAGGTTAAAGTCTTTTACTACCCCTATGATTGTTTGACCTCCTATCTGCTTACCAACCGGATCAGTAATACCCAGCAGCCTGACTGCCGTTTCATTGAGTATTGCAGACTGTTTAAGATCACTGCCGTAGTCCTGTGAGAATTCGCGGCCTTCAATTATTTCAAGACCCATTGTTTTTAGATAATTATAATCAACTGCAAAACCTTCAACCTGTACCTTTACGGTTTTATCCTGAAAATTGGGAATCATCATTGTCATAGATCCCTGCATGGGAAGTCTGTGCATAGCTCCTGCAGCCATAATGACATTTGGATTTGATTTTATACTGTTTATATAAGCTGAATAATCCTTGAAATCACGTCCAAGATCGATTAACAGAACATCCTTATTATAGTAACCGGGTTTTTTGTTGATAGCATATTTATATTGAGAACGGATAATGAGTGTGCCTGATACAAATGAGCAGAAAATAATAAGCTGCAAAACAATAAGAAAAGAGCGCAAAATTTGTTTATTTTTTCCTGAGGAAGCTATGTTTTTAATTATTTCTATGACCTTAAGTCGTGATAAATAGGATGAAGTGTATAAACCTGAAATAACACCAATAAATATTGCCAGAGCCAGGTACACACTGATATAAGCGAATATATTTGAACTAATTATATTTAATTTTGTCTGAAACAGATTCCCGGCTATTGGAAGCGCGATCTTCATTAAGACAAGAGCAATAGGTAAAACAGATATGGCAAGCAATATGGATTCGCTTAATAGCTGATTCTTAATACTCCTGTTAATTGCACCAAATGTTTTTCTGATGCCGATCTCGAGACTTCTGCCGGTGGATACTGCCGTAGAGAGGATTATATAGTTTATAGTAGCAACCAGAATGATAAGAAATGCTATCGCCGAAAAAAGTCTGACATTATCAATATTGCCTNTGATTCCGGCATTTAATACATTCTCTGAGCCCAGGTAGACATCATTTAAATTTTGAAGAGAATACTGGTATGCAGGCTTTTCACCGAGGTTTTTTGTCTCGAAGGCTCTGAATTGATTTTCAAGCGCTTTTACATCACAATCTTTTGAGAGAAGAACCCATGTACTCCAGAAGTCTTTTGTCCAGTCTTTATCAGCATTTGTAATTCCAAATGTTTTATTGATGTCTTCCAGGGTCCACTTACTATTTATAAAACACTGGGCTCTCAAAGTTGAGTTTTCCGGAATATTTTCAAATACTCCTTTTACGATAAAAACATGTTCAGCATTATTCACTTTTCCGACAATTTCCCGGCCCACCGGACTTTGGTGCGGGAAAAACTTATCTGCCAGATCGTGTGAAATTACTATAGAATTCAGATCGTCAAGCAGATTTTTATCTGTTGAAGTGCTTATCAATGGTAATGTAAATATGTCAAATATCTCAGAACCGGTTCCAAGTGCTCCAGGAACATTGATATATTCGTCTTTGAGCTTCAGACTGAAACCTGGTAAACGACTTATCCTGACAGATTTTTTTATTTGTGGAAATTCTTCCTTTAAAGACGAAGCTAGAATGTATGGCGTTCCATTAAAGACCTTTTTGAAATCTACATAGTAATTAAGCACCTTGAAAACCCTGTTCCGGTTTTTATTGAAATGGTTATAGCTGAGTTCATTAATTACATAAAGCAGGATTATAAAAGATGCCGCAAGTGCAATTGAAAGTCCCAATAAATTGATTGCGGCAAAGACTTTATTGTGCCGTATGAACCTGAGAGCTGATTTAAGGTAATTTTTAAACATGATGTTGTTGATTGTGACTGAAAATGACGCTTTACTTTTCTAAATTAATTCATTAATAGCATCTTTAATCTCTTTATCTGTTGTTCCTTTACCATAGCCTTTTATAACTTTCTTAATCACCCGGTGATTATCAAGGATATAAAAAGTCGGGACTAGTTGTGCCTGGTAACTTTTAGTGACTCCGGTAGTTGACAACAGAAATTTGTACTTCAGATCATTATTGATGCAATACCTTTTTATTGCNGTAAGATTATCACTCCATGTTTCAATACTTACCAGTTCAAAATCCTTATCCTTATAGTCAGTCACTAATTGTTTCAGAAAGGGAATTGATGCATGGCAGGGTCCGCACCCAATACCTGTAAATTGAATTATCAGTACTTTACTTTTAAAATCTTTCAGAGCAAATGTATGGTTGTCGTAGTCTTTAAGGATCCAGTCAGGAGCGACTTTACCTGTTAAATCAATTAGTGCTGTTTTTTGCTTTCCCCGGACCAATATATCAAAATCAGGAGGGAAATATTTTAATACTTTAAAATCTTCAATTTTAATTTTATCAAATTCTGCATTTTTACAGACTTCCCAGGTTGTCTGATGGGGCANATGTCTTTTATACCGGTAGGGCAGGTTATCTGACTTATTTATCCAGATATCATATTTCGAAAATTTCTCTTTAGCTGTTAAAGAAGGATCGTCCCAGACGACAGGTTTGCCTTGAAATTCAACGACTTTACGTGGGATAATTAAACTGAATTTAACAGAATCTCCAAGATCTTTCAATTCAACAGATATACTGTCTTTTGTTTCAAGTGCATATTTAATTATGCTCTTTGTGAAATTAAAAAATGGAGCGGCGATTGGTCTGACGGGTAGTTTGTTGGTACTAAAGCTGTCAATCTCAATCTTCTTTTCGTCCCACAACAGGTATGTAAAAGCTGTTCCATCGTAAAACCAGCTCACTTTAGAATTACCTTTCTGTTGGGTAACTGTGAAGCTTGAGCCGGCACTTGTGTCGGAAGGATTATTGTACTCCTCAGTTTGGCGATATAAAGTTCTGAACTCTAATGTATCCCCGGGAGCGCTGGCTATACAAGTAGAAGAATATGATGCAGATTTAATTTGTTCAAGTTTGTTTAAAACCTTCTGTAAATAATCATTTTTATTGACTTCAACTTTGCACCGGCTGATCAGAGTTACCGACAATAATGAAGCTAAAATGGCTGTGGCAGCAAAATATGGTTTTTTCATGGGATTGTTAGTGTAAAAAAATTGTTTTTACATGGTTGCACTTGTCTGAAACAAATATATAACGAATATATTAGTTGTGCAACTAAATATTTAATTATTAATAATGTATTCAAATTCGCTGATTGATTTTTTCTATGGCTCTCCTGAATTATAATTTGCTGTGCCAATTCGTGATGCAACAAATCCGGAAGAATTTAAGGTATATTGATAAGTAGTTGTTGGTCAATTTCTGAATTTAACAAACGATTTGATTAAGAGAAAGGAACGTATTAATTACCCCAGCTTCCTAATGTTTCTCCTGAGGTCATTGAAGTTGTAATTTCATACCCATTCATCCTGGCCCATTCCTGAGCTGCAATCTTTAATTGTGGTTGTCCACAATGTAAGAATGTGAGTGGAATCAGGGTACCATGTTGCTTATTCATAGCAGAAATCATGTCGGGGATAGCATCTTTATTGCCAATAGTCAGTAAGGCTGAAACAGCATAGTTAATTGTCTCATAATTATTAAGATCATTAACAAGCATTGGTTTAATTATATCCCAATTCTTCTTAATCATCTCATTATCTTCTTCAGCTATATAAAGGTTAAGATTAAGTTTGCTGTCGCCACCTACAATCTGATCTCTCAAAATGGCTGCTGCGATTTTTCGTACTTCAGGGTTCTTATGCTTTAGTAACCCGAGCAANTCATTCATTGTACCATGTATTTTTCCCAAAGCGGATGCTGCATGTTCCCATACACCATAAGTTCCATCATTCAGTTTGGGAACTATGTACTGAACCGAACGTGTATCTTTTAAGCATCCTAAGGCATCTAATGCAGTATTACGTAGATTAGCATTTTCATCCTTTAAGAAAGGTATTATATACGATACANCATCTGTTGCTTCCATTTCTCCTAACGTTTCCAATGCACCTGTAATGGAATAATAATCTTTACTTTTCAGAAGTGAAATAATATCTTGTTTAGTGCCAGGGATCTTTCCTAAAGCTTTTACTGCAGATTCACGGACAACATCATTTTCATATTTTATTATNGCGATAATATATTGGACCGTTGCAGGATCTTTTATTTCTCCTAAAGCTTCGAGTGCTGATTCTTTAACAATGATATTTTCATCTTTCAGCGAGGGGAGGATGTACTGCACAGCAGATTTGGCTTTTATTGATCCTAATGCAGTAACTGCTATTTTTCTGATATACCAATCCTTATCCTGCAATAACGGGAGTATATATTTGACTGCATTAGAGTCTTTAATTGATTCTATGGCCGTTCTNGGAGCGAATTCGATACTGCCAGATTTATTCCTTGAGAGCAGTGGCAGGATATATTGAACTGTGCCAGGGAACCTGCCTAAAGCTAATATAGCACTCTGGCTGATATTCTGATTTTTATCTTTCAGAATTGGAATTATGAACTGAATGGAAGTTGGATTTTGAATACTCCCCAATGCTGAAATAGCTGCCTGCCTGACGTCAGTATTACTGTCATCAAGTAAGGGGATAATATATTTAACTGATTCATAATTCTTTAACTTACCAAGAGATTCCAGGGCATCAACACAAAGCTCACTCTTTAAAAATGGATAGATATATTGAACGGATTCAGGATCATTAATATCGCCCAAGGCTATTAATGCGTTACGTCGCACAAACCATCTCTCATCCTTGAGCAGAGGTAGTATTTGAGTAGCCGGACAATTTAAGTTCTTTAAAGCAATACTTGCGGCTTTACTTATTTTATCAATTCTGTCTTGCAAAAGAGGGATGATATATTTTATTGGTTCAGGATCTTTGATTTTACCAAGCATATTCAGAGCCGCCACTTTTTCATTTTGCGAACCGTTTAAGAACTGAATATAAAATTGAATTCTTTTCCTGTTTATTTCCTGGGTAGCTGTCTCCCAAAATTCACCATAAGGATACATTAACAGGTATTCCTTATATGAATCTTCAGTGTTTAAGGACTTTGCCCACAAAATTAAATGAGGTTCCATTATGGAAAGTACATTTTTTCTGTATTTGCCACCGCGATAATTTGTCAGATAGGCCTGACAAATTTCTAATTTGTTTTCACTTTTAACCNGTTCATATTCAAGAGAGTCTGATAGTGCAAAGGCATTGCTCTTATATTTCCCAATNGGATAATCCTGTAAATACTTTTTATAAGAGCTGATTGTATTAATATTTACAGCGGCTATATAAGCCAGTGAGTCTATCCTCAATTTTGCAAAAGGGGTAAA
>JGI20214J51650_10002834_pt1 | contig 10906 bp, 12 predicted proteins | sample WetSurMetagenome_FD_51650 | JGI IMG/M metagenome (IMG submission 51650)
AAATCCCGTTTTTTTTAGAATCAGGGATTGCCGGTAATCTGAGTCAGTAGTAAATTTTTCCCCGCAATTCCTGGAAGGATACAAAGAATAAAAAAGATTCTATTTCTTTTTGGATGATTTTTCGTCGTGATGGATCAATGTGCACTTATTGACGCACTCCCAGTTCTCCGGCAGGTATTTCCCATCGGGTCCGGGTTTCATGACCGCGTTATGTTTTGCACCGCATACAAGGCATTCCATAAGTCCTTTCGGTTCGTCAACCAGTTTCATCACTTTTTCGGTATTTGTCATGCTACCAGTATCGATCGTAGGGGGGGATAAAATCATTGAATGAACAACCAGCTGGATGAGAACTGACCTCCGCTATCGTTGATCTGTAGTTACTCCCTTTAGAGCGTGATCGATGATAGGGGGATAATCCCACGCCCCAAACACAGCACATAAATCCTTACAGGAGAACTACAAGAATATCAGACAGGTGTAAAACAACATGGAATTCAGAGGGAGCAGAACGGAAAAGAACATCCTTGCTGCATTTGCCGGGGAGTCTCAGGCACGTACACGCTATAGTTTCTTTGCAAGCGCAGCACGTAAGGAAGGGTATGAACAGATTGGATCGATCTTCCAGCAGACATCGGATGAAGAAAAAGAACATGCCAAACTTTTTTTCAACCAGCTGAAAGGAGGCGATACAGAGATTACTGCAGCATATCCTTCCGGTGTAATAGGCTTTACCCGGGATAACCTCAGGGCGGCGGCAAGGGGTGAAAAGATGGAGTGGGGGACCCTCTATCCTGCATTTGCGAGGGTTGCGGAGGAAGAGGGGTTCGGGGACATTGCCACGCTCTTCAGACAGGTTGCCAAGGTTGAAGCATATCATGAACGACGATATGCAAAGTTATTCGTGAATCTCGAAAATGGTGAAGTCTTCAAAAAAACCACTCCAGCACAATGGTACTGCCGGAACTGTGGGTATGTCCATGACAGCATGGAAGCCCCCGTAAAATGCCCGGTCTGCGATCACCCGCAGAGTTATTTCGAGCTATGGGTAGAGAATTACTGAACCTTCTTTTTTTCTTTTCCCGTGCCATCAGAACAAAATTCCTGGCTTTCCGACATTTCCCCGGCCCAACTCTTTTTTGCTGGCAGTGCAATCAGCCCTTAATGCTAGAACCTGGATTTTACCGCTCACTATTCATCATCACCCTCATCACCATTACCATCTGGGTCGCCATTGTTCTGTGATATCGCCAATCCGGGGCCGGGCGTTGATACAGGAATCCTTACCGGGAATGTCACCAGAGGACCATTGTGCCCTGCCGAACCATGCACAATTTCTCCCGAACGACTTGCCTCGGGATATGCCACACGAATAATTGTTCTTTCAGGCCCGGGAGGAGATGTCATTGCCGAAGCGGTACCTGACCCGATTACCGGTTATTCCTTCAGTCTCAGACCCGGGACATGTGTAGTAGAGATAAGACACCAGGGAATTGACCGGAGCCCTGACCTGCCGGAAATCGTACTACTCCGGGAAGGAGAAACGGTAAGGCTCGATATCGCGATCGAAACCGGCATACGATAAGGATCAGAGGGCAAACTAATGCCCGATTTCCAGTTCATTGCGGATGTCTTCGGAAAAAAATCCGTGTTGTGCAGCAGTCCTCTGTTCAGGTATGTAGCGGATATAAACTGGTATCAGAGCGTTGTAAAATATTCCCGGGAGGCAACCGGGTTGAGATAAAGGGCGTATAAATCCGATACCCCGGCCGAGTGTCCCTTCTCCTCGAGCACGGACACCGCCATTTCCTTTAATGCACAGGAAAAGGAGTGTTGTTCCTGGTGTGCGTGTATGATAAGAATATACACAGATGCTCAGACACAGTGAGAGATATATGGATTTATTAAACTATACCAGGACGGTAGTTACGTGAGCGTACAGTTCACCCGGACTATTTTTTTTCTAGAGGCAATTGGCCGGTCACTTCACTTATGTATCAGGAAAACCAGACTATTCTGGTATCATGGGGCATTATATCCAGGGCGATGTCGTGATCGCCCCGGTCGCTTTTGATAAACGGAGCGGGGCAAAGACCCGCCCTGCTGTTGTAGTTGCATCAGGACCGACCAATGAAGTCTACCTCTGCCCGGTCAGCAGTAAACCCCCGAAGGATGCGCCCGGTGTGCCGATCTCACTGGACGATTTTTCAGAGGGGGGTCTCGATCTTTTTGGAGTGAGCTACGTGCTGACTTCGCGGGTTATGGTGATCCGGAGTGGTGAAATTATCGGAAAACGGGGACGGCTTGCCGGGGATTCTATCAACACTATTATGATCAGGGTCCCACAAACCCAGATACCCGATATCGATGGTGTAAAAGGCACGAAGAGGCCGCGATCCCTGAGATAATCGTATCAACTTGTATTCGGATTATTAGTATCCAGATTATTGAGGTTGTCAGAGATGGACCTTGCACTGAGCCTGAACGAGATCGAAATACAGGTTGGAAGACTATCCCCCATGCAGAAATTCCTTCTTGGTACCGATGGATCGGTTACGCAGATTCTGGAGGCAATTACCGGGAACCCGGTCGTCATAGAAACACTGGTCCAGAAGATCATTGATGCCGATCCTAGTACCGCCGAACGTCTCGGAATCAGGCAGGGTGAGCCGGTCAATTACCGGATTGTCGCGATTAAGACTACAGCGAGCGGAGAGGTGTTGATTTATGCGATATCGTACACACCCATTGATCGTCTTTCCACGGCAGTTAAAGACGATCTTATGAGAGCAGACATACCCATTGGAAGGATCATCCAGAACCATAAGATTGAGGCGAGGCGCGAGATCCTGAATGCCCGGGTTGCTCCGGCGTCAGAAGAAGCAGGCAGGATATTTTCCCTATGCGGCCATGAACCACTGCTTATCAGGCAGTACCGGATTATCCACGAGGGAAAACCACTGATCTTTATTGAAGAACAGTTTCCCTATAACCGGTTTCTCGATGAACGCCGGGTGATAGTCAGGACACCATCGCGGCTTCATCTGACCCTCATCGATATGCACGGGGGGTCTGGCAGGGTTGATGGGGGGGTGGGAATTACCCTGGACGAGCCGGGCATTCTTCTTGAGGTACGCCAGAGTCCGGTGCTCGAAGTACTGGGTTGTAACAGTGAGACGCGGGATCGGGTCATGCATACCACACGACAGGTCCTGAAATCCCTGCATGCAGGCGGGAATGTTTCCATTACCGTGCGGGAATTCTACCCCTCACACATCGGGCTCGGAAGTGGAACCCAGCTTATGCTTGCGGTAGCTAAGGGTATCGCCGAGGTTTATGGCAGATCGCTTCCCGTAAAAGAACTTGCCCTGCTGGTCAGCCGCGGAGGGACATCCGGTATTGGTACTGCCGCGTTCGAGGCAGGGGGTTTTATTATTGACGGGGGCCATACCTTCGGGAAAGGCTGCCAGAAATCGGAGTTCCAACCATCCGCAGCATCTGTGGGGATCAGGACACCCCCCGTTATTGTGCACCATGAGTTCCCCCAAGACTGGCGCATCCTGCTTGCGATGCCCAATCTGCCTGTAGGTGCCAGCGGGATGAGAGAGTCCGATATTTTCAAAACCCATTGCCCGGTGCCGCTCTTGGAGGTTCAGGCGCTCTGCCACGAGATACTGATGAGGATGCTGCCCGGGATTATCGAGAGAGATATCGATCTGTTCGGTTCTTCGGTCAATGCGATCCAGGATCTCGGGTTCAAGAAAGTCGAACTGGGTCTGCAACCAAAAGAGATCCCGGACCTTATTGAAATAATGCGATCATCAGGCGCAGCAGGTGCAGGCATGAGTTCATTCGGGCCCACGGTTTACGCGATAGATGATTCTGATATGAGGGGGGTTGAACAGGCAACCCTGGCATTCATGAACGATCACGGCGGAGGAACAACCCTGATCACCTCCGCCCGGAACAAAGGGGCATCAGTAAGGATTGCATAATTTTTCACGGGAAAGGATACAAAAACGATAAAGAAATGCCTTTAGAGAAATTACAGCATCTTCTGCATCCAGATCATATCGAAGGGTTCGCCGAATTTGCTGCCTGCATTGTTCAACCTGCCAACTTCGGTAAAACCAGACTGCAGATGAAACCGGATACTTGCACTGTTTTTTGACGCCATGTTTGCCACAAGCGAGCTCATACCCATTTTTTTTGCATCTTCGGTGAGGCGATCGAGAAGTATTTTCCCCAGACCCATGCGGGTATACTCAGGCTGGATAAAATAGGTCAGCATACCGGTTGTCATAAAAACAGGAAACGGCAGGAGCGGTTTCATTATTCCAAAACCTACGATATGAGTATCGCTCTCAAGAACGTAAAACCCGAGAGCCCCTTCACGTAAAAAAGCAAAGAACCTCTCATTGACCGGAATTTCAGGATATGCGGCATAGCTGGTTTCTGCGTAGTAGTTAAAAATCGCGATGATCCTTTCGCGATCTCCGTTACGAACTTCCCGGAGGTTTACTTCCCCTTCCGGGGGCTGCGGCCCGCTTTTCATAAAAGCCATAATACCCTGCACCTGTATTGTTTTGTATCANTATGTTTATTTTTCCTGGCTTGATTCTTTGCTACGGGCTGAAAGAAAAAATTAATTCCAAATTAAAAAAAGACCCTTTTAAAGATCAGCCCGTTCCCGAAGTGTCGGATGAAACCATATTCTCGCCATTACCCCCGTAGAAACTGCCATGGCTAAGGAGGGCATAGTATTCCGACTCCTGTTCCATAACTTCAGGGGGTTCACCCACCACAATAGGTCATCTGGCTTAATATCAGGCTTAGGGTTATGTGTTTTTCATCTGCTTTCCACAACCCAGCAAAGGGATCACAGCATCACAATAAAGATTCCTTATTTCCCGATCTTTAAGAGCATCTCTTCCAAAGAGGGGTAGCGTGACTCGATCTTTTCCACTTTTCCCCCTGCTTCCGCGATCAGTCCGGTACTCTTGTTGAGGTCGTTTATGTCATCCGCATCGCAGATATAGAGCCCCTCTTCTTTCCGGTAGGTTTTTGAATGACCGATAAGTTTTCCCGGATCATCGATCGAGAAGAAAATTGTATACGTCAGTGAACCGAACAGGTCGCGGAGCTGATTCATATTCCCAAATGCGACCATTTTGCCGCGTTTGAGGATCATCACCTTGTCACAGACTGCCTCGACCTGGTAGAGATTATGTGCCGACAGCACAATCGTTTTACCCTCCTTTTTCAGCGTGCGCAGATAATCAGCAATGAACCGCGAAGTCATCGGGTCCAGCCCGCTTGTTGCCTCGTCATACACGAGAAATTTGGGATCATGGATGAGCGATCGGGCAATTGCAACTTTCCGCTTCATCCCCTTACTGAACTCCCCAATCTTTTTCCCGTCAGGTTCGAGTGAGAGTGCTGCAAACAGCTGGGCTGACCGTACCCGGATCTCCTGACCTGAAAGCCCGTAGATCTCACCGAAGAACGAGAGATAGCTTTCCGCAGTCATCGTTTCATACAACCGTGACTCTTCGGGCAGATAGCCAAGGGTTTCCTTGAGTGCTACCGGGTTCTTTATCACATCTATATCGTTGATGTACAGATTGCCGGATGTCGGAGCTATCAGACCTGATATGATCTTGAGAAGGGTGGTCTTTCCCGCACCGTTATGCCCGATTATCCCGAAAATTTCGCCATCCTCGAACTCAAAACTCACATCGTCCAGTGCAGTAAAGGTATCGAAATTTTTCTTAAGATTGCGGGCAGTGATCATGGGGCTGGTTCCTTAACGATCAGACTTGCCCGGAATGGAACATATACCTTCGGATGTGTGTATTCCCTTCATTTTGATCGTGATCGAACCTCGGTTTTTTCCTTTGAACGGTTCAGCCAGCAACACGGAGCACGCATCAGATTGTATATTAAGCACCGGTAAGGTCAATGAATTTCAATCAAATACGTCATTGAGAAGGAGCTGGTGTCAGCACCGATGATTATTTGACCAATACCCAAGAGAAACTCTGTACTCAACTAATCCCTGCATACCCAAACGGCAGCTGTTGACGCCAAACCAGAGAAAGGACTGCTCATGAGCACGCTTACCGACATCGCTACCGTCGCACGATGGGAAGTGAAGAAATCTTTCTCGATGATGAGCCGGGATGTCCTGCCGGTTTCCATTCTCCTTTTTGTGCTTCTTGTTCTGGTAACGGGTTTTTCTGCCCAGACCGGACTGCACCTGCAGGACGGGATGTACGACGTGGGTGTTGACGACCCTCAGGTTGCCGAACTCCTCGCCAGCGATGCACGGTTCTCTGTCTATCAGCTTGATGCGCCCCTCCTGAATGCAAACAGGAACTCGTTTGATATTATCATCATCCGTGGGACGGTATACAGCAGCGCAACTGACAAAGCTGCTGCTGCACAAAAAACACTGGAACGCGACTATGCGAAATATGTCAACAGCGTCTATAATTCAGAAAATGATCTCTTCGCTGCGTACCCGCTCTGGATCGATACCCAGAGCGTAAAAAGCGAACTCACTTTTCTTTCAACACAGAGCGGGCAGTATGTCAGTGCTGCCCCGCGCCGGATCGCTCCGGTGCCGGAGGGTGAGATAAAAAATATTCCTACCCCGTCACCGACACTCGCAATCTCCCAGGAAGAGCTCCGCCAGAAACTGGTCCAGTCGAATGCAAAAAACTCCCAGATCTCACGCTACACTGAGGTGCTGTCAACCGGGGGCAGCTCAATGGGTGATTTCAAGACCCCGTCCCAGCTCTCCCCCCCGCTGCCGTTTGATTCTATTATCCTGGTCTTCGTCTTTATTTTCCCGCTCTACTTTACTTCACAATTCTTCATGATGAGCATCATGAACGAGCGCATCGAGCGCAAAGGGGAGATCCTTCTCTCAACACCCCTCCGGCCATCATCAATCATTTTCGGAAAAGCACTCCCGTATTTCGTCGGGATGGTTGCGATATGTGCCGCCCTTACGGTTTATATCAGGGCATCGCCGGTTATCATACTCCCCCTTGTACCGGTAATTTTCTTCTTTCTTGCCAACGCCCTGCTTATAGGAATGGTATCCCGCAGTTTCAAAGAGCTCTCGTTTCTGTCGATCTTCTTCTCGACTGTTGCGACATGCTACCTGTTCTTCCCCAGCATCTTTGCAAATGTCCATGTTATCAGCCTCATTTCCCCGCTCACGCTGATTGTTCTCACCATACAGGGATCAGCCTGGACGATCACCGATTATCTCTATTCCACCTCACTTTTCTGGCTGACGGGTGCTGTCCTTTTTTACATCGCCATCAGAAATTTCAAGGACGAACGGCTCTTTTCCGAGAAGAGACTGGTATCCCGCATACGGGAGTTCCTCTCCGAGATTCTGTCACAGAAGTATCCGTTCATTTCTCTCTTTTTATTGAGTGTGTTCTCTATCCCGTTCGTTTTCATGGTGCAGATGATGTGCCTTGTTCTCTTCTTCAATCTCCCCATGCCATACTCACTGGTTTTCCTGCTTTTATTCTCGGCACTGATAGAGGAGCTCGCAAAGAGTGCGGGGATTTACACGATCTATGCCCGTGATCCTCCATTCCTCACCTGGAAAAATCTTCTCCTTGCCTGCGCAGCCACCGCAATCGGTTTTCTGGTCGGGGAAAAACTGCTCCTCTTTGCCACCCTGGCACAGATTTCAGACTCGGTCTTTGGCAGCATCCTCTTTTTATCCCTGGGATCCCTCTGGCTGCCATTGCTCCTTCACTTCGGATGTGTGCTGATTGTTGCCTGCTGCCTGAAGATATGGGGGAGAAAAGGGTTCTTTCCCGGAATTGGTATCGCCATGGTTGTACACTGCCTGTATAATCTGTATTTCATTCTGGGGTGGATCGGATGAAATCAAAACACCTGTCAATCATTGCAAAAAAAGAGTTCCGGGGCCTTTTTAACGAGAGGACGATCCTCCTTGCTGTCCTGCTCCAGCTCTTCATCGCGATGTTCTCATCGTTCCTGATGGTCGGGCTCACCTCGATGTATGACCCTTCCTCACTCTCGAAATATTCACGTTCCGGTTACAACATTGCTTATGCAGGGAATGAGTCGCAGTTGCTCACCCATCTCAGAGCAAGCCCGGATTTCCGCGTCTACCAGATGGATCTTTCAACGGCGGTAACAGCTCTGGAGGAGCGCAAACTGGCCGCAGTTGTCTACGTGCCTGATACGCTGCCGGATGCTGAGGAGCCGGTCAAGATAACGCTTTATACCCTGCAAAATGATCTCCAGACTGCAATCGTCGAAGTTAAGCTCAGGGATATTTTCCTGAAATATGAACAGGATCTGCGGGAGATCCGGGCAGATCGGTTAAAAGAGGAGTTTGTCCAGGTTCAGATCCCTAAAACCGGCTCAGGTGGGGACTTTTACGAATTTGTGTACGGTCTCCTGATCCCGCTTCTTGTCTTTATGCCGGCGATCATATCTGCTGCGCTTGTCATCGATCTGATCACAGAAGAATACCAGCACGAGACACTGGAGACCCTTGTCTCAACACCTGTCACATTTGCGGAGATCGTCTGGGGTAAGGTAATTGCCTGCGAGGTGCTTGTGCCGATCCAGGCAGGCGCATGGCTGGTTCTCCTTATGATCAACGGTATCGCGATCCGGAATGCGGGATTGATCCTTCTGCTCGTCACCGTAACATCTTTGATCCTTATACTGCTTGGAACCCTGACAGCACTCCATTACCGTGAACGTACTGCGGCTCAGTTCATCTTTTCAACGGCGCTCGTAGTAGTGATCCTGCTTGCCCTCGCACTGCCGTCAAATCCCCTTAACCTGCTGACAAGGCTCGCCGTCGGAGCAGTCGCGGGGGAGCAATGGATCGTACTCGGTATAACGCTCGTGATTGTCATCGTTCTCGGGTATTTAACTCATCTGTATGCAGTAAAAATAGGGAAAAAACACCTGACAGATTAAAAAAATTGTCTCTTAGTAGTAGGGCAACACAAACGGTTTATCAAAGATCTTATACGTTTTTCCTGCGGTGGTGAGAAACACAACAACCTGATCGCTGCCCCGGGTGCCGGCAATCACCAGCTCGTCTCCTCGGCGTGGCTTCTGGGTACCGTCGTTGAGGTACTTTTCTTCAACCTGTCCGTCGGAACGGGTAACACGCATCATAATATTCTGAACAAACATCTCTCCTTCCCCGCCATTGTAGAGCAGATGTATTGTGGCGTCCGGACGTTGTTTCTCCACCTGGATATCGACATCCTGTTCTGGGGGGAGCGTTTCTACGGCGAGCGGTGTTGACACAACCGTGGCAGTAGAGGTGGAAGTGGATGTCGTCAGGATAGGTACCGGAACAGTTGTTTCCAGCGTTTTTATTTCAGCCTGCGTCGGACTGGTACAACCTGCCGAGAGCGCACAGAGCACAAGACCGAGCGTTGCTACCAGAATTACAGTGTATTTCATAAAGAAAGGTTTAATTTTTTTTATATTTCTGATTTGCGCTCTGCAATCGTGCTGACAACTGTTTGCGCGAATATAATGGATTTTTCTCGCAGCAGACAGTTCCGGGCGACAAAAATGCATGAAATGACAGAAAAGAACAGTTAAATTAAAAAGGACACCCGGATTAACTTTACATATCAGGAGTAAAAGGGAATGTTCTGTCCAAAATGCGGAAAAGAGACTGATGCTTTAGGAAAATACTGCCAGTGGTGCGGGGCGGATAATGTGTCTACCCCTCCAGCACCGAGCACAGCTCCTGAAGAAGAGGAGGGGGCTGATGTCGGGGTGTATGCTGGCCTTGGCCGAAGATTTGTTGCCTGGATTGTTGATACACTCCTCATTCTTCTTATCGGGATAATTGTAATCTCATTTTTTTCCCTGATAAACGGGGTACGATATGCATACTATCTTCTGGTCCAGCGGGCCCCGATCGGCGCCCTCACGGAAACAGGAACTGTTGATGCCGCAGTTTTCCCGATCATTACATCGCTGGGTATCCTCATCATCATCATTCCATGGCTCTATTATGCAGGCTTTGAGTCTTCACGCAGCCAGGCAACTCCCGGCAAGTTACTCATGAATATCATGGTGACTGATCTTGAGGGGAACAAACCCACCTTCGCACGTGCTACGCTTCGTCAGTTTGCGAAAATCATCTCCGCATTGATCTTGTTCCTCGGGTTCCTCATGATCGGGCTTACCAAGAAGCGTCAGGGGCTCCACGACAAGATAGCAGGTTGTCTCGTACTCCTCCAGGAGTAACGATCTCTTTTTTTAAAAAAATTGTTAATGAATCAGCTACCGAGGGAAGTATTCTCTTGCGGAAAGTGAATCAGCGGAACCTGATCTTCATCCAGAGCAGGAAAAGGACGAGACCAAATGTTATGATATTTGCTGCGATGATGGGAAAAGAGTTGATCCAGACCCCGTATGCGGTCCACAGGAGCATGCCGGCTGCAAAGAGCAGCAGCATAGCAAGCGAGAAATCCTTGGTTTCCTTAAGCTTCCAGGTTCGCATCACCTGAGGGACAAACGAGAGAGTGGTGAGGGCTCCGGCAATGTAGCCGGTGAGAATAATAGTATCCATAGAATTTCTCCAATACAATTATTTTTGTATTAATTTAAATGGCAAGGGCATCCTTTCTGTCCGGATACATAATTCTTGCTCCGGATATTCGTTTTCATATCGTGAATGGGTAACCTGTGTTCCACAGGAATCTCCAGTCAAACGGGGGGACGGGAAGGGAAAAGGAGAGCGTGAGAGCAGTGTGAAAGTGATGTTAAAACTAAATTAGGCCAGGGCCGAGATTCGAACCCGGGTCGGAGGATCCACAGTCCTCTAGGATAACCAACTACCCCACCCTGGCAAATGTCC
>JGI20214J51650_10002836_pt1 | contig 10901 bp, 11 predicted proteins | sample WetSurMetagenome_FD_51650 | JGI IMG/M metagenome (IMG submission 51650)
AGCATTGAGGAGGACAAACTGGTCGGGGTGCATTGAGATCCGGAACCCGTATTTCCGGACATACTCACCGATCTGTTCGAATTTTCCTGAAAAATGATCCTGCCAGGGAAAAGTACAGACCGTATGGGATGCAAAGGGTACCAGATCGGAAGTAATTCTGAAGAAGAGCAGGTTATGTTTTTCATTGTATTCAAGAATTTTTTCAAGGCAGGCAAGGTTGGCCTGTACCGTATCCCGCAGCCGGTTATCTGAGTAGGACAAGAGCCGGAACGTACGGGAAGCGGTACAGCCAATCGAACGATTGATACACGGGTAACCGATTCGCATGGGGGATTTCCTGGTTCCTATTTACCCTTACCATACCCTGCACGGATACAATGGTCCTGTATCCGATACTTTCTGTCAGACAGGTACAGGGACCTTCATGCCTTTTTCTGTAAATCCAGAGACGCGGAATTCATGCAGTAGCGTTTCCCGGTAGGAAGGGGGCCGTCGTCGAACATGTGACCCAGGTGTGCACCACACCGTGCACACAGGACCTCAGTCCGGCTCATACCACCGGATATATCGGGCACGAGCCGTATATTAAGACCGGAGACCGGCGCATAAAAACTCGGCCACCCGGTCCCGTAATCGAACTTGGTGACAGCATCAAAGAGATCCGTACCGCAACAGACGCACCGGTAGATGCCGGGTTCTTTTGTTGCATGATATTTCCCCGAAAATGCATATTCCGTTCCTTTTTTCCGGGCTACGTCGAACTGCTCTGCCGTGAGGAGTGCTTTCCATTCCTCATCGGTCTTTGTAACGGGGGCAACATCCTCAACCGTATTGGTCCGCGCAATGAAAAGCGGGATACGGAAATTTTTCGGTTTTTCCTGGCCAGGTATTATCATAGGTAGTATATGCAGTGGTAGGAGTGCCAGAACAAAGAGTTTGTGTTCGTGCTATCCTCAAAATAGTTCCTTTCAGAGACCGAAAAAGCCCAGTATCCGGCTCTTGGTATCATGGTGGAATATCTTTGCACCTTCCCTGATGTTCCGGACATCTTCGACAGTGTAAAGAATAGCGGGGTATTCCTTCGAGAGGATATTCATAAGGCGCCCCAGTTCAGGCCGGGGGACAATCATAAGAATAATCGTGACGGTATTCGAGAAACTGCCGGAGCCTTCTATCCTTGTCATCCCGTAGCCAAGACTTCCGAGATTCGCAATAAGCGGCTGGGGGTCATCAGGAGTAATCAGCCGGACGATGACGTGCCCGAGCGAGATCATCTTCTCGATCTCCATGCCAAGGAGGGTGCCAAGCCCATAACCGGCGAGATAGGCAAACAGGTTCCAGTAATCGGAAAGATTTGTCAGTACAAGACCGGTAGAAAGAAGCCAGATGCCCGTCTTGGCAATACCAATACAGGCAGCCAGGTCAGCATGCCCCCGCGCGATATAGATAGTCCTGACGGTCTCAAGACTTGTTTCAATAATCCGTGCTATGAGGATAAGCAGGGGGATTGCCAAAAGGATCCCGGTGATACCAGCGCTGATAGTGAGTCACTTCCCGCCGGAATAATCGTACCGGGATATTGAATACCTTGCGGAATGATCCGGATACAGGCACTTTTGAGGACACTGCGGAAAAAGCACTATATTTATCCTTTCTGAAAATCTAACCGGCAGAAACAGGATACCCGTCATGACCTTTGTATGCCAGTGCTGCGGCGACTGCTGCAGCACCATGGGGGAGATCATCAGCATACAGGAGCAGATCGGTTGTTACGAATTCCGGATCAGGTACACGGATGGCGAGGAACGTGTTGTTTCCCTGGACCCGGATAAACGGGAACTCTTCCATGATCTAAAGGAGAGGGATAAAAAATCCCTTGCCTGCCCGTTCCTCAGGCAGCAGGCACCCGATAACCGGATCTGCACGGTACATGCCAGCCGGCCTGAACTCTGCCGCATGTATCTCTGTTCCCGTATCCTCGTTCTCAGGATGGATGGAAAAAAAGCCGGGCGGGTTCTGCCTGGGACCAGGATCTTCACTACTGAAGACGGGGCACTTCTCGATCTCTGGTGCCGTACCATCCGGGATACACTGATTCCCGATGAACACCAGTGGGAAAAAAATGTGGATGATATCTTCACGCGGGCAGGATACCAGGTCATCCGTTAATAACCGGTAAATTTCTGTGACTGGTAACCGGTGAGGGAATTATTTCGCTCCCTGTAATGACTGCACCAGTGCATCGCCAAATTCACGGGTCCCGGCGCTCCCTCCCATGTCCCGGGTACAAATCCCTTTCCTGAGCACATGATCGATTGCTGCCTCGACAGATGCCGAGCCATGATAATCTCCAAGATGGTGAAGGAGCATGGATGCACTCCGTACCGCAGCAATCGGGTTTGCAATATTCTTTCCGGCAATATCAGGAGCACTGCCGTGGACCGGCTCGAAGAGGGCATAATGGTCGCCGATATTTGCGCTCGGAACAAGGCCGAGGCCCCCGACGAGATATGCTGCAACATCGGAAAGAATGTCCCCGAACATGTTCGTGGTCACGACAACGCTGTAGTTCTTCGGGTGCTGAAGGAGATCAAGCGAGAGGGCGTCAATGAATTTGTCATTATAGGAAATCCCGGCCGCTTTTGCCTCAGCAAGGCATATGTCCCGGAAAAAGACATCCGATTTGATGACATTTGCCTTGTGCCCTATCGTCAGCAGCCCGTTCCTCTGTCGTGCAAGCTCGATCGCTTTCCGGATAATCCTCTGGCTTCCCTTCCGGCTGACGACACGGAGCGTGGTTGCACGGTCGGAAGTCAGCTCTTCAATTCCGGAGTATAATCCCTCGGTATTCTCGCGGACGATCAAAATATCGAGATCCTTGTTTTTGACCGGGCGGATATTGGCATAGAGATCAAGGGCTTTACGGATCCGCAACACCACGCTCTGGTAATCCTTCATCGGGGGCGTTGTGATCGCACCGAACAGGATCGCATCCGCGGTTTTCAGTTCCGCGATATCCGGGTCCGTGCAGGGACAGCCGGTCCGTTCCCACCTGCCGTACCCGACATCGACATCGAAATACTCGTACTCGGGATGCAGCTGTTCCAGCACGCGGCGTGCAACCGGGATAACCTCGTGGCCGATCCCATCCCCTTCCACAATTGCAATCCGGGTCATTTCGCTCTCCAGCGGGAGACCAGTTCCCTGACCGCATCGTAGATCTTCACCGGATCAGCTCCCCAGTGGACCACGGTACCGCTTTTTTCATTCCACAAACCGATACCTTCCCGTTCTTTCCTGCAACAGCGGGCAATAAAGGGCTCTTCCCTGACACATTCAAGGGGGCAAATATTAACGAGAGAGAAATCGGTTCCATAACATTCAGTATAGAACTGGGAAGCGGTCAGACAGCCGGCAACCTGCTCACCACCCTGCATTTGATCAGCATCAAGTGTTCTTGCAAATCCTGCTGCCCGGCACGGATATACATCCGCATGCACTTCAGAGATGTCCCGGATATGGTGACAGAACTGTATGGAGAGGTCCCCAAAGAGCCCGGTATTCTCAAGCTCGCGAAGACAGGACGAGAGGCTGGGCCGTGGCGGGGTCACGTCATAAACGTGGATTTTCAGGAACCCGGAAAGGTCCGGGTCGAGGATAAAGGTCTGGTGCTCATCATGACCGGTGAATATCGTACACCGGTGCCCCGTGTCAAGTGCCAGCTCGACAAGCCTCGTACGGTTGTGGAGGTTCACTTTTTCAGGGTAATGATACACCTCATTATCCTGTGCAAGAACCCGTGACGAGAGGATGTTCCGCATCATGCTTTTTCCGGCCGGGTCAAGTGTCACTTCCAGTACCTCGTACCCCCCGCGGGTTTCCCGCAGGAGCCATCGGCTTAAAAAGTAGACCTTGTCATCGCAGGGCTTTGTTGAGGCATGCCCTACTTGCTTATACTGTTCGGGAAAGATCATCGGTGTTCCCTCCAGTAATTCACCAGCCCGCCTGCAGCAAGAATCTCCCGCATGCGGGGTGAGAGTGGCCGGATGGGGTACCTGGTCCCGCCAGCTTCCACCCAACCGGCGGCAAGATCAAACCGCACGTTCTCACCATCAGTGCAGGTCAGGCCGCATTCAATAGCCGGGAGNCCCACATTAATGGCATTACGGAAGAAGATCCGGGCAAAAGACGGTGCAATAACTGCCGCAACCCCGGCTTCCCGGAGCGCCAGTGCTGCCTGTTCCCGCGATGACCCGCAGCCGAAGTTTTTTCCTGCCACGATCACAGAGCCACTCAGACGCCCGGCGAGAGAAGCGTCGAGGTCTTCAAAGACATGAGCAACCCAGACGCTGTGATCCTTGGTCCGGAGGTATCGCCCGGCAATAACCAGGTCGGTATCGATATCCGGCCCAAGACAGACCGCATGACCGGCGCCCTGCATTTCAAATCCCCTCCGGTTCCGTGATTTCCCCGGTCAGGGCACTTGCGGCTGCTGTAGCAACCGAGGAGAGGTAGATCTCCCCGCCAACGCCCATGCGGTTCTTGAAATTACGGTTTGCGGTCGAGAGACAGATCTCTCCCTCGCCAAGCACGCCCATATGAGCACCAAGACAGGGCCCACAGCCCGGTGTGCCAATCGTGCAGCCGGCCTCGATAATATCGGCAAGCACACCAGTCCTGATGGCTTCTGCAAGAACGGCCCGTGATGCCGGGACAACGATCGTCCGTACCACGACTTTTCTGCCTTTCACGATCTTCGCAAGCCGGGCAAGATCGGAGTACCGCCCGTTCGTGCAGGTTCCGATAAAAACCTGGTCGAGGGACAACCCGGTAAGATCCTGCACAGGTTTTACCGTATCCACCCGGTTGGAGACTGCGACCAGCGGGACGATATCGGCAAGGTCGAATTCCAGTTCCCTGCTGTAGGTACAGGCTTCCGGCACCTGAACTCCGGCATTCTGCCCTGCTGCCGCAAGATATCTCACGGTTACATCGTCCGCATAGAACATCCCGGTCTTTGCACCGGTCTCCACGGACAGGTTGCAGAGCGTAAGCCGGTCATCCATCTGAAGGGTCTTTGCTCCATCACCGACAAACTCAAGGGCACTATAGGTTCCGCCATCCATACCGAGCCTGCTCACATAGGAGAGTGCAAGATCCTTTGCTTCTGCTCCTNCCCGCAGGGATCCGGAGAGATGGATTGCGATCGAGTCCGGCACCCGGAACCAGGTCTCGCCGGTCAGCCAGATTGCTGCCATATCCGTTGCACCGACACCGGTGGCAAATGCCCCGAATGCACCGGGCGTACAGCTGTGCGAGTCTGCCCCCACGACCACTTCACCGGGAAGGACAACTCCCTCGCTCATCAGCTGGTGGCAGATCCCCCCCCCGATATCGGAGAAGTGCAGGAACGACTGGCAGGCAAACTCGCGAAGCTCGTGCTGGAGGGTTGCCGTTGTCGAGTTGTTTGCAGGAACAATATGATCGAAAAGGACGTAGAGCTGCGGGAGGTCGCTGAGCCGGTCCGCACCCATCTGTTTCCACGTTTCAAGCGTCAGCACACCGGTACCGTCATGGACATACGCACGGTCTACCTTCCGGTCCACATACTCCCCGGCCGATGCACCGAGGATCCGTTCAGAGAGCGTACTCATGCGGGAGACTCCTTTGCCTTGCGGATCAGTTTNCGCAATACTTCCGGCGTGATATTGCACTTGTGTTCGGAATGGTCTTTGACTAGGTTGAGCACCCGGCAGACCTGTTTTTCCGAGAGTTCACATCCCATAGATGCAACGACATACTCGAGCGCTTTTTTCCCGGTGTGTTTCCCGAGAATAAAGTGCCGCTCGCTGCCCACAAGTTCCGGCGTGAAATATTCGTAGGTTGCAGGATCGTCGAGGATGGCAGCAATGTGGATTCCGCTCTCGTGCGAGAATGCCAGTTCGCCGGTCACCGGCTTGTTTTGGGGGAGGGTAATACCGGAATACTTCTCAACCATGTGCGAGAGCTCGGTCAGGTGCGAGAGATCATACCGGTCTATTCCTTTCTTCATGCGGAGGGCAACGAGGAGTTCCTCTAAGGACGCGTTTCCTGCCCTCTCACCGATCCCGTTGACCGTTGTATGGAGCTGGAACGCACCAGCTTCAGCGGCAGTGATGGTATTGGCCACTGCACATCCCATATCATTGTGGCAGTGGGCGCAGAAAGGCCGGTCTACAGAGGAAACGAGTTCCGTCATGATCCGCTGCATCTCGGAGGGAATGAGACAACCAACCGTATCGGCAAACGACAGAAGAACCGCACCGTGCTCTGCTGCACGGCGNTAAACCTCTTTGAGGAAGGGGAGGTCGGTCCGGGACGCGTCCTCGGCAGCAAACCTGACCTGCACCCCATGGTCCCGGGCATAGTCAATCATNTTCAGGGAGTCCTCGAGCACCTGTTCCCGGGGTTTTTTGAACTTGACCCGGACATGGAGCTCCGACGTGGGGATGAAGATGCTCACCATATCGACATTGCAGTCGATAGCGGTCTGGATATCCCCCTCCCGGGCCCGGGAGAACCCGCAGATGCGGGCATCAAGACCGAGGTTCGCGATCGTTTTCACACACTCTTTCTCGTTTGCCGATACGGCCGGGAACCCGGCCTCGATTACCTCGATCCCGATCGTGTCGAGCATGGTGGCGATCTCTACCTTCTCTTTGCAGGAGAACGAAACACCGGGCGTCTGTTCCCCGTCCCTTAAGGTCACATCACAGATCTCAATAGGTAATGGTTTCATGGCTGCTTCCCTCCGGACATACTCCCTCAACTACAAGCGTCCGCGGCGTGTCCGTCACCACGAGCTCGCGTTCCAGTGTCGTTGCATCCTCAGCCCGGCACACAGCCGGATCCGCCCATCGCAGGTACGGGAGTACATCATAGGTATGTTGTTTACCGGTCATTGCCGTGCAGTCGTTCTTCATCACGATGCAGAGGAGCGGCAGTTGTTTCTCGTACACATCGATAAGGGCGTTCAGGCCGGAATGGAGGAGTGCGTAATCTCCGATCAGGGCGATCTTCGTACTCCGTGCAGCCACTGCAATGCTTGAACCCATCCCGTAACTCGCCACCCCGAGCTCGTACGGTGGCGTCATACCGAGCACGGAACATCCCGCATCGCAGATCATCGCCATCTTCCGTTCTTTCAGGATATCCATCATGCTTTTGAACGGGCAGTCGCGGCAGAACGTGCGATAATAGCCCCGGTCCTCGTGGGACTGGGGCCGCTTCTGCTGTTCCGGGGGCTGGACTCCCCGATGGTCGCGGATGAACGGTCTGCCGTACTCCCGCACATCCCGTATGTCCGCGGCCTGTGCCGGCAGGGGGTTCACGGTCACAATCCGGGTCTTCCCGGGAGACGGACCGGCACCGGCAGGCTCGCCGTTCCAGTGGTTCAGGGGCGATGCTGAAGACCACCCGAACATGGTGCGGTAGATTTCCTCCGCCGCGGTCACCCGCCCGTTCATGGTCCAGGTCCGCTCCGAGAGCCGGCCCTTTCCCTCTTTCGGCTTCACAGGGAGGCATTCCACATCCGCGTTCAGCAGGGCTGGCGTGAGCCGGAGCATGGCTACACGCGAGAATTGTTCCGAGGATTCCAGTGCAGCCACCACACCGGCGTAGCAACTTTCGGAACCGGGTTCGATAACCGGCAGTTCCGCAAGTTCCCCGTAATACCGCGAATCCTGTGAAGTCTGCGATCCCTCTGCATCCGGATCATCCCCGGCAACCAGCACGACGCCCCCGATCAATCCCTGCGCCGTTGCCTGCAGCAGGGGGTCGGCGCAGGCATTGACGCCGACATTCTTGATGATCACCGCTGCCCTCCGGCCTGCAAGCGAATCCCCGAGTGCATATTCCAGGGCCGTCTTCTCGTTGATCACCATCTCCGCGTTCACGCGGGCACCAAGATCCGTGATGGGGAAACCCGGGATGGTATACTGCCTGTCAGTACATGCACTCAACGCTTCGGCTATTACGTCAATCCCTTTCATTCGTCCCTCCCGGGCACGAGATCGCATCCGGCACAGTTGGTGCACATGGTCCGGGCCAGGCTGGCATCAAGTCCTTCAGCGGTTAATGAATCCTCGTGGATAGTAAAGATTTTTTTCAGCCGATCCGCGGTTGGACGTGGCGCGCCGGTAAGATCGGCAACCGGGTTGAGTGGCCGCAGGACAGGGATCACTCCACGGGATGCCAGCTTTCGGATACATGCTTCCAGTTCCGCATCAGTCTCCCCAAGACCGATAATTACGTTCGAGAAGACACGGTTTTTCCCAAAAATCTGGACCGAACGATCGAGGACCTGCCAGAGCAGATCATAGTCCAGCCCCGGGCACATCTTCATAAAAAGGTCCGGCGTTGCGGCTTCAAGATTGAACTTCACCTCTGCTACCCCGAGTTCTTTCAAATGGTCAGGAGTCTTTTCCGTGGGGAAAATCGAGACCCCTATCGGGAGACCGAAAAACGCAAGGTGCTTCACCACATCCAGCACATACGCTTCTTCCTCTTCGATACTCCCCTGCACTCCGCTCGTGATCGAGATGGCGTGGATACGGTGCCTCACCGATTCCACCATCCCCATGATCTCTTCAACCGACTTACGCCTGCCCCCGATCTTCGGAACGGAGCAGTACCGGCAATGAAAAATACAACTGCCGGTGACGGTAATAAATGCCTGGTCAGGACAATGGAAACCGGGTTCCAGCAGACGGCCGGTGATGAGATTTCCGTCGAAATAGAGGTCCGCGTTACCATTTCCCCGGTGGACGATCTCGATAGTGCTCAAAGGGTCCAGTGCGAGTTTGACACGGTGACCTCCCATGGCAAAAAAGATCGCACCACTCCCCCCGGCCCCGGGTCCGGCTGCAGACCGGGCGATGTACTGCTCCGCGGGTTCACCACCCAGGCTGACAGCCCCCGCTTCCAGCAGCCGGGCTTTCAGTTCTTTCCACTGCATAACTCCAGTGCCTCCTCGTATTTCGTGAAAAAGGGTATCGCAGCAACCGCGCCGACAATTCCCCGCCCGTTCATCATGATCCTGAGGTTTGGATCCCGGATCGATCCCACCAGGCCGGCTTCAACCTCGCCCCGCTTGACCTTCCTTCCGTATGCAAGCAGTTCCTCTGAGGGAGTAAAGCCGGTATAAACAGCCATCCCGGTCTTTTGCGAGAGGGTATATTTCTGTAAAAGATCACAGAATCGTGATACAAGACCTGCAGGATCGGTGGATGCAAATTCGGCAACCAGCCCGACACAATTTTTTGTCCGGTAGGGTACCGGAAAGAGCTGGACAATCGTATGGGAAAGGTATACCGAGCGTACATCTTCAACTGCCCGGGCGATATTATGGACGAGCGTCCATGTTGCCCCCTCCTCGGGGGTATCCGTGTCGTCAACCCCAATCAGCACCCGCTGCATGCGGGGAAGCCAGATGGTGGCACCTGCAACCTTTCCCCCACCGGCAGGATCGCTCCTGCTCCGAAGGACGCCTGTAGCATCAGAACGGCAGGCAGCTGCACCTACACCCCCGCCACCCATGCCGATATAGGTGATCGCAATCTCCTGATCATCAACAGTGCAGGCAGAGATGCCCGCCGGAAACCGGGAACCTTCGAGTGCGAGGTCCGTGGTCCCAGTCTTCAAATTATACCGCATCGTTGATCCAACGCACCGGACATCTTCCACAAGGGGGCTCTGGGCATAGTGACGCTTCGACCACATGGCTCCGCCGATACAGTCGAAGAATTCGATGAGCTCGACGCGCTGAGCGGATTCATCAGCTACCGCAACGATCCGCGGGTAATGGATCACATAGGGTTCAGAGATGTTCGCCATAGAGACCTGCCGCTTCGGTTCCCCGGTTACCCCATACTACTGCACCAAGAGCACCAATCCTTCCCTTCCCGTTATTGTGGTCAAGGAACTCGATCCCCAGCGCTTCTGCCTCGTGCTCGGCCTGATCCCGGGTCAGGATCTCAGTCTTGACCTGCCGGGCGACCGGGACATCAGCAAAATCCCTGATACCGTGATAACAGGCAATTCCGGTATCTTTGGAAAATGTATTTTTTTCAACAAACGATCGGACAGACTCCAGCAGCAGGGGGATCTTCCCGGGCCTGACCGCAAAATTCAGCGCCGAACTGACACAGTTTGTAGTCTTGTTCGGCACAGCCGGATTGAGCTGGACAAGCCGCATATTCAGGAACTCGACACCATCGATCCTGCAGGCTTCCACGCATTTTAAGGCCATCACCCAGGTCGCCCCTTCGGTCCTGGTATCCGTATCATCGATACCGATACAGAGCTTCTCATACCGAGGGGAGATGATCCGGACATGGTTCGTACGTGCACCGCCTACCTTCAGGTCATCTTCTGAGGGATATTCGGTGCGGATGACTCCCGGTGCCTGCGGAAGGCAGGCTGCAACGCCGACACCGGCTCCCGCAATCCCGGCCCATGACGTGATGACTTCATCTCCTGATATTTCAACACCCTCCAGTGCCTGGCCGCCAATATCACCTGCTGCCGAACCAAAATTTACCGGATATTTCCCCAGGCGGGCATGGATGGTCATGGAGGTTCCTTCGACCTCGCACCTGCCGACCGCACCACCGGCCCGTCTCCGGTTCATGGCATCCCATTCGATCGTACCCCGGACCCGGCACTGCTCATGGATCTCTGCAGCGCCTGCCCGCTCATCCACCATTACCAGGAATTTTTGTGCAAAGAGCGGACCGAACCGCTGTTTTACGTCGTCAGGAGTCAGGGTAATCATGTTATCGCCGAAATTTTCGTTAACAAGATTATCGGCAATAACCATATTTATAAGAATCGATAACCGCAGGGAAATTTTCACTAAAAAA
>JGI20214J51650_10002837_pt1 | contig 10900 bp, 12 predicted proteins | sample WetSurMetagenome_FD_51650 | JGI IMG/M metagenome (IMG submission 51650)
GCTGACCGGCCGCGAGATGCGGGAATGAACCTGATCTTCCGCATGCTGTATGTGCTGGTCCAGTCGCTGTTCCGGGAGCGGCTCGATNCCGGGAATNTTGTCAGCCGGCTCAGCCTGCNCGTGCTGCCGAACGATCTGGACATCAACTTCCACATGAACAATGGCCGTTACCTGACCATCTGCGACCTCAACCGGGTGGACCTGTTCGCGCGCAGCGGGTTGCTGAAGGCGATGTTCAGGCGCAAATGGATACCGGTGATCGCCGAGCACACGATGACCTACAAGAAGCCGCTGGGGATGTTCGAGCGTTTCGATGTCATGCTGGAAGTGACGCATTGGGATGAAAAATTCTTCTACATGAAGCACACCTTCAGCAACAGCGAACGCGTCGTTGCCGAAGGGACATCAAAGGGCTGCGTCTATGCGCGCGGGCTCGGGGTGGTCAGCCCGGCTGACGCCATGGCCGCTGTGGAACAGGATAAATTGAAATGAACGATCGAAACTTTGCCCTGCCGGAATTCAGCCGCCGTTTCATCCCGATCTGGCGGCGCAACTTCATGGTATGGAAGAAGATGGCTGGCTCGTCGATCCTCGGCCATCTCGCCGATCCGGTGATCTACATGCTGGGACTCGGCTACGGCCTGGGCGGGATGTTGCCGCAGATCGGCGGCACTTCCTACATCGCATTCCTGGCGGGGGGAACGGTGTGCTACAGCACGATGAACAGCGCCAGTTTCGAAGCCTTGTATTCCGGTTTCGCGCGCATGCACGAACAGCGCACCTGGGAAGCGATACTCAACACGCCCGTGACGCTGGATGACATCGTGTTCTCCGAGATCGTCTGGGCTGCGAGCAAAAGCCTGCTGTCCGGCCTGGCGGTGCTGCTGGTGATCTGGTTGCTGGGGCTGTCGCACTCGCTGCTGTCGCTGTGGATCATCCCGCTCGCGTTCATGGTGGGGCTGTGCTTCGCGTCGATCGGGCTGATCGTCACGGCGCTCGCACCCAGCTACGACTATTTCATGTACTACTTCACGCTGGCCATCACCCCGATGGTGCTATTATGCGGCGTGTTTTTTCCGGTCGACCAGTTGCCGCCGATGTTGCAGAATGTCTCGTCTGTCCTGCCGCTGACGCACGCGATAGACTTGGCCCGGCCCCTGCTGACCAACCTGGTGCCGCCGGATTTCATGTTGCATATCGCGATATTGCTGGTCTACATGCTGGTCGGATTTTATGTTTCGCTGGTGCTGTTCAGGAGAAGACTTTCCCAATGAGGATCTCGCATGTTGTGGGTTAAATCGTTTCACATCATCTTCGTCGTGAGCTGGTTCGCCGGTTTGTTCTACTTGCCNCGCATCTTCGTNAATCANGCGATGGCGACCGAGCCTGCCGAGATCGCGCGGCTGAAGCTGATGGAACGCAAGCTGTATCGTTTCGTGACGCCGATCGCGTGGCTGGCGCTGGGCTTCGGCCTGTGGTTGTGGCTGGGCTACGGCATCACCGGTGGCTGGCTGTACGCCAAACTCCTGCTGGTGCTGGTGCTGATCGCCTATCACTACTATTGCGGCAAACTGGTCAGGCAATTCGCGGCGGATCAAAATACCCGCGGCCATGTTTTCTACCGCTGGTTCAACGAGATCCCGGTGCTGGTGCTGATGGCTGTGGTCATCCTCGTCACCGTAAAACCTTTTTAATCATTCATGCCTGATTTTTTCGCCCCCTGCCCGCGCGGCCTGGAAACCATATTACTCGCCGATCTCGAAACGCTGGGCGCACAGTACCCGCGAAAAACCGAGGGCGGGGTGCAATTTTCCGGCGACTGGGCGCTGTGCTATCGCGCCAACCTGGAGAGCCGCATCGCCAGCCGCATCCTGTGGCGCGTCAAGGAAACCCGCTACCGCAGCGAACAGGATATCTATCAGGCGGCTTTCGAGCTGCAATGGCAGCGCTGGTTCGATGTCACCCATACGATACGCGTGAACACCACCGCGATACGCTGCCCGCTGAAAAGCCTGGAGTTCATCACGCTGCTGGTCAAGGATGCGGTGTGCGACCGCTTCCGCGCGCACTGCAACGAGCGTCCCAGTGTCGACACGCTGGAGCCGGACATGCGCATCCATGTGTTCATCGAGGACGACCGGTTGATGCTGTATCTGGACACCTCCGGCGATGCGCTGTTCAAGCGCGGCGTGCGGTCACACACCAACATCGCNCCGCTGCGCGANAANCTCGCGGCGGGCATCCTGCGCCTGATGAACTGGCAGCCCGGCATGCCGCTGCTCGACCCGATGTGCGGCAGCGGCACGTTCCTGATCGAAGCGGCGCAGATGTCGCTGAACATCCAGCCCGGCATCGCGCGCGGATTCGCGTTCGAGAAACTGAAGAATTTCGATGCGTCGCTGTGGGCCGGGATGCGCGAACAGGCGATCGCGGCGCAGTTGCCGGCAAAACCACTGGATATTTACGGCAGCGATCTGTACGGCGACGCTCTGAAGGCCGCATCGCGCAATCTGGAGGAAGCCGGACTATCGGAATGTGTGGGACTCAAACAAGCAAATATCCTGGAGATCTCCGCCCCTGTGGATCATGGCATGCTGGTGGCCAACCTGCCCTACGGCGAACGCATGGGCGAACTGGATGAACTNGCTGAGCTTTACCCGAAGCTGGGCGATGCGTTGAAAAAGAAGTTCGGCGGCTGGACGGCATACCTGTTCACTGCCGACAAGGCGATCCTGAAACTGATGCGCTTGTCTCCGTCCAGAAAAACACCGTTGTTCAACGGTGCGATCGAATGCCGGCTGCTTGAATACAGGATCGTGTCAGGAAGCAACCGCCGCTGACCGGCAGCATGTTGCCGGCTGGCGAGGATGTTTCGGATTCCTATTCGGTCATCTTCATGTTTTCGGTGCCGCTCATCAGGTCCCGATTCGTCACCAGCTTGCTTTCCAGTTTGATGCGCAGGCGCAGGTCGTTGACCGAGTCGGCGTTCTTCAATGCTTCCTCGTAAGAGATGGTGCCGGATTCATACAGTTTGAACAACGCGCCATCGAATGTCTCCATGCCCAGTTCGCGCGAGCGCGCCATCACGCCCTTGATCGAATTGACCTCGCCCTTGAAGATCAGGTCTGCGATCAACGGGGAATTCAGCAATATCTCGATCGCGGCGGCACGGCCTATGCCATCTGCTCTCGGGATCAGGCGTTGTGAAATCAGCGCCTTGATGTTCAGCGACAGGTCCATCAACAGCTGCATGCGACGCTCTTCGGGAAAGAAGTTGATGATGCGATCCAGCGCCTGGTTGGCGCTGTTGGCGTGCAGCGTAGCCAGGCACAAGTGTCCAGTTTCGGCAAAAGCCACGGCGTATTCCATGGTTTCACGGTCACGGATCTCGCCGATCAGGATCACATCCGGTGCCTGGCGCAGCGTGTTCTTCAGCGCGTTGTGCCAGGAATCCGTATCCACACCGACCTCGCGGTGCGTAATCAGGCAGTTGATATGCTCATGCACATACTCCACCGGGTCTTCGATCGTGATGATGTGTCCGTAGCTGTTCTTGTTGCGGTGACCCAGCATCCCGGCCAGCGTGGTCGACTTGCCCGAACCGGTTCCGCCGACCAGTATCACCAGGCCGCGCTTGGTCATCACGATATCCTTGAGCACCGGCGGCATCCCCATCTCGTCGAGATCGGGGATCTTGGTGGTGATGGTGCGCAGCACCATGCCGACGCGCTGCTGCTGCATGAACACATTGACGCGGAACCTGCCGATGCCATGCGGGCTGATCGCAAAATTACATTCGTGCGTGGCTTCAAATTCCGCGGCTTGCCGGTCATTCATGATGCTGCGCGCCAGTTCCTGGGTGTGTGTCAGGGTAAGGACCTGGTTGGACACGGGCGTCATCCTTCCATCCACCTTGAATGCTGGCGGGAAGCCGGTCGTGATGAACAGGTCAGAGGCTTTTTTGCTGATCATGCCGCGCAGCAGGTTGTGTATCAGATCGGTGGCTTGATCTCTTTCCATGATGAAACTCCTAGATAAAACTCTTGATTCGGGTGTACAGCTGCGAGCAGCCGGGGAAGTTGTGGCTTCGGCCACTCGCCCTAACTCGTTTAACGTTCGCTTCTCTCACGTTAGCCTTCTCCGCGATGTCCGTGACTGACTCCGTCAGCCCGGGAAATTGTGGCTTCGGCCGCTCGCCCTGCTCGTTTAACGTTCGCTTCTCTCACGTTAGCCTGCGCCGTAATGTCCGTGACTGACTCCGTCAGCCCGGGAAATTGTCCTTGTTCGCGGCTTTGGAACGCGCTTCAGCGGCCGTGATCTTGTTTTCCTTTATCAGGGTGGTCAAGCATTGATCCAGGGTCTGCATGCCCATTGCGGAGCCGGTCTGTATCGCCGAATACATCTGCGGGACCTTGGCTTCGCGGATCAGGTTGCGGATGGCCGGCGTGCAAACCATGATCTCATGCGCCGCCACCCGCCCAGCTCCGTCCTTGGTCTTGAGCAGCGCCTGCGAGATCACTGCGCGCAGCGATTCGGACAACATGGCGCGCACCATTTCCTTTTCGTCGGCGGGGAACACGTCGATGATACGGTCTATGGTCTTGGCCGCCGAACTGGTGTGCAGCGTGCCGAACACCAGGTGGCCGGTCTCAGCCGCGGACATGGCCAGGCGTATGGTCTCNAGGTCGCGCATCTCNCCGACCAGGATGATGTCGGGATCTTCNCGCAGCGCCGAGCGCAGGGCATTCTGGAAGGACAGCGTATCGCGCCCGACTTCGCGCTGGTTGATCAGGCATTTCTTGCTCTCATGGACGAATTCGATCGGGTCTTCCACGGTCAGGATATGGCCCAGTTCGTGTTCNTTGCGGTGGTTGATCATCGCGGCCAGCGTGGTGGATTTTCCGGAACCGGTAGGCCCGGTNACCAGCACCATGCCGCGCGGAAAATCCGAGATGGTCTCGAAACTCTTGGGNGCCTTGAGNTCTTCCAGCGACAGGATCTTTGAAGGGATGGTACGCATCACCGCGCCCGCGCCGCGATTCTGTATGAATGCATTCACGCGGAACCGGGCCAGTCCGGGAACCTCAAAGGAAAAATCCACCTCCTTGTTCTCTTCGTAGAACTTGCGCTGCGCATCGTTCATGATGTCGTACACCAGGCCATGCACTTCCTTGTGCTCCATCGCGGGCAGATTGATCCGGCGTATGTCGCCGTGCACGCGTATCATCGGCGGCAGGCCGGCGGAAAGATGCAGGTCGGATGCTTTGTTTTTGACGCTGAAAGCAAGCAGTTCGGTGATATCCATTATAATCGTCCCGGTTTGATGATGCGGCGCCAGGCAGCCTGAACAGGGCTGAGTGAGATCAAGGAGCCGCGCGGATTAGTATCAAGTGGCGCACGAGATTATGACAACAATCGCTTCAAACTTGCAAGCTGTGCGCGACGCGATAACGCAAGCCGCTGCCGGAAGCGGCCGCCAAGCCAGCGAAATCAGGCTGTTGGCGGTCAGCAAGACCTTCGCTCCCGCCGCGCTGCGCGAGGCATACGCTGCCGGACAGGCGTGTTTTGCGGAAAGTTATGTGCAGGAGGCGCTGGACAAGATCGCCGCGCTTCGGGANCTGGCTATCGAGTGGCATTACATCGGGCCGATCCAGAGCAACAAGACCCGCGCCATCGCGGAGAATTTCATGTGGGTGCACAGCGTGGACAGATTGAAGATCGCCGAGCGCTTGTCCGAACAGCGGCCCGCCCATCTGCCGCCGTTGCAGGTATGCTTGCAGGTGAACATCAGCGGCGAGGACAGCAAAAGCGGTGCGGCCCCGGATGAACTCGATGCATTGGCGCATGCTGTCGCGAAACTGCCGAAATTGAGATTGCGCGGCTTGATGGCGGTCCCCGCGCCCAGCGACGGTATTGCGGCTCAGAGACCGCCCTTCGCGCAATTGCGTGAGTTGCGCGACCGGCTGAACCGGCAAGGCTTGCAGNTGGATACATTATCGATGGGCATGTCGCACGATTTTGCCGCAGCGATCGCAGAAGGAGCGACCATGGTGCGCATCGGAACCGCCATTTTCGGCAATAGAGATTACGGAGAAAGAACATGAATATCTGTTTCATCGGCGGCGGCAACATGGCGACCGCGTTGATCGGCGGACTGCTCGGCAAGGGATTNNCNGCCGCGCAGATCAGCGTGGTGGAAATCAATGCCGAGAATCGCGCGCGGTTGAAACGCGAATTCAAGGTAGAGACTTTCGAGGCCATAACCGAGGGGATCAAGGGCAGCCAGGTCATTGTCTTCGCAGTCAAGCCGCAGCAGTTGCGTGCGGTGACACAACAACTTGCCCCGCTGTTGTCGGGACAGCTACTGATCTCCATTGCCGCCGGCATACTTGCGACGGACTTGTCGCGCTGGTCACACAGCCAGGCTATCGTTCGAGCCATGCCCAACACTCCCGCATTGATCCGGAGCGGCATGACAGGCTTGTATGCCTTGCCTGCCGTCAGCCCGGCACAGCGCGAACAGGCGCAAAACATCCTGGCCGCAGTGGGTGAAACCCTGTGGCTGCAGGACGAAGCCATGCTGGATGCAGTGACGGCGATTTCCGGCAGCGGCCCGGCTTACTTCTTCTATTTCATCGAGGCGCTCGAACAGGCTGGCAAAGAACTCGGACTTTCCGAAAATATGGCGCGCAAGCTCGCTCTGGAAACCGCCCTTGGAGCCGCCAAGCTTGCGCAGGAAAGCACGGAAGACCCCGCCACGTTGCGTGCACGCGTCACCTCCAAGAACGGCACCACCGAGCGCGCCCTGCTGAGCATGGAAGCCAACCATGTGAAGCAGCACATCATCACTGCAGCCAAAGCCGCCGCAGCCCGCTCGCAAGAAATGGGCGTTGAACTGGGCAAGGCATGATGTTCAACGAAACCCTACAATTTTTGCTGGATGTCTTTGTGCAGGGATTCGCGGGTGTGCTGCTGTTCCGCTTTCTGATGCAGTGGCTGCGCGCCCCGATGCGCAACCCGGTCGGTGAATTCATCATGGCGGTCAGCGATTTTGTGGTGTTGCGCACGCGCCGCTTCATTCCCCCGATATGGCGGCTGGACAGCTCCAGCCTGTTGCTTGCTTTTATCGTGGAGCTGATCTATTCGGGTTTGTCGCTGTGGCTGCAGGGCTATCCGTTCCTGCATTTTCCGCTGCTCGGGCTATTGGCCTGGACGGCGGTAAAGCTCATCAAGATTGCCGTTTACCTGTTGATGAGCGCGGTGGTGGCGCAGGCGATCCTGTCGTGGGTCAACCCCTTTACTCCGCTTGCCCCGCTGCTTGCGGCGATCACGCAGCGCTTTCTGCGCCCGCTGCAACGTATCGTTCCATTGGTGGGCAACGTGGACCTGTCGTCACTGTTGCTGCTGGTGATCTGCCAGATCATCCTGCTCGTGCCATTGGCCATGATGGACAGTTTGGCGGTAAGATTATTCTGATGCAGCCCGCATGGTATCGCCGCAACGGTCCAACCATCTCGCTTACTCTGCATGTACAGCCGGGCGCGAAGTGCAGCGAGATCGTCGGGCTGCACGGCGAGGCGCTCAAGATCAGGCTGGCAGCCCCGCCCATCGAAGGGCGCGCCAATGATGCGCTGCTGAAATTCATCGCTGACGTATTTGCGGTTCCGCTGCGCAACACCGAACTAAGGCAGGGTGGACAATCGCGGCACAAAGTGGTGACAGTCACCGGAAGCAAAATCGAGCCGGAAAGCCTGTTATGACTTTAACTGCAGGGTCAGTCTGATCAAGTATCCGCTCTGCATATTTCATGCGCAACGGGAGGACATGATGAAAGAAACGCTGAAACCCGGGATCAAATACCAGCACAAATTCACGGTGCCACTATCAAAAACGGTTCCCGCGCTCTATCCTGAATCTGCCGAGTTCGTGGCGATGCCGGAAGTCTTTGCAACGGGATTTCTGGTGGGCTTGCTCGAATGGGCCTGCATCAAGGCGATCAACCCTCACCTTGACTGGCCCCGGGAGCAATCGGTCGGAACGCACATCAACGTCAGCCACGAAGCCGCAACGCCGCCGGGCCTGGAAGTCACGGTAAGCGTTGAATTGCTGGAGGTCGAGGGCAGAAGGCTGGTGTTCGCCGTGGAAGCCCAGGATGGTGTGGACCTCATTTCTAAAGGCAGGCACGAGCGTTTCGTGATCAACAAGGAGAAATTCGAAGCCAAGGTTGGCGCAAAGACCAAGGTTGGCGCAAAGAAAAGGGACAATTCATGATCTATCGGTCAAAATGAGTTGGGCGCGTAGCTAGTCTGCGAAAATCGATGGGGCTTAGGCCCCGTGTTATCAATCAAGCTTGGGGGGCGAGATGACGAATGACACAACAAGAAAGACACTGTCGGAAGACATCAATAATTTTCGGTTGAAAGCCGGATTCTACGAGTCGCTTCATTTATTTGAGGCGGCAAAATATGCTGGCAGCCTTGCCGCTAACCTTGAGCTGGCACTGACGACCATGCCCTCCGATAATGTAAAGCAAGCCACGCAAAATACCGCTCCGCCGGAAAATGCCGCCCCGCCAGTCGAAGCAAGGAAAGTTGTCTGGCCGGTGATCCGGACACAGAAGGAACTCTCCCATGCAGCCGAGATGCAACGCAGCGGCAGTCGTGTATATGCGCTCCANGGCAACAAGATCGGTGAGATACTGAATGCCCTGAAAGTGATTGACGACAAGACTCTGCACGCCGTCGAGCAGCATCACAACACCAAGAAGGCCAACGGCAAACCGATCGGCCAATTACTCGTCCANATGGGGATAATCGAACCGGAAGTTCTGACAAGGGCGCTATGCATCCAGTCCGGCATGCCGATGGTGGATCTNCTGTCTATGCACGTCCCCAGCGACATCCTGGCCCGCATCCCGAATGAAAAGGCGGCCGAAAAGAAGGTGGTCCCGGTGGGNGTGTATAACAANACNTTNTATNTGGCGGTGGCCGAACCTGCCACTTTTTCCGAACAACACCACTTCGCATTCATNACCAAGCTCAACATCAAGCCGGTTTATGCGCCTGCCTATGAAATCAACACCTTCCTCAATACAAAATGGACCGGAGCCGACTCGGATATTTGGGCGGGATGAAATCGATCTGGTTTGCATAGGCTCCGGATATGAACCTGCTCGACCAGGCAGATAGATCCGGTATAAGACGAGCATAAACTTGAGGCATCATCCGCCTTGAATGGTGCCTCACATCAGAATGACATCGTATTGTTCCTGGGTATACAGGGTCTCGACTTGCATCGAAATCGGCTTGGCGATGAAATCGGAAAGCATCGCAAGCGCCTGCGATTCCTCCTCCAGAAACAGGTCGATCACTTGTTGCGAACCCAGGATGCGGTATTCGCGCGCGTTGAACTGCCGCGCCTCGCGAACGATCTCGCGCAGGATCTCGTAACACACCGTCTGCGCGGTTTTTACTTCGCCGCGCCCCTGGCAGGTCGGGCATGGCTCGCACAGCACATGCGCCAAGCTCTCGCGGGTGCGCTTGCGGGTCATTTCCAGCAAACCCAGGGCAGAAAAACCATTCACGCTGATGCGCGTGTGATCGCGCGCCAGGGCTTTCTTGAATTCTTCCAGCACGGCATCGCGATGCTCCTGGCTGTCCATGTCGATAAAATCGCAGATGATGATGCCGCCAAGGTTGCGCAGGCGCAGTTGCCTTGCGATGACCTGGGTCGCCTCAAGATTGGTCTTGAATATGGTGTCATCGAAATTGCGCAGCCCGACAAAACCGCCGGTGTTCACGTCGATCGTGGTCATCGCTTCGGTCTGGTCGATGATCAGATAACCGCCGGATTTCAGGTCCACCCGCTTGGACAAGGCCCGCTCGATCTCCTCTTCCACGCCATGCAGATCGAACAGCGGGCGCTCGCCGGGATAATGCTCGATGCGTTCAGCCGCGGCGGGATTATAGGCTTGCGCAAACCCAGCCATGCGCTGATAGGTTTCCCGCGAATCCACCAGGATGCGCGTGGTAGCCTGGCCGACGAAATCACGCAGCACCCTCAGACTGATGTCGAGTTCCTGATACAGCAATTGCGGCGCGCTGGCGGTCTTGGCGACTGCCTGCAGATTAGCCCACAGTTTGTCCAGGTAAGTAATGTCGGCAGCAAAATCAAGCTCCGCGGATGCCTCCGCCACGGTGCGGATGATATAGCCACCCTTGTGCTCCGGCGGCAATATGGCTTGCAGCCTGGCGCGCAACGCATCACGCTGCTCCTCGCTCTCGATGCGCTGAGACACGCCGATATGCGTCTCCTGTGGCAGATAGACCAGCAGGCGTCCCGCGATGCTCAGTTGCGTCGAGAGGCGCGCGCCCTTGGTGCCAAGCGGCTCCTTGATGACCTGCACCAGCAGTGTCTGCCCCTCATACAACACCTTTTCGATAGGTTTGGCGAGATCGCCGTTGTGGCTGTTCTCCCAGATATCCGCCACATGCAGGAAGGCCGAACGTTCCAGGCCGATATCAATGAAAGCCGATTGCATCCCGGGCAGCACGCGCATGACCTTGCCGAGATAGACGTTGCTGACGATACCGCGGTTGCTGCCGCGTTCGATATGCAGATCCTGCACCGCGCCGAGTTGCATCACCGCGACGCGTGTCTCCTGCGGAGTGACGTTGATAAGAATCTCTTCACTCATGTTTGCATGGACTCACGGGGTTGGATAACCAAAATGTTGCAGCAACTGCACGGTTTCAAACAACGGCAGACCCATCACGCCGGAATAGCTGCCGGAAAGATGTTCGATGAATGCCCCGGCATAGCCCTGTATCGCATATCCACCGGCCTTGTCGGTGTACTCGCGGGTCAGCAGGTAACGCCGGATGCGTTCTTCGCTGAGCGC
>JGI20214J51650_10002838_pt1 | contig 10899 bp, 11 predicted proteins | sample WetSurMetagenome_FD_51650 | JGI IMG/M metagenome (IMG submission 51650)
TCTTCGCCCGGCTGGACGGCGAGACGGCGCAGGTGCTGCAGCGCCCGGTGCGCACCGCAAGCGGCGCGGAAGCGCCCGCCTGGGCCGGTTTCCAGACCACTGCCCAAAGCCTGGAGGATGCGCAGCTGGCCTTCTCGCACAATGGAGGATTCGATGCCGACGGCACGCCGCTGCCGCCACAGCGCGTAGGTTATCGCCTGCGACAGAACAAACTGGAGATGTTGCGCTGGACTGCGCTGGATAGCGCCCCGTACAATGTGCCGACAGTGGACACGGTGCTGGAAGACGTGAGCGAATTCAACTTGCGTTACCTGGGCAGCAACCTGACCTGGGTGACACAATGGCCACCGATGACGGTCGATACCATGCTGCCCAGAGGGGTGGAGGTGCAACTGGTGTTGAAGGGCGGCGATAAACTTACGCGGTTCTTTGCGCTGCAATGAAGATGCCGACTCAAGCCGGCGCGGCGCTGGTGCTGGTGCTGTTGATCGTCGCCATGGCGACAACCATCGCCGCGTTCATGGCACAACAGCAGGGGTTCTGGCAGCGGGAAATGGAAAACGGCCGCGACCGCGCGCAAGCCCGGCGCATTGCCGAGGCAGGGATAGACTGGGCCCGCGCGGTGCTGGCTGACGACGCGTCGGTTAACCAGTACGACGGCCCGCGCGAAATGTGGGCGATGCAATTGCCTGCCATCCCGGTGGAGGGCGGCGAGGTGCAAGGCACGATCGTCGACCAGCAGGGCTTGTACAACCTGAACAATCTGGTCAGCAACGGCGTGGTCAGCACACCCGACCTGGCGCGCTTCCAGCGCCTGCTCGCGTCGCTGGGCCTGCCGCCGGAGCTCGGCAACGCGCTGGTGGACTGGATGGATGCGGATAGCGTGACGATGGCAAACGGTGCGGAAGACGAATATTACATGAACCTCGACAAACCCTATCGCTGCGCCAACCGCCCGCTCTCCGACATCGGAGAGCTGGTCTGGGTCAGGGGATTCGACACCGCCACCATCCAGCGGCTACAGCCCTTCGTGAGCGTGTTGCCGGAATCGAACACGGCGGTTAACGTGAACTTCGCACCGCCGGAAGTGCTGATGGCGATTTTTCCGGGAATGACGCTGCAGGATGCACGGCAATTGGTTTTGCAGGCCGGTTCGGCCCCTTTCTTCAACATATCCGACTTTACGCAGAGGCTGCCTAAAAACGTGATACAGGACAGCACCTTGCTAATCGAGGTAAGCAGCCAATATTTCATGGTGACCGGATATGCCACCCAGGGCGACGGCGCCTCCTCGGCTCATGTGCTGCTGCATCGCACCGGCATCTGGGCGACACAAGTCAGAAAGAGCCTGCAATGAATCTTCGCATCTACCTCACCGCGCAATGGCAGGATGCCGCATCGAGCTGCGCCTGGGCGCTGCTGGACGACACGGGCAATGTGCGCGAATCCGGCAGCGGCACGCTGGCGTCGATGCCGCATAGCGACGACGCCACGGTGATCGTCTCCGCAGAGCGCGTACTGGCGACAACGGCAGTCCTGCCCAGGATCAAGCGCAGCAAGCTTGAAACGGCGCTGCCCTTCGCGCTGGAAGATGCGCTGATCGACGACGCTTCCGAGGTGCACGTCACACCCGGCGCGAAGCTGCAGGACGGACGGACCGTGCTGTACACGCTGAACAAGAATTGGCTCGCGCGTTTCATTGCCGCCAGTACTGCAGCCAAAGTGCGCGTGCGCCGCGTCGTGCCGGAATTCTGTCTGTTGCCGACGCGAGCCGGCGAATGGAGCGTGGCATGGGATGGAGCACAGGGATTCCTGGCAACGGCACACAGCCTTGGCGGTGCGCTTGATAGCAGCGACGATGTGCATGCACCGGTCTCCCTGCAACTGCGCCTGCAACAGGACGCACCCGCCGCCCTGCGGCTGTTTGCGCTTGGCAACGAAGTACAGGCGCCGAACTGGGGGCTCGGCGTTCCCGTCATTTACGAAAAGCAGACTATCGATTGGCGCAAGGCGCCCATGCCCGGCGATGTTCCCAACCTGCTGTGGGGCAAGCTGGCACCGCCGCCTCGCATCAGCGAGTTCTGGCCGTGGCTGCGCCCGGCGCTGATGGCCGCACTGTTGCTGTTCGGCGTGGAGGTCAGCACCAGCAATCTGGAGTGGGCGCTGCTCGCCAACGAAAAGCGCCATTTGATGCATGAGATGACGGAGACGTTCCAGGAAACTTTCGGCTCGGATGCCACCATCGTCGATGCGCCGCTGCAGATGCGGCGCAACCTGGCGCGCCTGCGCCATGCGGTGGGCCTCAGCGACGATGCCGACTTTTCGCCGATGCTGGACAAATTCGCCGCCGCTTCGGGTTCACTCACCGGCAACACCCTGCGCACGCTGCGTTATGCCGACGGCAAACTGGATATCGAAATGGCGCTCACGAACGCAGCCGTGCTCGACAAACTGCAGCAGCGCATCGCCGAAACCGGCCTGACCGCACAAGTCATGGACAGGCGCGATGCGGGCGGATCCCTGACTGTGCAACTGCGCGTCTCGGCGGGAGGNGTGAAATGAAAGCGCTATTCGCAAGACTGAAGGCTCGCCACTGGAATACGCTCAGCGCTACCGAACAGAAGACCGTCTTGCGCGGTGCATGGTTGCTCGTACCGTTGCTCATGTACGGACTGCTGTGGCAACCCTCGCACCAGGCTTTGCCCAGGTTGCAGGAAGCCCTGCCGCGACTGCGCGCACAGGCCGGCCAGATGCAATCGCTCGCCGGGCAGGCTCAATCGCTGCGCCAGAAAGCACAACTTGCGGTGCTGGATAGCGATGCCCTGAAAATCGCCGTGGAAAAATCCGCACAGACGGCGGGTTTGCCGCTGCAAGTGGTACCGGGCGAACAGAACAGCGTACGCATCAGCGCCGAAAGCATCTCGTTCGCTCACTGGCTGCGATGGCTGCACGTGCTGGAACTGAACCAGCACATCCGCGTATCGACCGCGATGCTGATGGCATCGCCCGAGACGGGCATGGTCAAGGTGCAAGCCACACTGACCAACGGAGCGGACCTGTGACGTTACGCCGCCTGAAGTTGACGCTGATGTTCGGCAGCGTGTTCATCATCGGATTGTGTGTGTTCGCACCCGCTGCAATGATGGGGTATGTGCTCGAGCGCATCACCGGCGGCACGCTGTCGCTGGCCCGGACGACGGGCAGCCTGTGGCAGGGTTCGGGTGTTGCGCTGATGCGGCAGGACACGCGCTACCAGACGCTCGGCAGCTATCGCTGGAACTTGAAATTCCCGGGTACGACATTGCAGGTTCAAACCGGCGAATCCACGCCGATGAATTTGCATTACACTCCTTTCGCCGGGCGTATCGATATCGACAACCTGCATCTCACACTACCCGTTTCCTCGATCGAACTTGCCGCACCGCAGCTCGGCCCATATCAGCTTCAGGGTACGCTCGAAGTGACCTCCGACCGTCTTGCGCTTAACGCTACCGGAATGGACGGCCAGGTTACGGTCGACTGGACACGCGCCGCTTCCGCACTTTCCGAGATCCGGCCTCTGGGTGACTATCGCATCGTGCTAAAGGGCCGCGGTGCGGGGCTGGATGCCCAACTGTCCACGCTTTCCGGCAAACTGCTGCTGACCGCGACCGGCAGTTTCGACACGGTGAACGGGATGCTCATCAACGGAACCGCACAGGCCGCCCCCGGAGAAGCGGCTGAGCAACTGCACGAGTTATTGCACCATCTCGGCCCGGAAGTCAGCCCTGGAGTATTCAAGCTGGCGCTGATGCCGCAGCCCGCAGGGGCGCATTGATGGCAAATTGCCCGCCGATCCGTTTCTCCTCCCAAAACCGGGAATCGAGGACACGCTATTCAGAGATCGCGGCGATGGCGTAATCAGGGACTGCGATAGAATGAGCGTACCAAACCCAAGCCAACCGATTCATAGACAGGGAATCTTGCAGTGAAAAAGTTCTTCATGATTTTCATGCTGATTGCAGCCGGCTGGCTGCTGATCAGCGTCGTCTGGTCGAGCATCTCGATGCACCTGGCACAATCTGTTTTTCAAAAGGACTGAGCGATCCATCACCGCCGCCATGCGCGTTACCCGTCAAGGGTGGCTGCACAGGGCAGGATATGTTTCAGCTTAACTGGCTTACTCCGGATAAAAATTACGCATGCAAATCGATCCATCCCTGCACACCAAAGCTGACAACTACAAGCTGCTGACAAACCTTGTTGTCCCCCGCCCGATCGCCTGGGTCACCAGCCAGAATGCGAATGGCGTGATCAATCTGGCGCCGTTCAGTTTTTTCAACGCGGTAGGCAGTGACCCTCTATACGTGATCATCAGCATCGGCCATAACGACGCAGGAGAACCCAAAGATACCGCAAGGAATATTCTCGCCAACGGCGAGTTTGTGGTGAATCTCGTTTCCGAGGATCTGTTCGACGCAATGAATATTTCGGCGGCGGACTTTCCGCCCGGACAAAGCGAATTGAAAGCGGCACATCTGCACTCATCGCCCTCGGTCCATATCAAAGTGCCCCGTGTGGCCGAGGCGCAAGCCAGTCTCGAGTGCAAATTATTCAGCACACAAACGCTGGGGGCCAATACGCTGTTTATCGGCGAAGTGGTGATGTTTCATGTGGCGGATCATTTGATAGATGCGCATTTGCACATCAACGGCTTTGCACCGATCGGACGACTCGGTTCGCCCTCGGTTTACTGCCGCACGACCGACCGGTTTGATGTTGCGCGCATCAGCTATGCGCAATGGGCGCGCGTGAGCGGTCAATTGGAAGGATCCTGATCGGGCGATTGGCGGCCTTTGGAAAACCCGTATCGTGACGGAACATATTTCTCCGTCCGGAGGGCTGTCATTCAGGCTTGAGGGGAAAACCCGGCCGATCCGTATCGGCTGCGATCATAAAAAAATGGGCCGCAAGCGGCCCATTTTTCATAACGCAGGAATCCGAACTACTGCGCCACACGCTCCACCGAGTTGATCTCCACACGGCGGTTCTGTGCGCGACCTGCCGCAGTCTTGTTGTCGCCGACCGGATTTGCAGAACCCTTTCCATCGGTTGTAATACGACTTGCGGCAACACCCTTGCCGGTCAGATACGCCTTGACCGATTCCGCGCGTTTCCTGGAAAGAACCTGATTGGCCGATTCCTTACCAAGGCTGTCCGTATAACCTACTACCGTCAAATTCGCCTCTTTGTATTTCGCCGCGAATTCCACAACGGTATCCAGTTGACTGGATGCAGTTGACTTCAGATTTGCCGAGCCGGAATCAAAGTTGGCACCTTCAATGGTAATGGGTTTGTCGGTGAAAATTGTCTTCGGCGCAGGCGCCGGTTCGGGTGCGGGGACAACCGCTACAACTGCCGGTGCAGGCGCCGGCGCGGCCACCTTGGGCAATGCCGGCACTCCCGCATTTGCAGGAACGCCATCGCACCCCGGAACGGCCATGGCAGGTGTCCAGAAGCCGGTATGCCAGCATTGTCCAAAGTTGTTCGTTACGATTTGTCCGGTTGAATTTACTGCATATCCATTGGCAACGGATGTTGCCGAGATTGCCTGCGTGCTGACCATCACAGATATAGCGGCAAGCAGAGAGAGGACCACTGATCTTTTTTTCATTATTTTCTCCTTAAAAGGTTTTTTCTCTAAAATTCTGTTGCCGGTCAATTATATACCTCACACACACTCTGCCGAGTGATGGTCGTTGCATCGTTGCCACGAAGACTTGCAATTCCGGGATTTCGAACGTCACTCATTTTCTCGAAGGGCTGGTCGCTGAGTGGATGAGACCGGGAAGAAGATATCAAAAGGCCGTATATCCGGACTTGGTAAACCCGGGCATGGAAGGCGGATCGCTGAAACTGGAAAAACAGGCGTTTCTCATTCATGTAGCCTCATCCGTATAACTTTTTCAGGTATATTCTATAGACAACTAAAATATCCCAGCCTCCTTGTGGTTGACATTAACGCCTACGAATTGCAAAAACTTGGATAAAGCTGAATCGCAATTGCCACCCTTCGTGCGGTGTTGGAAGATCTGTTGTAGTCTGATTTTTCTGCTGTGCCTTCCCTTGTTCGCTTTCGGCGCGGATGAATTCCGCATTTTGGTCGTGCTCAGCGAGAGCATGACCCCGTATCAGACCTTCGCAAAAACCTTCCAGCAGAATCTGCCTTCGAATTTCCAGGTGCGCGTATTGGAGCATCCCGAGGATCTCTCGGCGGAGGGTACTCGGGCCGATTTGATCGTGACGGCAGGCGTCAAGGCGACAGAGCTGATGATGGACAAGGCCGAACCCGTTTTGGCCGTGATGATACCCAGCACCAAGTATGTCGACCTGCTTGAAAAACAAAATCGCAGCGGACATATCTCCGCAATCTATATAGACCAGCCTTTGTCGCGTCAGGTGGCTTTGCTGAGCGCGGTCTTGCCCGAAAGCAAACGCGTAGGCGTGTTGTATTCCGCAGAGTCGCGAATCGATCTGAAGGATCTGCACGATGAACTGGACAAGCAGGGCTATAAGCTGGTCGCAAAGCAAGTGCAAGGCAGCGAGACCCTGTCCTCCGGCCTGGATGAAGTGCTGGAACATAGCGATGTGTTGCTGGCGATTCCGGATAGCAACATTTTCAACAGCAGCTATATCCGCAATATCCTGCTGAGCAGCTATCGGCGGCACATACCGCTGGTCGGGCTGTCCCAGGCTTATGTCAATGCAGGCGCATTGTGCGCGATATTTTCCACCCCGGAGCAATTGGCTGCACAAGCAAGTGCCGAGGCCATTTTGTTTGCACAAACGCGACATTTGCCGGCGCCGCAGCCGCCCGCGCAATTTACTATCGCCGTCAATCAGGATGTGGCCAGGACGTTGGATATAACAATAAATCCCCCAAATGTGCTCCATACCCAAGTAGAGAATATAGCCAGGGTACGGCGATGAAACCAGACGAACAGGATGGCCATAATCTAACCATTTTTTTACGGCTCATCCGAGTTTCGTATGGGTAACGAAAGTGAGTTAGGGCGATAACGTCTTTACAAGCAGAACCTATTGCTTACCTGCTTGTGGGCTTGAGAATGCAGAGTGTTCCCCCACCCCAGCCCTCCCCCGGTGGGAGAGGGAGTTAGAGCGGAGAGGTTTACGGTTTAGTCCCTTTCCCACCGGGGGAGGGATTAGGGTGGGGGAATACTCGTTGAGAAGCCTGAGCTTTCGAACTACTGACTAACCCGGTCTTAACCCATGCAAAAGTTAGATGGACCTTTTTTACAATTCATAAACGAAAATTATTGATATGAAGATGAAAGTACGACAGCGATTTATTTCCCTTTCCATATTGTGTCTGGCTGCAAAGGGGGCGTGGGCAACCGACTATGCAAGCGATCAGGATTATTTGCAGGAATTCCCGGTTGTATTAAGTGCTTCGCGCCTATCGCAGCCCTTGTCGGAAGCACCCAACGCGATGACGGTGATCGATCGCAAGATGATCACCGAATCCGGCTTCCGCTCGCTCCCCGACGTGTTCAAGCTGGTTCCCGGCATGTACGTCAGTTATTACGCCGGTTCCCAGGCGGTCGTTTCCTACCACGGTGCCTTAAGCCAGGATGCCCCCGGCATGCAGGTCCTGATCGATGGCCGCAGCGTGTATCTCCCGCCTTTCAATACCGTGGACTGGGCGCTGCTGCCGATCACCCTGGACGATATCGAACGCATCGAAGTGATACGCGGACCTGCGGCCGCTTCGTATGGCGAGAATTCGGTGCATGGCGTGATCAATATCATCACCCGCGATGCGGGTGCGGTCGAGGGTCTGAGCGTTTCCAACACGCGGGGCAACAAAGGCATCAACGACGGTTCGGTTCATTTTGGGAAGCACGGCGAATCGCTGGATTACCGGATGACGCTGGCTTATACGGCAGACAACGGCTATGACAACCTCACTTCCCCGCCCAACAACATAACCATCACCCAGGCGCAGGGCAACGGGTTGCTCAACAACACCAACGACAGCAATCAGGCGCGCCTGATGAATTATCGCGCAACCTATCATGCAGACGCGGTGAACGATATCGACGTACAGTTTGGTTTTACCCACGACGTGATGGGCGTTGGCTTTTTGGACAGCTCACTGGACCAGCCGCACAATATGAATGGCTATTCAAACACCGAGCAGATCGAATGGCTGCACCGGACCGACAACACTTCCGAAATCAGCCTGCGTTTCTATCATATCCAGCACAGCACCAACGAGAACTACCTGCTCGGAACGCCTGCCTACTCTGTCGCAACGTCCATGAATACCGGGCGGAACGAGATCGAACTGCAGCATACCCTGAGAACTTCCGAAGCAAACAGGCTGGTCTATGGCGCCGGTTACCGCCAGGACAAGGTGGATGGGAACTCATACTATCCGGTCGTTGTTCCGTCCTCTTTCCCCGCATCGTTTGCCATTACCGAGTACCGGATGTTTGCCAACGACGAATGGCGTTTCAACGAAAAACTGATCGTCAACACAGGCGGGATGCTGGAAAAGGATGCGATGGGCAACAGGGAGTTTTCGCCGCGCGCTTCGCTGAATTACCATCTCGCGCCACAACATACGATACGGATAGGCGCCTCGGTCGCGCATCGGACTCCTACGCTTGCAGAGCAGTATGCCAGCCAGGCCAACCCGTATCAACTCGGGTACAAGTATGAACCAAGCCCCTACATCACTTCTGCCGGATTGACGCCGGAGAAGATCTTGTCGCGCGAAATAGGCTATCTCGGCGAATTGCACGACTTGAACACGTCGGTCGATCTGCGTCTTTTCAGCGACCAGATGAGCAACATGATCTACCCGCAACCCAATTCCGCTCTGTGGGCGAACGGCATGACAGCCAACTACAGAGGGATTGAAACGACCGTCAAATATTCGTTCAGCAATTCCGGCAATTTGACTTTCAACTATACCAACGAGAACGTCGACAGCAACAGCAACTCCCTGTCGCTCGGGCAACTCAATTCGCTTGCGGAAAGTTTGCCCAAGACCATCGTCAGCATGCTGTATGCGCAACAGTTGCCAAACGATGCGATGTTCAGTGCGGCCTACTACTTCCAATCCTCCATGCTGGGATTCGATCGCGGGCCCATCGATTTTCAGCCCACTCACCGCCGCGTCGATATGCGTCTTGCCCAGCCTTTCAGGGATTTTGGAGGTATGAATGGCGAGGTGGCCGTGGTCGTGCAGAATATGTTCAATACCGATTACACGGAATACATTGCCACAGCATTATTCAACCGGCGGGCGTTTGTCACGCTGACCCTGCATTGGCAATAGCATTCGGGTATCGGCAATTTGCGGTTGCTTTGGATTTGTGATGAACGCCTCAATTGACCCGCACCGGCCGTTAGTGATGCTTGCGATGAAAGACCGTATTTCGGTTGCGAACCGGAACTTCAGGGTTGCGGCTCAGATTTCCGCTGCGTGCATAGCGGACATGCGAATAATTAATGTTTCGCCAAACTTGGAGTCTAGGGTCGGCCAAGCGGCCGCGGAGGAACGCATCCATTCGACATTTGCCCGCGGTGGCGGTAGCATCGCCGCCCATTTTTATCGGCCCGGCTTCAGGCCATCTCCCGCCCATGTCTGTTGAAACTCCCGCCCGCGCCTGCGGCATCGATTTCGGTACATCCAACTCGACGGCTGGCTGGCTGCGTCCTGACCAACCGCCCTTGCTGGCACTGGAAGACGGCAAGTTCACCTTGCCCTCCGTGATATTTTTCAATGCCGATGAAAACACCGTAAGCGTCGGCCGGGCCGGCCTCAACGAATATCTGGAAGGCTACGAAGGCCGCCTGATGCGCGCCTTGAAGAGCCTCTTGGGCAGCAGCCAGATGGAAGGCAGAACCGAGGTTCAAGGACGCTCGCGAACATACATCGAATTGCTGACCCAGTTCATCGCCGAACTCAAGCAGCGAGCCGAAGCAGCGGCCAATAGATCTTTCGATCAGGCCGTGTTCGGCCGGCCTGTGTTTTTCGTGGATGATGACACAGCGGCCGACCGCAAGGCCGAGGCAACCCTGGCCGCCATCGCTCGCGCCACCGGCTTCCGCGAGGTGAGTTTTCAGTATGAGCCTATCGCCGCAGCCTATCACTACGAACGCCAGATCGACCGCGAGGAACTGGTGCTGGTTGCCGACATCGGCGGTGGCACCTCCGACTTTTCCCTGATCCGGCTCTCGCCGCAACGGGCTCGCATCGCGGATCGGCGCGACGATCTGCTGGCCAACGGCGGCGTGCACATAGGAGGCACCAACTTCGACCAGCAACTCAGTCTGGCCGGGGTGATGCCCCTGCTTGGCTATCGCAGCAAGCTCAAGCGCGGTATAGAAATGCCCTCCAGCTACTACATGAACCTGGCCACCTGGCACACCATCAATCAAGCCTATACACGCCGAACTTGGGCCGACCTGCAAGAATTGTATCTGGACACCCAGGCACCAGAAGCCATGGACCGGCTGTTCAAGCTGATCCGCGAACGCGCCGGCCATTGGCTCGCAATGCAAGTAGAGGAAGCCAAGATCGCCTTGTCCGCTGGCGACAGCGCCATCCTGCACCTGGATCGGCTGGCACCGGATCTGCGCCACACGCTGACCCGGATCGAGTTCGAACAAGCTTCGACGCACTTGGTGGAGCGGATCGGGGTCACCCTGAGCGCTTTGCTGGAAAAGGCCGGCGTGCATTGCGATGCTGTGGATACCGTGTTTTTCACCGGCGGCGCCAGCGGCGTGCCGCTGCTGCGCGAACGCATCGCCGCGCTATTGCCACAGGCTAGACGCATAGAAGGCGACTTGTTCGGCAGCATCGGCGCAGGTCTCGCGGTAGAGGCG
>JGI20214J51650_10002839_pt1 | contig 10899 bp, 9 predicted proteins | sample WetSurMetagenome_FD_51650 | JGI IMG/M metagenome (IMG submission 51650)
TTCGTCATCGAGATCGGGCACCCGCACCACGCCACGACAGAGTATTACAACGACGATGCCACCGAGCTCGCCTGGCACGACGACTACCATCGCCGGCGCGCCGGGACCGCCGATTTCTACCTGCCCAGCATCAAGCCCAACATGGGGATCGGCAACCTCGCGGCGGCCTTCGACTGCCCGATCAAACCGGTCGACGACGCCGACCCCTGGATCGGGCACCTGGTCACGAATCGGGACCCGGGCGCGGCGCGGCGCATCCGCAAGCCGGACGTGAAGGACAACCCGATCTACGCCCGCATGCTCAGCCGCATCGCCTACCTGCAGTCGCACTCGGCGCTGCCCCTGCGCCTGGTCAACGTGGCCTCGCCCATGGTGACCGCATCGATGATCTGGGACTACACCGATCTCATGATGGCCATGATCCAGTACCCGGCCGACGTGCACGCGCTGCTGGAGGTGATCACCGAGGCCACGATCGACTACGTGCGCCTGCAGCTCGCGCACATCAAGANCCCGCGCTCGATGGGTCACGAGCCCGAGGTCGTCCCGCCGGGGGTCGGCCTGCGCGTCAGCGACGACACGGCTGCACTGCTCTCGCCCGCGCTCTACCGCGAGTTCGCCGGCCGCTACAACGCCAGGCTTTCGGAGGAGTTCGGTGGGATCGTGGTCCACTCCTGCGGGGACTGCAGCCGCGTCGTGTCCGCCATGCTCGAGATTCCCGGGCTGCGCGGGCTCGAGCTGACCATGCCCCAGAACACCCGGTGGGAGCTGATCCAGCCGGCGGTCGGACGCGTCGCGCTCTGCCTGCGCCACAAGTTCTCGGATTCCGCCTTGCAGGACTACGAGCCGGTCGACTTCACCCGCCGCCTGTTGGACGCCTTCGGCCGCCGCGGGGTCTTCATCCTCACCTCCCGGCCCACGTTCGACGAGGCACGCGCGCTCGGGGAGAAGCTCTGGCCCCTGCTCGTCGGCTGATAAATGCATAATTGCATGCTTTCCCCTATTTTCACATTCTGATCCAACGCGGCAAGATCCATGGGCAGCGAACCCATTCCATCACTCCGTTGGGATATCGCTTGCTTTTTCCTTCTCCATTCTCTATTTTAGCATAGTTGCTAAAACTAAAATAAAAATACCCATTGTTTTAGGCTCCAGACAAGCCGGATGAAACGCGCGCTCCAAGGAAAGTACGTGACCATATGGACGGCGGGCGAGAAGGTCCGGGCCTTTGTGCCCGCGCCACTGCCGCCGGGTCCGCCCATCGAATGGACCCCGGAGTTGCGCAGCAAGTTCGACCAGGCCCTTCTGGCATTGGGACGTCTGGATAGCGTTTCAACCCTGCTGCCGGACACCTCGCTGTTCCTCTACATGTTCGTCCGCAAGGAGGCCGTACTCTCCTCCATGATCGAGGGGACCCAGTCGTCGCTTTCGGACTTGCTGCTGTTCGAACTGGATCAGGTGCCGGGCGTCCCGCTGGATGACGTACGCGAGGTCAGCAACTATGTCGCGGCGCTCGACCACGGCCGGCGTCTGCTGAAAGACGGGCTGCCGTTGTCGCTGCGGCTGTTCCGGGAAATCCACGGGGTGCTGTTGGCCAAAGGCCGGGGCAGTAGCCAGGCTCCAGGCGAATTCCGGCGCAGCCAGAACTGGATCGGCGGTACCCGCCCGGGGAATGCGGCCTTCGTTCCGCCTCCGGCCGCAGAGGTGTCGGAGTGCATGGGCAAGCTCGAGCTGTTTCTGCACGACCGCCCCGAGCCGACTCCGGCGCTGCTCAAGGCGGCCCTGGCCCATGTGCAGTTCGAGACGATCCATCCTTTTCTGGACGGCAACGGGCGCCTGGGGCGTCTGCTGATCACACTGCTGCTGTGCGAGCATAAGGTGTTGCGGGAGCCGATGCTCTACCTCAGCCTCTTCTTCAAGACGCATCGCCAAGTTTACTACGAGTTGCTGAACCGCGTGCGCCTGACCGGCGATTGGGAGGCCTGGCTCGAATTCTTCGCCGAAGCGGTCACCGTCATGGCCACCCAAGCGGTGGAAACCGCGCAGCAGCTCCTCGACCTGTCGCACCGGGACCACGACAAGATCAGCGGCCTCGGCCGGGCGGCAGCGTCCACCCTGCAGGTCCACCGGGCGCTGATGGAGCGCCCCATAGCCACCTCGGGCTGGCTGGTGGAGAAGGCCGGCATCACTCCAGCGACAGTCAACAAGTCGCTTTCCCACCTGGAGCAGCTCGGCATCGTGCGCGAGCTCACCGCTAAAAAACGAAACCGTCTGTTTAGCTATGCGGGTTATGTAGAGATCATGAGTCGCGGCACAGAGCTGCCGGGAAGGTAAACGGTTCGATTCCGTTAGAGCGCTATCAGAGAAAGTGTTAATTTCATACCCGTCCCTGGTATTCTGTCCTGCTATTCTGCCGGCTTTGATTTCTATGACAGGGAGGCACGTCGCTTTCTGTCCTCCGAACGACGGGATCGGCTGATACAACAGATGCACATCTCCAAAGTGCCCAGACTCGCACGCGGACCCTTTTCTTACCCAGAGCTCAAGAAACTGCTATCTTTTTCAAAGCACGCTGATCAGCCCGCCGAAGGCATCTATCTTCGATTTGATCAGGGAAACTGGCTTGGTCAACGAGCCAAGATTGTTCGCCCTGCGTTCCTCCAGTCAGTGGAGCAGCATTGGTCCCGGTCTGCCATAAGGCCAAACCGATTAACGGATAGGGATGGTGGATGGAAGCTTCCAGCTACACATAGCGCGGTCATTGAAAAACAGAAAATGAAGCAGATAAAACCATTTGTTGGAAAATGGCGCATTGCCGAGATGGAAGTGTGGGGGCAGGGTTATGTCGATATGGAAGTGCCCGGCTACATCCGCATCAATTCAGGAGGGACAGGGCGGTTCCAGTTCGGGCTGGTATCCGGGGATATGGATGGTCGTGTAGAACAGTGCGGCGATTCGACACGCTTTGAGTTCTCCTGGTCCGGACAGGATGAGAACGACTCTGCTTGCGGCAGGGGCTGGGCGGTCATCAAAAATAGCGAGCTGTGCGGTCGCATCTATCTGCATCTGGCCGACGACTCGGCTTTCCTGGCCACCAAGGACAAGTAGCGAACACCACGAAAAAAATCCTGCGGGTAAGGGACCAAGCTTATTGGAAGCCTACCGCAATCCGGGCAGGGATTAGTCCGATGGAGCTGACCTGGAGGCAGCTTGTGATAAGAACACTCCGCCAGCTTCACTAATCAAGCGCCGACCGCGTAAGCTATCGAGTAGGTCCAAAACCCATTCAGGGATTGAGTATCAAGGAAGAGCCTTCATGGACACCGACGATTTAACTGAAATGGCATGGGGCGTCATAGCCCGGGCCGCCTGCGTTTCGGATACCTTGAAAGCCGAGCTTAGTGCAATGGCCCGCTAGTTTCAGTCCGAGGATGAATGGCTTCGAGGGGTTCTTGCCCATCTGGAAGGAATTTCCGAGGACCCAGCCGGGTATGTGGACTCTTGGGACCTTGAAAACGAGGAAGGTATCACGGCAACCATGATTGGGACTATCGCGACCGAAATCAGCCTCCGAGTGAATGAAATCTTAACCATACCTTTGAGCAAGCGAGGCGCACTGGCATGGTGATTGTGAAGATGCCGAGGCGCATCAACCCTTCTTTCCGACGCTACATCGGCATTGACTATTCCGGAGCGGAAACGCCGGGCTCCAGCCTGAAAGGCCTCCGGGTTTACGAAGCCAGTTGCGATTCCATGCCGGTGGAAGTCGAGCCTCCGCCCAGCCCGCGCAAGTACTGGACCCGGCGCGGCCTGGCCGAATGGCTGGCCGAACGATTATCGCAGGATATCCCAACCCTGGTCGGTATCGACCACGGTTTCTCCTTTCCCCTGCGCTATTTCGAGGTCCATCGGCTGGAGCCGGACTGGCAGATATTCCTCGACGACTTTCAGAAGCACTGGCCGACCGACGCCGAACACACCTACGTCGATTTTATCCGGTACGGGCCGCGGGGCGAAGGGGAGGCCCGTTCCGGCAGCGCCCGCTGGCGGCGGATCACCGAAGAGCACGCGGGGGCAAAGTCTGTCTTTCATTTCGACGTGCCCGGCTCGGTGGCCAAGGCTACCCATGCGGGGCTTCCGTGGCTGCGCTATCTGCGACGGCGACTGGAAGACCGTGTTCATTTCTGGCCCTTCGACGGATGGGACATCCCTGCTGACAAGTCCGCCTTGGTCGAGGTCTACCCTTCGCTGTGGAACAAGAGCTTCCCGCGGGGAAACCGCACGTCCGATCAGCACGACGCCTTTGTGGCCGCCGCCTGGCTGCGTCAGGCCGATCTGGATGGCAGCCTCGCCCAATTCCTCAAGCCCCGAATGCTGCCCGGCGAATACCACGTCGCCCGGGTCGAGGGGTGGATCCTTGGCGTGATGTGATCGGGCTCCAGAGCTGCTTTAAGCGGCCGCACCCGATCCGGGCTTCTTGTGCAGCGTTTCCTCGAGACGGATCAACAGGGGCATTCGGATCAGAAGGTCGATACCCACGAAGAGGATGAATATGTATTGAGGCCCGATCTTGTCCCAGATAACGCCCGCCATCAGCGCCAAGCTGGCGCTCAAAATCATCTTGAAAAATCGGTTAATGCCCAGCCAGCGCCCCATCTGCTCAGCGGGAACCAACTCTCTTTCCATAGCGGAGGCAATCGGCGAGCCGATAAAATAGAACCCCTGCAGAATTCCCGCGATCAGCAACACAGCAGGCGACGGGGCCAAAATGAGCAAGAGGTTGGAAGCCCAGAAAAGGGGAATGGTGCAGAACAGCACCTTCCGTCTTCCGATTCTGTCTGCCAGCCTGCCGAAGGGGATTGCAAACACGATGGACGTCAGGGCGGATCCCGTCACCATCGCCCCCAGGGTCCATTCATTCGCCCCTTTTACCGAGTAAGCGAAAACCTGGGTGTAGGGAAGAACCATCCCCAGCGGCAGCTGCGAGATGGAGGAGATGACGATCCATTGTTTTAAGTTCTTGCGGCCCCTGAATATATGCGAAAGGTCCCTGAGCAGGTTGGAGGTTTTAGGGCTCGCCGCTGTGCACCTGGTTTCGGACAGCTGCTTTGCGACAAGCACAAAGGTCCCGATCGTGACAACGACTCCGGCAAAGAACAGGGGCCTGATGCCGTCGGTGGTAGCGCCCCCGAACAGGGTGACGAGCCAGGTCCCGATCATGGGCCCGGCGACCCCCAACATGCCGGCGGCAACCGTTTCGCAAATGAGCATCCCGGTGGCCCGGTCCTGGTTGACCAGGCAGTTGCCGCATATGGTGGCGCAGCTGTGAATACTCGTGGTGTATCCGAACCAGTAACACACCATCGCTAGAATGGTCAGTTCCCAGCTTTGCGCGCACCCATAANAAAGATAGGCGGCGGCGGTAGCCGCGATTCCGAAAAGATAAATTTTCTTGGGGCCGATCCTGTCGATGATCCACCCGGTGAAAGGGCTGCAGAAACCGGCGACGACCATGCCGATGCTGTTGACGATGCCGAGTTGAACGCCGGTCGCCCCCAACGCCATGATATAGATGGACAGATAGGGGAATATGATCTGGTAGGCGAACCTGTCCAGCGATGTTCGCAGAACGGTGACTTTCCAGTCTCGCTGCTGCCGCCTCAAAAACAACATGGTGCTGTAGATCAGAGTCGATACCGGCTTGGCCGGCTGACCGATGCTGTTGTCCAATCTGAATCTCCCGGGTGTAACGACCAACAAAAAGTGACTAGTTCACGCCGTACCGGCAGGCCTCACGTTAGACCCGCCGGGCCGGACTCGTCATTGCCCTGCTCAATGGATTTTAGACATTTCGGGGACAGGCATGAAAATATCACTTTCTCCTGATCCCCTTAAGACTCCGGGGCAAGCTGCTTGCCCGCCCTGCAGTGAAGCCGCCGGAAATGGCGTCGGCAGAAGTCGATCCGATCATCGTCGTTTGCGCTTGAGCTGGTTGACAAGATTCGGGAGCGATGTCGCCGGCACGGCGGTGATACGCTTGTCCAGCGCATATTCCGGCCCCGAGGGATACACCACCCACAGGTGCTCGAGCCCGAGATCCTGCAACGCCGCCTGCATCGACCGGGTGCGCGATGGCGCATCGGTGTATTTGTACTCCACGCCGTACCGCTTCCCGCCGAGGGTGAACATCAGGTCGAGCTCCGCGCCCGAATAGGTCGCCCAGTAATAGGCTTCGCTTGTCTCCAGCAGGTTCAACGTCTGCTCCAGCGCAAACCCCTCCCATGAGGCGCCTATTTTGGGGTGGCCCCGCAATTCAGCCAAGCCTGAAAGGCCGATGAGGGCATGAAGTATTCCGCTGTCCCGGATGTAGATCTTGGGCGCTTTGACCTGGCGCTTGCCAAGGTTTTCGAACCAGGGGGGCAGGATTCTGACCATGTAAGCACCGGCGAGAATGTCGAGGTAGCGACGCGCCGTGTGCTCGGAGGCGCCCAGTGACCGCGCGAATTCGGCCGCGTTCCACACCTGCCCGTGGTAGTGTGCGACCATGGTCCAGAATCGGCGCAGGGTCTCAGCCGGGATCGTGATGCCCAGCTGCGGGATGTCCCGCTCCAGAAAGGTGCGCACGAATCCGGCGCGCCAATCCACGCTTGAGGGCTCATCGGCAGCGAGAAAGGAACGGGGATACCCGCCGCGGACCCACAGCCGCTCGAGTTTCTTGACGGTCACTTCGCGCAGGTCAAACCCCGCAAGATCCAGGAACCCGACTCGTCCGGCCAGGGACTCGGAAACCCCTATGATCAAGGAGGGAGACGCCGACCCCAGGACGAGAAATCGCGCTCTGCGTCCCTTCCGGTCCACGGCAACCCTCAGGAGCTCGAACAGCTCGGGTTTCCGCTGGATTTCGTCTATGACGACGAGCCCGGACAAGCTTGTCAGCAGATTCATCGGTGCGGACAGGCGCTGGAGGTCGACCGGGTTTTCGAGATCGAGATAGGTGGTGGCCCGTTTGTCGGCGTACATCCGCGCGAGGGTGGTCTTGCCGCATTGGCGCGGCCCCAGAATTGCCGCGATAGGATGGCTGCGGAAGATTGCAGAAATACGCTTGAGTGCGTTCGGGCGGGGGATCATGTCGGCTGATATTATCATTGAAAATCTGAATGTCAACTTCCGATATTCAATGATGATATCTCCGGGGCGGGGGGCTTCGGTATTGTGGGGACAGGCATGAAATTATCACTTTCCTCTTAGATCCGTGAGACTCCAGAAAAAGCTGCTCGTCTGCATTGACCCTTGCACAGGGTGCTATTCCGCCGACAAGGCCCACAAATAAAGCGACGCAACCGAACCGCAGGGAGAGTACCTCTTTCGGAACCGGTCAAATTGCTTTTTGGAGAGTTTTTTCAGTCCGTACAAATTCATCATGCCGCGCCGAATGGCTAAATCCCCCCAACTGACAACGTCCGGTCGGCACAGTGAGAAAATCAACAGCATCTCGGCTGTCCAGACACCGATGCCGGGCAGGGATGACAACCTTTCGATGACCCGCGCATCCGGCATTTCCCTCAAGTCTACAAGATCCAGGTCGCCGGAGATAGCGGCCTCGCCGATTCCCTTGATGTACCTCGCCTTGCGCATCGACAGGCCGCATTGCTGGATATCGGCAACATCGGCGCTGGCGACCTTGTTGGGGGTAATGTCCAGAAGATTGCCGCACAGCCTTCCCCAGACTGTCGCGGCTGCCTTGCTGGAAATCTGTTGCGCCACGACGCTGTGGACAAGGGCCTCAAACAGGTCCGGGATGACCTGCCGCTCGATCATGCCTATGCAGTCGATTGCCCTGCCGAGCTTCTTGTCACGGCTCTTCAGGTGATCGATCTCAGCTTTTCCGTATTTGAAGAGATGCATCCTGCTCAGACCGGCCTCCGGGGAGCGGCGGGCCATCCGCCTGCGAATTTGATGATCGTGCCTGTGTGGAACGAGCCCTTCATGTTGGCCAGGTAGCTCAGCAGTTCGCCTATTTCTTCCGGCCTGCCAAGCCTCCCTGCCGGCACGACCCCTTTTATAAACTCGCTCCCGATGGGGTCGTCTATGAATTTCGCCTTCGGAAAGTAGGCTTCACTGTAGAGGTAGTTGGGTGCGATGGCGTTCACCGGGATGCCGAAGGGGGCCAACTCTATGCTCAACGACTTCACCAGGGCGTTTGCCCCGGCGCGTGCAATGTCCGGGATGGCGCCGCCCGGCAGGGGCAGCTCGGTGCGGCACGATGTGACCAATATCACATTGCCGCCGCCCTGCTTCTTGAGCCTCGGGATCGCCTCTTTCATCAGCCTGAAAGGATAGATCAGCACGTTTTCGATCGTGGCCTGCAAGTCTTCGACATCGGCCCGCTCGATCGGGATGTGTACCGCGGGGAACGTGTCGTTGCTGATGATGACATCAACCCTCTTGTGATGGCCCCAGACGTGCTGGATCAGCTCCTTCGGGTCCCTGATACCCAAGGGGTCTGCCCCTGGGTGGCCCGCCTTGTATTCCCTCTGCGTATCGATGTTCCGGAAGGCGGGGTCTTGAGCCACAACATCATATCCGTCGTCCAGAAGAGCCTGGACCGCCGGAGGGCCGACGAAGTCCAGCACATTCGTGACCAAAGCGGTTCTTTTGCTCATTGCATTCTCCGGGATTCGGCGCTGCCGGCCACGGGGACGGCACAACGCTAATCGATCGCTCCCGTTGTGGACGCTATTGGGAAAAAAGCAGCTTGTCCAGCCCAATCTGGAAAATGCGTCAATTGAATTCCCTCCCGCAGGATGGGAGAAATGATGCCGCCGTCTTCCCTTGTTTCCCGACCCGCCCGTGACCATTATGCCCTTAAACCTTCCCTCACAGGTGAACCCATGCGCAAATCATCGCTGCTGCTGACCCTGATCCTTTTGACGGCCCCCGCTGCCCCGGCCTTGGCGTTCGACAAGGCCGAGGACGTGCTCAAGGCCGTCGTCAAAATCAAGGCGACCATTCCGGGGGGCGCCCGCACGGCGGCGACGCTGGGGACGGAGCGCGAAGGCCACGGCATCATCATCGACGGCCGGGGCCACATCCTGACGACGGGCTACCTCGTCATCGAATCCGAGACGATCGAGGTGACCGGCCCGGGCGGCCGCAAAGTGAAGGCCGCCTTCGTCGGATACGACCACGCGACAGGCTTCGGCATCGTGCGGGCCGAAAGCGCGCTCGGGGTCGAACCGATCGAGATCGGCCGCTCGGCGGACCTCGCGGAAGGCGCACCCGTCCTGGTGGCGGGGTACGGCGGCCTGGAGGCAGCTGCCGGAGCGCGCGTGGTCGCACGCCGCGAGTTCGCGGGCTACTGGGAGTACCTGCTGGAACACGCGATCTACACCACGCCCCCCTACGCCAAGTTCGCCGGCGCCGCCCTGATCGGGCCGGACGGGCGCCTGCTCGGGGTGGGGTCGCTCTTCACCCCGCTCACCATTCCGGGCGTCGGCACCCTGCCCTGCAACGTCTTCATCCCGATCGACCTGCTGCAGCCGATCCTGCAGGACCTGATTGCACAGGGCCGCCCGCGGGCGCCCGCCCGGCCGTGGCTGGGGATCAACGCCGAGGAGGCCCACGGCCGAGTCTTCGTCAGCCGGGTCACCGCGGACGGTCCGGCGGAGGCGGCCGGCCTGGAGACGGACGACCTCATCCTGAAGGTCAACGGTGAGCCGGTCGCCGGCCTCACCGATCTCTACCGCAAGGTGTGGGCCGCCGGCAGCGCCGGCGTGGAGGTGACCCTCACGATCCTGAAGGGCGCCGAGATGCGGGAGGTAAAGGTGCGCAGCGCCGACCGCAATGCGTTCCTGATGATGCGGCCGCGCAAGTCGATATGAGGCTCAAGGGTTCGGGGTTCAGGGCCAGGGCAACCGACACTCGATGCCGAACTCTCGACCGAAGCATGTCGCAGGAGCGAAATCCCGCCGCGATCCGGATCGAAGCGGGACGCCTCTCCCACAAGCGTTTGACCTGCCTACCGCACACGCCACCCCAAACCGCCTCGAATTGAAACCGCGCCCTTTCTGAGTTAATGGTGGGGTACAGACATTGCTGCTTCCCCTCCGGAGGACAATCGTATGTTCAGCACGTTCGGCACCCTGTTTCGCGCGACCACTTTCGGCGAGTCCCACTGCCCGGGAGTCGGGGTGGTGGTGGACGGCTGCCCGCCGCGCCTGGCGCTGACCGCGGCCGACATCCAGCCCCAGCTAGACCGCCGCCGGCCGGGCCAGAGCCGCATCACGACCGACCGAACGGAGGCAGACCGCGTCACGATCCTGAGCGGCACCGAAAACGGGCTGACCCTCGGCACCCCGATCGCGCTGCTCGTGCACAACCGCGACCAGCGGCCGGGCGACTACGCCACCATGCAGCAGGTGCCGCGGCCCTCCCACGCCGACTACACCTACCGCGTGAAGTACGGGATCCAGGCGGCAAGCGGCGGCGGCCGGTCGAGCGCGCGCGAGACCATCGGCCGGGTGGCGGCCGGGGCCGTCGCCGAGAAGCTTCTGCAGGAGCGGTTCGGCGTGCAGATCGTGGCCTGGGTCAGCAGCGTGGGGGAGATCGACGCCCCGGAGCCCGACATAGAATCGCTCGACCGAGCGGCGGTCGACGCCGCGTGGGTGCGCTGTCCGCACGCGGCCACGGCCGACCGCATGCAGGAGGCCATCGCGCGAGCGAAGGAGGAGAAAGACTCGCTCGGCGGGGTGGTCGGCTGTGTTTGCCGCAACGTCCCGGCCGGCCTGGGCGAGCCCGTGTTCGGCAAAACGGAAGCCCTCTTGGCGCAGGCCATGCTGTCGCTGCCGGCCACCAAGGGCTTCGAGATCGGCTCGGGGTTCGCAGGCACGCGCCTGCGCG
>JGI20214J51650_10002841_pt1 | contig 10898 bp, 8 predicted proteins | sample WetSurMetagenome_FD_51650 | JGI IMG/M metagenome (IMG submission 51650)
AACTTAGTCCACCAATCCCATGTTCAACTGGAATTCTTTCTATTGCCATTAATTGGTTCTCTCATTTTTGCTCAAAAGTTAAGTCTTTTTTAATGGATTTTTTATGAGGAATATTTAAATTTTTATAAAGATAATCTTTTGCTATTCCTAAAAAAACCTTCTTTTAGTTCACATGGGGATGATGGTTTTCAAACAGAGGGGTGTTGCTCCACTTCCATCAATAATTAAGTCTTCAACGTTTGCAAAGCGTTCATTAAATTTATCTATAATCAATAGGTTATGTTTTGGCGCTACCCCTAAGTGTTCATAAATTTTTTGTAAAACTTCCAAACCTAATGAGTTGATTTCTTTTAATCATTTGAACCATCTATTCCACATATTAATCCTCATAAATCTAAGGTAAATAACAACAATTCTTCTTCATTATTTATACAATAAGGGGGGGCAACACCCCATCATTACCCGTTTCTTTAAGCAAGTGTTCTTCAAATGTTTGTTTGTATATTTCGCAATATATTTTCCTAAATTTTACCAATAGTTTCTCAAACCGTAACCAATCTAATCCCGTGCCGAACGCCATGTCCAATCTGTCGTTAATTCTGATACACTAATTTTCATTTCTAGTTTCTCCGTTTCATAAACCTTTATCTTAATCTATTTCTTACTGCGTCGTAACTCTATTTGTTCTCTTTAAATTTCAATCCTCTTGATTTAGTTACCTCAAGAAATCAAAAACCTTTATCTGGTTATCAACAAAGAATGCTTGCTGTAAGCACGGATTTTCGCCACAATTGATGTATTTTTGCACATCTACAAGACACGGAGAACAAAACTATGTCAACCCGCAGAGAATTAGCCAATGCCATTCGTGCTTTAAGCATGGATGCCGTCCAACAAGCCAATTCTGGACACCCCGGCGCGCCAATGGGTATGGCGGACATCGCCGAAGTGTTATGGAATGATTATTTGAAACACAACCCCAACAACCCCAAATGGGCTGATCGCGACCGTTTCGTTTTATCAAATGGTCACGGTTCGATGTTGATTTATTCATTGTTACATTTGGCGGGTTATAATTTACCTATCGAAGAACTCAAGAAATTCAGACAGTTACATTCTAAAACCCCCGGGCATCCAGAATATGGTTACACCGACGGCGTAGAAACCACCACAGGTCCTTTAGGTCAAGGTATTACAAATGCGGTCGGAATGGCGATTGCAGAAAAGATTTTAGCCGCTAATTTCAACCGTCCAGAACACGAAATTGTGAATCACAATACTTATGTTTTCTTAGGCGATGGTTGTTTAATGGAAGGCATTTCTCACGAAGCCTGTTCTTTAGCCGGAACCTTAGGTTTAGGTAAATTAATTTGTTTCTACGATGATAACAACATTTCAATTGATGGCGAAGTGCGTGGTCACGGAAATACCCCCGGTTGGTTCACTGATAATACGCCGCAACGTTTTGAATCTTATGGTTGGCACGTTGTTCCCAAAGTCGACGGTCATAATGCAGAGCAAATCAAAGCTGCCATTGAAGAAGCCAGAGCGGTTTCTGACAAACCCAGTTTGATTTGTTGCCAAACGATTATTGGATTTGGTTCACCCAATAAACAAGGTAAAGAAGATTGTCACGGTGCACCCTTAGGCGCAGATGAAATTGCTAAAACCCGCGAAGCCTTAGGTTGGAAACACGGCGCATTTGAAATTCCTCAAGAAATTTATAATGCGTGGAGTGCCAAAGAAAAAGGTGCAACGGCTCAAAAAAGTTGGGAAGAAAAATTTGCTGCGTACAAATCCGCTTTTCCTGAATTAGCGGCTGAATTTGAGCGTCGTATGAAAGGCGATTTACCTTCCGATTGGAACGACAAAGCAAATGCCTTTATTGCAAGTGTGAACGAAAAGGCAGAAACCATTGCAACTCGCAAAGCTTCTCAAAATACTTTAAATGGATTTGGACCTTTATTACCTGAATTATTAGGCGGTTCTGCGGATTTAGCGGGTTCAAATTTAACCATTTGGAAAGGTTGCAAAGGGGTTTCTAAAAACGACGGCGCAGGTAATTATATGTATTACGGCGTGCGTGAATTTGGAATGTCTGCCATCATGAATGGAATTACCTTGCACGGAGGATTTGTCCCGTATGGAGCAACGTTCTTAATGTTCTCTGAATATGCGCGTAATGCGTTGAGAATGGCAGCGTTAATGAAAGTTCAAAGCATCTTCGTCTATACTCATGATTCTATTGGATTAGGTGAAGACGGCCCAACCCATCAACCCGTAGAACAAACTGCAACTTTACGCTTAATTCCAAATATGTCCGTTTGGAGACCTTGTGATGCAGTAGAATCTGCGGTGGCTTGGAAAGCAGCAGTCGATAAAAGAACGGGTCCCAGTTCTTTAATTTTCTCACGTCAAAACTTAAATCACCAAACCCGTTCTGCTGAGCAATTAGCAAACATTTCAAAAGGTGGTTATGTATTATTTGATTGTTGTGAAACTGGTTCTAATTGTTGTGGAGGATGCTGTGGTGGAGAAGAATCTTCAGATATTCTTTTAATTGCAACTGGATCAGAAGTTGCCTTAGCAATGGACGCTGCAAAAATTCTTCAAGGAAAAGGTAAGAATGTTCGCGTAGTTTCTATGCCTTCAACCGATACTTTTGATGCACAAGACGCGGCTTATAAAGAAAGCGTATTACCTTCAAAAATGACCAAACGTTTAGCCATTGAAGCGGGCGTAACCGATGGTTGGTACAAATATGTAGGAACAAACGGCAAAATTCTTGGATTAAATCATTTTGGTGAATCTGCACCTGCGGGCACTTTATTCAAAGAATTTGGTTTCACCGTTGAAAACGTCGTTGCTCTCGCAGAAAGTTTGTAATTCTTAAATAAAAATAGCGGAGGAAACTCCGCCATTCTTACAAAAAGAGAAACCACTAAAATGTAAATTTTAGTGGTTTCTCTTTTAAGAAGTTTTGTTTAATAAGAAATAATGCCATTATTTTTTACTAAGCCAATAAAAAAGCCCACCAATAGCAAGAGCTCCTCCTATTACCCAACCAACAGGATTTGCTGAAGAAGACGAAGAAAGAATTGATTGTTGTAACAGTTGTGTTATGGGACTTGTAGCTGTTGTTGTGATTATTGAAATTGCTGTGTAGTTTGCTGAAGTTGTTGTTCTGCTTGGCGTTGTAATAAATGTCCTGCGTGTGCTGCACGCCCCAATGATGAGTGACTCATAAAATTTCTTAAGTGGTTACATTCAACTATGTGTTAGGATATACCATGAAACAACGGTAGTGATCAAATAAAGATGATATGATAGAATGTAGACCTGAATAAAAATAGAGGAAAATAGAGAAATGGATTGTCCAAGATGTGGTTCAGATTATATAGTAAAAAATGGGGTAGTGATCAATAAAAGATGATAAAAAACCTCGCTCTCACGTGGGAGCGAGAGGAGATTAATCATTCGGATTTATTCATTACCCGTTTTCTTTTTAAAATTGACGAAAAATTGAAATTATTAGATAATTCCATTTGTGACTAATAATAATCAATAAAGAAAAGAATATATTAAATGACAGAAACAAAGCCTAAACTAACACTGCATCAACGTTATTCTCGCTGGGTAAACGATAAATTACCCTATTTGGTGTTAACGGGATTGATGATGACATTAATTTTAGCTATTTTATGGCATCGAGTGGTTATTATTATTTTCAGTGGAGAAGGAGGAGTTTTATATAAACCTTTCGGTGGAGGAACAATTATCGATAAAATTTATACCGAAGGTTTGTATGTTTTATTACCATTTAATCAAATGGCTATTTATAACACTCGTGTACAAGTAATAATGCATGAGTTTGATGTTCTTACTAATCGTGGGTTACCCGTTACTTTAAAAATTGCGGTTCGTTTTCGTCCGATTTTTGAATTACTTGGCGTTTTACATCAAAGCGTTGGTCCTGATTACCCACAAAAAATTATTCTACCTCAAATTGAATCTGTTCTGCGTAAAGGATTAGGTTCTCACACGCCTGAGGAAATTTACACTAATAAAGATTTGTTACTCAGTCGTTTAGTGAGCCAAGCAATTGAAGAAATTGGACGTAAGTTTGTTATTGTTGATGATATTATTATTCGGAGCGTAACTTTACCCTCCGAAGTCGCAGAAGCTATTGAGCAAAAATTAGTGGAAGAACAAAAGTTTTTAGCTTACACTTTCAAATTACAAGCAGAACAACAAGAAGCTGATCGCAAACGAGTGGAAGCGGGAGGGATTCGTGACCATTCTAAAATTATTCAAGAGCAACTCAGCGATACCGTTCTTAAATGGCACGGCATTCAAGCAACTCAAGCTCTTGCACAGTCGCCTAATTCTAAACTTATCTTTATTGGTTCAGGGCAAAACGGTTTACCTATCATGCTGAATGGCGACAAAGAAAAAGACAAATAAAAACAAGAGGTTATTTTATGGAACATATTGCAGCAATTTCTTTTGTTCTAAGTTTAGCTTTAGGTTATTTGGGGCGGCACCGTAAAATGGGATTTTGGGGGTATTTCTTTGGATCATTACTTTTAACGCCAATCATTGGTGTCCTATTGCTAGCGGCTTCTGATCCGAAAGAACCCCAAAACGAGTAAATTTTAACAACAATTAGAGGTAATTTATTATGTCCACTGAAACACCTGTAGAAACTACTGAAACTAAAGAAGTTGAAACTAATTTTATTGAGCAAACTACCATTGCTGAAAATCAGGTTAAAAATTATTCACTTGGTGCTTTAGGAGTTGGCTTAATTCCTATTCCTTTAGTTGATTTAGCCGCCTTGGCTTCTTTGCAATTAAAAATGCTTCATTCTTTAGCAAATACTTATCATGTTGAGTTTAAAAAAGAATTAGGCAAATCGGCAATTGCGAGTTTAGTTGGAGGAGGATTATCGGTTTCTGCCTCCCCACTTGCAGCGAGTTTGGCGAAATTTATCCCGATCATTGGCCAAAGCCTTTCTGCTGTAACAGCTCCCGTGTTAAATGGCGCAGTGACATATGGGATTGGTAAAGTTTTCATCCAACATTTTTCATCGGGGGGAACATTATTAGATTTTGATCCAAATAAAATGCGCGATTACTTTTCTAAACAAGTCGAGGTGGGGAAGAAAGTTGTCACCTCAATGCAAACAAAAGATGCCCCCCCTGAAGAAAAATCGGCAGCCTAGTCAATTCTCAATATTTTTTATTTTCCACCCAGATATTTATTTGGGTGGTTTTTGTGTTTTCTAATTAAAACAAATTCTTAAAATAGGCAATTATCTTGTTTTTCTCTGCTAATACTAAAATAAAAACGCGGTGTTTCTACATTGTATGTTTTATGGTGTTTTATTTATCTGGTTGCTCTCAATCGGAAACGCCAGAAACTTCTGACACTATTAATATTGGTGTTGCTTGGCCACGCGGAGAAAATGATTTCATTGAAGGCGCAGAATTAGCGGTTCAAGAAATCAATGAAGCGGGCGGTGTGCTTAATAAAAAAATTAAACTAATTATAGATGAACGAGAAGCGGCAGTTGTTAAAACGTTAAAGACAGCTTCTTCTTTAGCATTAGGAGAAAATTCAAAAGAAATTGCCCGAGAAATTGCTCGATCTTTTGTTGAATATGATAAAAAAAATAAATTAACTGCCGTCATTGGACATCGTTTTTCTTCAATGGCGATTGCCGCAGCAAATATTTATCAGCAAAACAATATGTTATACATTGCTCCAACCGCAACAGAAGTCGCATTGGCAACGCTTAATTTTGATAACGTATTTCGAATGTTGCCAAATAATGAAGAATTAGGACAGCAATTAGCATTTTATGCGAATAATCAACGATATAAAAAAATTGTCGTATTAGGAGAATATAGTGATTATTCAGTAGAATTAATTCTCTCATTCACCCAAACTGCTGCTCAATATTATGGAATACAAACCGCTTATCGCCATTCATTCTTTTCTTCTGCAACCGAACGAGATTTTAATCAATTAGCAGTTGAACTTCAGCGATTACATAAAACCCTTCCATTTGATGCAATTTTTGTTTTAACTAGTGTAAAAACAGCAGAGAAAGTTGTTAAATACTTACGAGAACGAGGTAATATAGATTTACCTATCATCGGGGGAGAAACTCTCGATGATAATTTGTTTTGGGACTCGCTAATTGAGTGGCAAAAGAAAACACAACGTTATCCCAATGTATTTGTTCCAACTGTCTATTATGAAAAATCTGATGTATCCAAATTTTTTGATAAAAAATTCAGTACTTTACATAAAAAATTAACGGATCGTTATGCCGCACTTGGTTATGATATTATTCGAATGCTTACGCATATTATTCATATAGAACAGAGTGTAAAGCCTATTGCCATTGCCGATGGTTTGCGTTATATGCAACCTTGTCGAGGTGTAACAGGAAGAATCGCATTTCAAGATAATGGTGATGTGAGAGATAAAAATAATTACATGATTACCATTAATAATGGAGAATTTTCTCATACCGTTATTGATGCAGAGAAATATCGTTCAGAAATCGCATTGCCTGAATGTTTGGATTTGGATCAGGATAAAGACGGGGTAGTTGATACCATTGATAAATGCCCTAACAATAAACCTGAAGAACTGGTTAATGGCGTATTTGTAGAGGGAGAGCATCGAGGTTGTCCTCTGGATTCTGATAAAGATGGGGTTGCCGATTACCACGATCAATGTCCCAATAATACACCAGAAGAAATATCTAAAGGAGTCAATGAGTTAGGATGCCCAGTCGATTCGGATAATGATGGTGTGCTTAATTACAAAGACAAATGCCCAACTAACTCCAAAGAAGAAATTTTCTTTGGTGTGGATGAAGAAGGTTGCCCGATTGATTCAGATAAAGACAGCGTTCCCGACTTCAAAGACAAATGCCCCAATAACTCTCAAAAAGAAATCAGCAAAGGCGTTGACGAAATAGGTTGTCCAAAAGATTCAGATCAAGATGGTGTGCCTGATTTTGAGGATAAATGTCCAAATAACACTAAGGAGGAACTCAGCAAAGGCGTTGATATTTTTGGTTGCCCCATTGATAAAGACCGCGATGGTGTTCCCGATTATAAAGATAAATGTCCAAATAGCACCAAAGATGAATTGAGCAAAGGAATTGATGAATTTGGTTGTTCGAAAGATTCTGACGGCGACGGCATTCCTGATTTCAAAGACCAATGTCCCGCTAATTCAAAAGAAGAACTCAGCAAAGGAATTGATGCGGTTGGTTGTCCCATCGATTCGGATAAAGATGGCGTTCCCGATTATCGAGATCAATGCCCAAACAATTCAAAACTAGAATTGAGCAAAGGCATTGATCAAATGGGTTGTCCCATTGATTCTGATGGTGATGGAATTCCCGATTTCAAAGACCAATGCCCCACTAATTCAAAAGAAGAATTAAGCAAAGGAATTGATGCGGTTGGTTGTCCCATCGATTCGGATGAGGACGGTGTTCCTGATTATCGAGATCAATGCCCAAATAATTCAAAGCTAGAATTGAGTAAAGGCATTGATCAAAAAGGGTGTCCAAAGGATTCAGATAAAGATGGCGTTCCCGATTTCAAAGACAAATGCCCAAACTCTGTATTTGGGTTAGAAGTTGATGAAATGGGCTGTGTAATAAAAAAACAAACCGTTTTCCCAGCCGATGGAAGTTTTAGCGTCGGAGGAAGTGTCTTAGCTGAGACCATGAAACAACGCTTAAAAATATTCATTCAAGAGATGGACATCACATTAATCTATGCCATTGAAATTACAGCACATACTGACGGTTTAGGAACAGATGAATTTAATCAGCGTTTATCAGAGAAACGTGCCGAATCGGTTGCACAGTATTTAATGGAACTCGGCGTACCAGAAAAAGTTATCTCAGCAAACGGGGCAGGTAAAACCCAACCCATTGCAGATAATAATACCGAAGAAGGCAGAAATAAAAACCGCCGATTTGATATTAAAATCGAGCTTTTCTCTAAAAAGAAATTGCAACAAGAACGTTAAGAAATAACGTATGTTTTTATTTGGTTTAGAATTTGTCTTTGCCAGCTACGCAGGCGCACGGCTTTACGAAAAATTTCAACAAAAAAAACTTGTTGATCAACCTGAGCAAAGTGCAGAAAAAATAGAAGATAAATCTCTCGACATAAAAGAAATACTAAAAGAAGATGAAAGTGAGAAAGACCTCCATTACATGAAAATAAGTGGATTAACGATGGTCTTAGCAAGATTAAGTTATATTCATCCTGTTTTTCTTCCTTCAATGTTGCTAGGTTTTACTTATGTTTCTATTCCTTATCTGCGTATTATTGAAAACTCCCTGTTAGAAAAGAAAAAGATTGACGGCTATGTATTATACGGCATAGCTGATATGATGACTTTAGGTTTAGGAAATTTAACCACTGCTGCATTTGCGGTTGGATTAGTGCATACTGCCAAATTTGTGATTAGTAATGCAGAGAAAAATTCTAAACAAAGTGTAATTAGTTTATTTTCACAACAACCAAATTCAGCTTGGTTATTGATTGATGGGGTAGAAATAGAAACGCCCTTAGAAAAGATTACTACTGGCGATATTGTAGTAGTGAATGCGGGCGACATTATTCCTGTCGATGGAATTATTGTGAAAGGGATGGCAGCAATCGATCAACACGCTCTCACGGGAGAATCCCAGCCTGCAGAAAAAAGGGAGGGAGATCAAGTATTTGCCGCAACTCAATTGATGAATGGTCGGATTCTTGTTCAAGTGAGCACGTCGGGAAGCGACACCGCCGCCGCAAAAATCACCGACATTTTAACCCATACCATTGATTTTAAAACAAATTCTCAACTAAAAGGCGAACAATGGGCAGATAATTGGAATGTTCCCGTGTTAGTTTTGGCGTTTGCATCGATGCCTTGGTTGGGACCAGTTGGAACTGTGGTGATTTTAAATGGACATATTGCTCAAAATATTCGAATTGTTGCGCCGCTAAGTACCTTGAATTACTTGAATATTGCGGCTCATAAAGGAATTTTAGTGAAAGATGGGCGGGTATTAGAAGATTTGCCAACTGTTGATACTTTTTTGTTTGATAAAACAGGTACTTTAACTTCAGAAGAACCAGAAGTAGGAAAAATTTGGGTTTATTTAAATAATTATAATGAAAACAATATCTTAGAATATGCTGCGGCGGCTGAATCTAAATTAAAACACCCCATTGCACGCGCGATTTTAAATCGAGCAGTAGCCGCTAATTTAACCTTACCAGACATCGACGATTCGAATTACACCATTGGTTATGGGATTACTGTTCATATCGACGGCAAAGAAATTCGGGTCGGCAGTCGACGTTTTATGGAAAAGGAAAGCATTGATTTACCTGAGAATTTTGATGAACAAATGCAAGAAGCCCATGATTGTGGGCATTCTCTAATCATGGTCGCAATCGACAAACAATTGGCGGGCGTTTTAGAAATGCAAGCCTCTATTCGTCCAGAAGTAATTGATTTGCTTAATAATTTACGCAAATCTGGCGTTAAACATTTTGCCATCGTTTCTGGCGATCACAAACAACCGACTCAAAAATTAGCTCAAACTTTAGGGATGGATGATTATTTCTACGAAGTTCTTCCACAAAACAAAGCCGAAATCGTTGAAAGGCTTCAAGCTGAAGGAAGAAAAGTGTGTTTCATTGGGGATGGAGTTAATGATACAATTGCAATGAAAAAGGCAAATATTTCTATTTCATTAAGTGGAGCAACTTCGGTTGCAACTGATACCGCCCAAATTATTTTAATGGATGGTTCTCTGAAAAATTTAACTGAATTATTAAACATTGCTCACGAATTAGATAAGAATTTACAAAAAGGTTGGTTATTTAATATTATTCCTGGGGCAGCAACTATTGTTTCTGCATTTACTCTGCATATTAATATTTTAACGGCTTTATGGATTAGTCAGGGTGGGTTAGGTTTTGGGCTTGCAAATGCAATGTTACCACTACGCCAACTAGAAAATAAAAACAAAGAAAGTTAAAACATAGAGGTATTTCTATTTTTACTGATGACTCATTAATTTGCCCTGTTAATTCCCATAACGAGTGGGACCCGCTTGAAGAAGTGATTGTCGGCGGTTTAGACGATGCGATGTTTCCTGATTGGGCAACCATTAACGTCGCCACAGTTCCGCCCGGAGAATGGGTTGAGATTGAAAAACGCATCGGAGGTTCGGGAATTCCTTTTCCAATGGAATTAGTGACAGCCGCAATGAAAGCTCGCGCTGAATTTATTCATATTTTAGAATCAGAAGGCGTTAAAGTACGTCATGTAGATCGCTGCAATTTTGCTTCTCCATTTTCAACCCCTGATTGGCAAGTTTCTTCTGGATTTTGTGCAGCAAATCCTCGCGATCCCTTTCTCATTATTGGTAATGAAATTATCGAAACACCTATGGCAGATCGAGCACGTTATTTCGAATCATGGGCTTATCGTTCGTTGTTCAAGGAATATTTTCAGGCGGGTGCGAAGTGGACTGCCGCGCCAAAACCTCAACTGCTCGATGCGTTGTACGATGCAAATTACACCGTTCCAACCAAAAATCAGCCAATGCGCTATGTTATTACTGATTTTGAGCCGGTTTTTGATGCCGCAGATTGTGTTCGCTGTGGACGTGATATTTTTATGCAAATCAGTAACGTAACGAATCGTTTAGGCATGATGTGGTTGCAACGACATTTAGGCGATAATTATCGCATACACCTGATCGAAAGCCGCTCGCCCGAAGCGATTCACATCGATACGACTTTTATGCCATTAGCACCAGGAAAAGTGTTGATTAATCCCGAATGGATCGA
>JGI20214J51650_10002842_pt1 | contig 10896 bp, 12 predicted proteins | sample WetSurMetagenome_FD_51650 | JGI IMG/M metagenome (IMG submission 51650)
CCTTTGGCGATTTTCGTTGGATACTGTGAGTTCTATTATCTCGGCTTTGCCTTTGGCGATTGATACCAGGCTTCTAACCTTGCCAAGAGTGAGCGCGTTTTTGAAGTAGCTGACCATCGCGGATATGGGGCTGATTGCGGCAGCAATGTCCAGGCCGATATACAGGTCCTGTTTGTTCGGGTCGTTCACGCGGGCGACGATCCTTTTTACATCGAATTTTTTGAGTATCTGTATTATCGTTAGATTCGTGTTGTCGTCCCTTGTTAGTATGGCGACGGCATCGGCTTTTTCTATTCCTGCGTCTTTGAGTATCTCGGGTTCGCTTCCGTCTCCGTGTATCACAAGAGCGTCCGTTCCTTCGGCGAGGGTCTTTGCTCTTTCCTCATCCCTTTCTACCATGACTACTTCGTGTCCTTCGCCTGTGAGGTGCTTTGCCAGAGTGTTTCCCGCTACTCCGCCGCCGATGATGACTATATACATTTTGTTAGAAAAAGTCTTCTGTTCTTAAATACTGATTTAATATAACCGTCTGCTTGTTTAAAAATCAGGAATTCCAAATACTTTTAGAGTAAAATGGAATCAAAAAACTTATCCCCTTCGGAGGTTTTGATAGATGCACTTGAATATATCAAGAAATTCCGCGACCAGATATTCGTGATAAAGTTCGGCGGAGAAGTAATGGTCGACGAGAAGGTCCTTGATGCCGTAGCGGAGGATTTACTTCTTTTGCGCTACGTTAACATAAAACCTGTCGTAGTACACGGCGGCGGCGGAGAGATATCTGCCGCCATGGACAAATTCGGGAAAAAGCCGCAGTTCGTTAAAGGCCTGCGCGTAACCGATGAAGAGACTATGGACATAGTGCAGATGGTTCTTGCAGGAAAACTGAACAACGACATAGTCGCAAGCGTTAACAAGCACGGAGGGCATGCCGTGGGTATTTCCGGTAAATCCGCCAAACTCTTCTCCGCGGAAAAGGTGCCGAGCCAGGAGGATGTTGACCTTGGTTTCGTAGGCGAGATAAGCGAAGTGAATGCCGACCTTGTGCGTACCCTGGTAGATAAAGGGTATATCCCTGTGATCTCTCCGATAGGGATCGCAGCCGATGGCTCGTCCCTTAACATAAACGCAGATGTTGCGGCATCAAAACTTGCGGTGGAGCTCAAAGCAAGCAAGCTTATACTCCTAACTGGAGTCGAAGGCGTGCTTGGCAAGGATGGTAAACTCATAAAGACTCTTTCTTCCAAAGAGGCGGAAGCGCTTATCGAAAGCGGCGTAGCCAAAGCCGGGATGATCCCAAAATTGACCGAGTGCATATATGCCATCAAGCACGGGGTCCCTAAGGCCCATATAATNAAAGCCAAGAAGCATTCGATCCTTGAGGAGATTTTCACTTCCGAGGGTACCGGTACGATGGTTGAAGAAAAAGATGGAGTCTGTTGAGGTAGAATCGATAGGTTCTGCTACGGGGGTCCATGTCAAACTCCAGAATGCGGATTTTCTCCTGATCCTGGGGACGAAGGGATACATAATGTGCGGCTATCTCAACATGGCGACCGCCGAGAAGAAGGGGGACGCCGCCGCCATGGTCACCGGAGTTGCATCTTTTGCCGATGTGCTGGCAGCAAAGCTTGTTTCCGTCAGTTCCAAAGGAAAAGAGATCGGTTTACGGGAGGGGATGACCGGCAAAGACGCTCTTGCTATTCTATCCTGAGTATTTTTAGACCTATAATGCCTATGTATATTATTCTTTTCTACCCAAGATGGTAACGAAAAAGTTGTTGGTTTTGCTTTTCCTAGGTGTATTTGCCGTAGGCCTTTTACCCCCGTCCTCTTTTGCCGCTTCCAATGACACCAAGGAAGTAAAACTGGTTCTTTTCTACCTGGACGGGTGCCCCCACTGCAAGGCTGAGAAGGCCTGGCTTGAGACGATGAAGGGAAGGTATCCCAACCTTGTGGTAGAACTCTATGAAGTAAACGCTAACAAAGCATTGTTCATCCAGATGGCGGATGAGTACAATATAACCTCTACGTCCGCCCCGACAACTTTCGTCGCCGGGAAAGTCTTCGTTTCATTCAGCGATGAGGACGGCGACTCCACTTATAATCCCTTCTCCCGCACCTATATGGGTTACGCGAACCAGATAGAATCTGCTATAGCAAATCCGGGCAACGGGTCAAACAGCAAAGGGACTAAATTGATACTCTTCCACAGCGAATCATGCCCGCACTGCCAGGACGAGCGCAGATGGCTCGATGGGATACGGTCCAATTATCCCGATCTTGTCATAGAGGAGTACGAGATCGGTTCCCCTGAAAATGCCTCCCTTTTTGAGAGGATGAGCGCCGAGTACAATACCACGGCCGGAGGCGTTCCAAGGACTTTCATCGGAAGCAAGGTCTTCGTGGGCTTCTCTTCGGAAGAAGGCGATCTTGTTTACAATCAGGGATACAAGGCATACATAGGCTACAGCAACCAGATCGAGAAATCGATCCAGGAGTGCCTTTTCGATGTCTGCTCCTCATTATCCGACCAGGTTGTGGACATATCCAAGAAGTCTCCTCAGGTAGCCGAACTGATAAAAAAGGATTCAAAGGCCAGTTCTACGAAAGCTTTCATCAACGGCACTTATGTCGTAGGCTGGTGGACGACTGAACGCATGTCCTCTAAACTGGATTATCCCGACCTGCTTGTATACGTTGACGGTGTGGACGGATCTATACTGAAGACAGTAGTTCCTACGTCCCGGATACCGGGCTTGGACAAGCCCGGGCAAGGAGCCAGCACTGTTTTTATCGGGATGCTATTAGTGATGCTGATATATCTTTGCAGCTACCTTTTTCTGCGGAGCCGGGTAAAATGGGGCGACCGGTACTGGGCGTCTGGTTTCATCGCTATCGTAATAATAATGTTCTTTATCATTGCAGTAACTACTCCGGTGAGTTTCATAGAGCGTTTCGCAAAAAAGTTTCCGTTCCCGGTATTTGTATTTATAATCGCTCTTGCGGACGGATTCAACCCATGCGCTTTCACCGTTCTTATTGTCCTGCTCTCTCTTCTGACTCACACCAAGTCGCGCAAGAAGATGCTTCTCATAGGGGGTGTTTTCGTCCTGACTTCTTCTTTCATGTATTTCCTTTTCATAATGGTGCTGACCCTTGTGGGATCCTGGATATTCGGCCAGTACGGTTCCATCCTCCTAAAGGTCCTCGGGGTCCTTGTCGTACTCGCCGGCCTGATAAATATCAAAGATTTTTTCTTTTTCAAAAAGGGTATCTCTCTAACGATATCCGACGAGCACCGCGGCAGGATATTCCGCCATGCGGGGAAGATAGTTAAAAAGGTGGACAAAGCGGAAAGCAAAAAGGCGATTATCCTTGCGCTCCTCGGGACCGCGGCTCTTGCAGCCCTCGTGAACCTAGTCGAGCTTGGCTGCACTGCGATGCTTCCCGCGGCTTACATGTCCGCATTGTTCAATCAATATGGGAACACCATAGGGTTCTATCATGTGTTTTACACTGCATTCTACTCGTTCGTATACGTGATCCCTCTCTTTGCCATACTAGGCGATTTCCTGTACTCTTTCAAGTCCGACAGGCTCTCAGAGAATCAGGCAAGGATACTGAAGCTTGTCGGGGGACTGATAATGCTTGGACTAGGACTGGTCCTCCTCATTAAACCCGATCTACTTTCATTCGGCTAAAGATGAAAAAAATATTATTGTATGCGGCGGCATTGGTGCTAGTGATCCCATTGGTATGCGCGGTTAACGTTAACCTTTCATCGGACAAAACCGAATTGAAAATAAACGAGACTATTTCTTTCAATCTTGTAGTGACCGATGGAGGATCTGCCGGGGGAGGATTTAGTGTTTACAGGAAGATCAACGGCACATTCACGCAGGCCCGCAGGACTACATTCACTTCTTCATGCACCTTGTGCAAGGGCACGAGTCCTTTAGGAGATCTAAATGAAAATACCTCTTTCATACCTCTGCATGCGGGAGAATACCGGGCCGTTGCGAACTACGGCGGGGTTTCAAATGAGATTAATTTCACTGTTTTTCCCGTGACTACGACGTCCACAAGTACTACTACGACGACAACGACAACCAAGCCTACAACCACCACAACTACATCGACGACAACGACAACCACTACAACATCGACAACAACCACTACAACTACTACGACCCTGCCAGTGACTACGACAACTGTCCCGGAATATGGCCGCGGCAACTCTACGGTTATCTACTTTTTTGGGATAATCCTTGTTCTGATAGTGCTATTCATAGCCTACACCAGAAAAAAATCCTAGGCCTTCAGAACTTTCTTGACCGCTTCAAGGGTGGGCTCTATTACGACAGGCTTATTTGAATAGTTGGACTTGATGTGGTCCAGCTTTTCGAAGTGGTAGTTTATCGTAGCGTCCGAGTCCTTCAGGATGTTCCCGGTTATGATGCAGACCACTTTGTCTTTCTTGTCTATGGTCCCTTTTTCCTTCAGTTTCTTTGCCCCCGCGACAGACGCCGCTGACGCAGGTTCGCATCCTATGCCCGAGGAGTCGATCATGGCTTTTGCATCCATTATCTCCTGGTCCGTTACTTCTTCGACCAGGCCGTTTGTGTATTTTATCGAGGCCATAGCTTTCTTCCAGCTCACGGGATTCCCTATCTTTATTGCCGTCGCTATGGTCTTTGGGTGATGGACAGTCGGCAGCTCCTTTTCCTTTTTGGCCCACATCTCGTAGAACGGGTTAGCCCCATGCGCCTGTATAGCCGCTATCCTCGGGACCTTTTCTATGAACCCGAGTTCCTTCATCTCCTTTAAGCCTTTTCCGAATGCCGACGTGTTCCCAAGGTTCCCTGCGGGCACAACGACCCAGTCCGGAGACTCCCATGAGAACTGCTGCAGCATCTCGAACATTATCGATTTCTGGCCTTCAACGCGCCAGGGGTTTATGGAGTTGAGCAAGTATATCCCGAGCGCGTTTGAGGATTCCTGGACAAGGGACATCGCGTCGTCGAAGTTCCCTTTTACCTGTATCACCTTGGCGCCGTATGCGAGAGCCTGCGACAATTTGCCGTATGCTATCTCTCCGTCCGGCACGAAGACGATCGGCTTTAGGCCGGCCATGCTTGCGTATGCGGCCATGGACGCCGAGGTATTCCCGGTGGATGCGCAGGCTACCTGTTTCATTTTCAGCCTCTTTGCTTCGCTCATACCTACTGTCATGCCCCTGTCTTTGAATGAGCCTGTGGGGTTTTCGCCTTCATGCTTCAGTTGTATGTCTTCTACTCCTGTGTAGGCAGATATCTTTTTATGTCTGTACAGATTTGTATTCCCTTCAGGCCTTGAAACTATGTCTTCATCCGAGACCAGAGGATGTATTAATTCTCTAAAGCGCCATATGCCGCTGCCGTAGGGGAGGTTGCGCAGGCGCAGCCTTGAGTCGAAGAGGCCAGTCGATACGTTCTCCCTTAAATAATCCATGTTCGGTACGACTTCGAGCAGTCCTCCGCATTCGCATCTGTAAATGGGTCCGGGTTTGTGCTCTCTTCCGCAGTCTATGCACTTAATGGTTGCTTTTTCCATCTTGAATTGATATATAATATACGAAATGGACAAAATTAAAGCAGTATTCTTCGATATCGACAACACTCTCTACGACAGCGCTTTGCAGGTAGAGATGGTGAGACGTAATGCGATTAAGGCGATGATAGAAGCGGGCCTTGATATAGACGCGGAAGAAGGGCTGGCGGCGCTCAAAGAAATAGTCGCCCTGAGAGGCTCGAATTACCAGAATCACTTCGACGAGCTCCTGAAAAAATACGGCTATGAAGGCAATCCAAGGATACTTGCGGCTGGAATACTCGCCTACCACAACACAAAGCTGTCCTATCTTGTCCCCTTCCCGGACACTATCCCTACCCTTCTCACACTGAGGCAGAGGGGCTACAAGATAGGTGTCATAACGGAAGGACGTTCGGTGAAACAATGGGAGAAACTCATAAGCCTTGGCCTGCAGCACTTTTTTCACGCAGTCCTGATATCCGAGGAAGTGCAAAAACTTAAACCCGATGTGGAGATATTCATCACAGCCGCAAAGCGCATAGGATGCAAGCCAAGCGAAGCCGTGATGGTCGGCGACCGGCTGGACAAGGATATAATGGGTGCCAAAGCCGCGGGCATGACAACGATACAGATACTAAAAGGCAAATACTCCGAACAGAGACCTGCCTGCCCCGAGGAGGAACCGGATTACGTAGTCCCAGACCTAAAAGGGATATTATCTATCCTAAAATAATCTGAAACCGCTTAGACTGATAGCCTCTGAAGCTCTCATCGCGCATATTAGTAGAACCACGAGTGAACTGGGGATGAAAACTATCAGAACCGCTTTTCTCTTGGAGAACTCCTGGGTCTGTCTTGTCGCAACCGTCATGCACATCAGCCACCAGAAAAGCCCGACGTACAATCCTATATCCGGTATGATATTGAGCGCCATCGGTATCTGGGCATACCCTGTAGCTTTCAGGTATCCGGCGTAGTCAGAATTGCCTTTCGCGATTTTTGACAGCACATATAGAAACGAGGAAGGAACGAACCACAGCAGGATAAGTGAAAGAAGCGTTACTATCCCCCCATAAGGCGTCTCGACTATCATCCTTATGCTGCCGACAAATAGCGAAAGTACCATGATTGTCAGGGCCGGAGCCATTGACCTCGGGTCGTCTCTTATCTCCCTGTAGACCTTTCTGTCCAGAATGAGGACACGTTTTATGCGTTCTGCCTGGCTCATTTTCGTCTGATTGGTTTACTATTGCTTTTAGTAGTATATAAGAGTTCTCCGCCTGAAGATATATTGGTCTAATACTGTGTTCTAACATATGAAAATCAAGGAAGAAGCCTTGGCATTCATACTGGGAGTATCCAAGAAATATCACCCCTCCGAATTCGGAGGCATGCTCAGGGGAAAAAACGATGTCATAGAAGAAGTCCTGGTGATACCCGCGACAACTTATGGAAATGGCTTCGTCGACACACGAATGGACATGATACCGATAGACCACTCCATAATCGGCAGCGTGCACTCGCACCCCGGCTCTGATTATCGCCCGTCCAGGGCGGACCTAGAATTCTTCCTGAAGACCGGGCCGGTTCATCTCATAGCGCGCTCTCCATACGCCGGGATAACCGATGTGGCCGCATATGATCGGTCAGGCAAAAGGATCAGGCTCTCTATTTTGCAGTGATATCTGTTTATTTATACCTGTTCGCAATAATCAATAATCCGACTATTCATTTGCCTCAAATAACATGAAAAATAATTTTAAGGACAGCAAAGGCCAGACTTCGCTTGAGTATCTGATGACCTACGGCTGGATGCTAATTATCATCGCCATAGTCGCTGTGGTGCTGTATCAGTACGGCGTCTTCACTCCTCCAGCAACCCCGCCGGGGTGCACTGGCTTCTCACAGGCCAAGCCCATTGACTGGAAGATGTCGACAGCGGACAGCGGCAATCTGACCCTGACGCTGATAAACGACGCGGGAACTAAAATTAGGATCACCAGCGTCAACGCAACCGTATTCAGCAATTCATTATGTACTACGGGAGTCATTGCACAGGACCTGCGCGCAGGAGAAGTATACCAACAGAGCTTGGGCAGTTGCGTACTTACAGGTTCTCCCGGCTCGGGAGACTACTACAAAGCGGAAATCGTAATAGTTTATATGAACGTCGCTTCCGGAATAGACCACAACAGTGTGGGAGAATGCCACGGAACAATTGAGGCCTGAATATTATTTCAGCACTTCTTCTATCTCTTTTATCTTCACTGTCTTCTGTTCTCCGCTTGTCATGTCCCTTACAGTGACCATGCCATCGGAATAGTCCTTTCTTCCCACGATAACCACATGCGACGCCCCTTTTTCTCCTGCGTATTCTAGGATCTTTCCAAGCTTCCTGTCCATGAGATCGTACTCTACTGAGTGCGTTTTTCGCAGGTCTGAGGCTATCTTCATCGCTTCCTTTTTCATGTCCGGGCTGACCGGCGCGACGATTATCTCTTTTGTCCTCTCTTTTTTATTTACTCCCTGCATCTCTAGCGCCTCGGCCACCCGATCGAACCCGAAGGCAAAGCCTACTGCGGGAACGCTTAAACCTGAGAATAATTCAATGAGGTTGTCGTATCTTCCCCCGCCGCATATCTGGCTCTGGGCGCCCAGGTCCGGCACGCGTATCTCAAAGACCATTCCGGTGTAGTACTCGAGGCCCCTTGCTACTCCGAGATTCAGGGTGTATTCTACGCCCACTGCGTCGAGATATGCGAGTATCTCTTTTAGTTCTATGAGCGCAGCTATAGCCTTTTTGGAATCCTTAAGCGTTTCTTCAGCCTTTGCGATGACTTCTTTTCCTCCTTTGAGGGCTATCAATTCAAAGAGCAGGGGCTCGCTTGTTATCTTTCTTAGGCCTTCTGCGTCGTTTTTGTCTATGCAGGAAATGGATTTGCGCTGTAAGTCCTCTGGGATGTCCTTGTCCGCCAGGAGCCCCTTGACTATCCCGAGGTGCCCTATCTCCAGCCTGAATTCGCAGCCCAGTTTCTTTAAAGAATCATAGGCGACAGATATCACTTCAGCATCGCTTTCAGGGCCTTTCGGGCCGATGAGTTCCAGGCCGAGCTGCCAGAATTCTCGGTATCTCCCCTTTTGGGGCTCTTCATAACGGAACATTGAGTCAAAGTAATACAATTTGAGGGGTTTTGGGAGCGTCCTCAAAGTCTCCGAGAACATCCTGCAAACGGATGCCGTCTCCTCGGGCCGCAGGCACATCTTCCTGCCTTTTTTGTCCTCGAATGCGTACATGTGAGTCGATATCTCGTCCCCGCTCTTCATGGTGAAGAGGTCCATATGTTCGAAGGTTGGCGTCTTTATCTTCCCGTAGCCGTACGCTTTGAAGACGCCTGCGACGGTATTTTCCACATAGTCTCTTTCAGACATCTCTTCCATCGAGAAATCTCTGGTACCCCTGGGCTTCTCTATTTTCATTTCCTTGGAACGATATTTTATATTATAAAGAAATATATTACTAACTATGGAATTAGAGCCAAAAAAGTTTTACAGATTCCTTTCCCCCCGTCTGGCAGTCCTCCTGACCACCATAGATGGGGATAAGAACATCAATGCGGCTCCTTTCAGCTTTGTGATGCCGGTTTCTATGGATCCGCCCCTTCTTGCGGTTTCTATTGGAACGAAACAGGCTACGTTGTCTGACATCCGCAATACGAGGGAATTCGTGGTCAATGTGCCCTTTGAAGGGATGCTCGACAAATTCTGGGCATGCTCCCAGGAAAGAACCCCCGGAATGGATCAACTAAGGAAGGCAGGCTTAACGGAAGTTCCTTCCGCAAAAGTTCTGGCGCCCTCGGTAGGCGAGTGCACTGTATGGTTCGAGTGTTTCCTGGAATTCGAAAAAGAGCTCGGAGACCACGTTCTTGTAGTCGGGCGGGTGGTTAATCTTACAGTGAAAGACGAGGTATTGGGGAAAGACGGAAACGTGGACCTTAAGAAAGCGGCGTCCATCATGCATATTTCGGGCCAGAAGTTTGCGGTAGCAGAAAGAGAGATCACTCCAAAACCCCTGTCCAATTCGAAATGAAAGAAAATACTCGATATGTTAATCCCTTTTTTGCAGCCCTCCTGATAATACTTCTATTTGCAGGATGCGCAAGCCAGGAAAAACAGGGAAGCATAGAAAATACATCGACCACTCTTACGTCTGCAGATCAGCAGGGCACGTCATCTACTGAAAAACAGGTCACGACAACCGCGGTATCTGTCACGACAACCCGGAAGGAAACGACGTCTCCAGATACGACCATTCCTTTGAATAAAGGCCTGAACGAATCATGCGCCATCGACGCCGACTGCTCGAGCAAGTGCTGCGCGTACGTTGGCGGAAAACATAAATGCGCCGATGTCGGGGCGTGCAAGCCTCCCCAGAAGGCGACCGAGGAGGAATGTTACGCAAAACAAATGAACTGGTGCGCCGGAAACTGTCAGAGAGGGGCGTGCGAGAACTGCACAAAGTACCTAAGATGCATAGTTTCGACCGATGAGAATAGCAAAAGACAGGTACTCGTGGAACAGGCGAAAGCCTCTTCTGAACAGAGCGGTTCATGCGCTTATCCAGGGGAAACTGAGAACGCGGCCGGAGAATACGGTTACTGCGGAACTCATAAAGGGGAGATGATATACGCAAAATGCGGCTTGCAGCCCGAAGCAAAGGACTGCGCGGCAGCGTATGGGAATCCTTTAGGATACACCTATCATATAATGAGCCAGAGAGCCTTCCATGCACCTGCTGGTGAAGAGTACGACTTATGGTGCTTTATGTGCGAAAGAGCCGGGTAGGAACCTGTCTTGGAGCGCCGAGAGTACTAAGTCGGTAGATTCTTTAATTTCTCCTTTTATCTCATATCTCTCATCTTTTCCCATGAGGGCTGCGATGATTGCATAATTCGACCTGGCAAAAGACGCAAGCTCGTATCCGCCTTCAAGTATGGCTGCGACCTTTCCCTGGCAGACCATCTGAGCTTCTTTCACAATAAGCCGCGTCATCTCGCCGAAGCCGTTTTCAGTCAGTGATATTCCCGATATGCTGTCATTTACGTGAGAATCTTGGCCTGCGGCGATGATTACGAATTCCGGTTTGTACGCGCGCATCGCAGGCAGTACGAACTCTTTTAACAGGTGCACATAATCGGCATCCTGCGTTCCTGCAGGAACCGGGATATTGACAGTGAACCCTTCTCCTTGTGATCTTCCCATCTGTTCGATGAGGCCTGTATGGGGATAAAAATTTTTCGGGTCCTGATGGATAGAGATATTCAG
>JGI20214J51650_10002843_pt1 | contig 10896 bp, 6 predicted proteins | sample WetSurMetagenome_FD_51650 | JGI IMG/M metagenome (IMG submission 51650)
ATTTTGGTCCTATTGACGGTCACGATATACTTCACCTCACCAGGGTTCTTGAAGATCTGAGAAATATTCCGGGACCAAAATTGCTGCATTGTGTAACTGTTAAAGGTAAAGGATTCCCGCAGGCAGAACAAAACCAGACAATATTTCATGCACCGGGAAAATTTGACAAATGTACCGGAGAACTGATCAGGCCCGAGGCATGTCCTAAACACTCTCTTTACCAGGAAGTCTTTGGCAACACTATACTTGAGCTTGCCCGTGCAAACAATAAGATTGTTGGCATTACTCCTGCCATGGCCTCGGGGTGCTCACTTAACATTATGATGAAGGAGATGCCCGACCGTTGCTTTGACGTAGGTATTGCCGAGCAGCATGCCGTAACTTTTTCCGCCGGTCTCGCTGCAGAGGGGATGATCCCTTTTTGTAACATCTATTCCTCGTTTTTACAGCGTGCATACGACCAGATCATCCACGATGTGGCAATACAAAAACTGAAAGTGATTTTTTGTATTGACCGCGGTGGGCTTGTTGGCTCTGATGGCGCCACACATCATGGTTTATTTGATCTTTCTTACATGCGTAACATCCCGGGTATGATTGCTTCAGCACCAATGGATGAGCTTGAATTGCGTAACCTGATGTACACTGCCCAGCTCGAAAAGACACCCGGCCCGTTCAGTATCCGTTATCCACGTGGAGCGGGTGTTATTTGCGACTGGCAAAAACCTTTTGAAGAGATACCAATTGGTAAAGCCCGCCAGATAAGCCAGGGGAATGATTTAGCCGTTTTAAGCATCGGACACCCCGGAAACTTTGTTGTAGAAGCAGTGAAGAAACTGACAGGAAAGGGCATCTCCGTGGAACATTGGGACATGCGTTTTGTAAATCCCCTTGACACCGATACACTACATAACGTAATGCGTACCTTCAAAAAGATCATTACTGTAGAAGATGGATTTATAAAGGGAGGATTTGGCACTGCCGTGCTTGAGTTTGCTGCAGACAATGGCTATTCTCCGCATATTGAACGAATGGGTATCCCCGACTATTTTGTGGCTCACGGCACACAGAAAGAGCTCTACCGCGAATGCGGATATGATGCACAAGGTATTGAAGAAGCCATTTTGCACATAATGCAGAAATAACACTTCAGGAATGCAATATTTTGCGGCTTAAAGGAATTTTCCTATTTTCGCACTCCCTACATAGAACTAATTCAATGCCCGGATGGCGGAATTGGTAGACGCGCTGGTCTCAAACACCAGTAGCAGCGATGCTGTGCCGGTTCGATCCCGGCTCCGGGTACACATAAGGCCTCTTAATCGCTTGATTTTTGAGGCCTTTTTATCTTTTATCAGGTGTACTATTCTGTGTATGGATTCAAAAAACCAAAAAGATTTCTCTTGAATTGATCATTTCAATTATCCGTAATTTATTAAATATCTGCGCCAAGAGAACGTCTATACTTGCGTTTTACTGAAGGGGAATTTCTCATACATGAAATAATTGCTTTGTACTCACTATCCAATAGCTCCCCTATTATTTGATAATCAGCATCTTCAATTTTATATTTTCCATATAAATCACTTAGTGAGAAAAGGGCTAATCTAAACCCATATACAAAGGTATCTTTTGGAAAGCCCCATCCATTTTTTGTTATTATTTGACCTTTTTTTAAATAATAACAATTGAAGTTTATTTCAGGGTTGTCAATACACCCGTGCTTTTTTGGAACAAAATCAGGCACACTGTCAAGTTTTGTAGTAAGGATAGCAAGTATATTGTCCCCGTCTATTTTTTCTTTTAGAATGAGAAGGTATTTTGGTTTTGGGATAGATCCGTCTGAAAAATAAAATGGGGTAAAATAAACGATACTGCCCGGCGAATACATTTGATTCTAAAATTAAACAAGACTGTTAAACATTTTCTGTTCCCGGTATTGAGCAATTCCCTCTTCACTTTGGCAGAAAAACTCAAAGTTGATTTTCTCTTCAGATGAATTAATAAAATGCTTTTCAAATAAAGGAAGCAGGTTATTTTCCTTTGCTATGTTATACCAGGCTGATCCGGGTCTGTGAACATAATCTACTAATTCCTTAGAGGATTTATCTTTGAAATGAGTAATAATAAAATCCATCATTTCAATTTCATTATCAGAAAACTCATCATCAGAGAAACTTTTAATCGGTTTAATATAAGTATTATCACCATCTGTAACTCTCTCGATATACCCCTTAAGCACCAAAGGATTATCTGACAACTCAATGTAAGTTTCTCTATTTACAGGTCCCGCCTGCCAAACTTCAAAATCAATATCAAGAAAAGGAATATTATGTTTTCTTACATAGAATTCCTCTAGCAAATACAGTAACTTTATTATTTTGGTCTTAGAAATATTAGGTATTTTCTCAGCAAAATAAATAAGGGTATTTGCAAGCTTCTCTTTTTTCTCAGGTGAGTACTTTTTCATTTTTTTATCTTACTTCCATTATCAATGCTTCAAGCATTTATGGAATAGCAGACACTGAAATGTATCTAACTACCTTTACATTGTCAACAGTCTTCAATAGAAAGTTGTTCACAATATTTGAAAATCTTTACAAATATCAATCTTTTTTTATAATATACAATATCCGGAATATTTTAATGACATCTAACTGTTTGTGCCTTTGCAACGTTGGCAGACTGATCTTTAAAATTGGTTGAATACTATGAGAAAGAATTGGAAATACAATCTTCAGTTGATAATTCATATTATAAGCTGATTCACTATTTCCCGGATAAGTCCGATAAGATTGAGGAATACAAATTAAAAATAGAACATCATAATCAGATCTTGAACAATAGATTAAGCCAACTCGATAAGGAAATAAAAATCTTAAGAAAGTATATACCAATATGGTATGCTATGTTGAATATAACGTCTTCAAATAAGTAAAATATTACCAACCTTTTAATTTGAATGGAATTCATTGATAGCAAGCAATCCAGCAAGATCACTCGGAGATATCGTTGTAATGATGAAGTAAAAGATCTGCAATTTGCTTTGTATTGTAAGCTCTGTTATATTCAGATATTCAAAAATTAATCTAATCTAATAATGAAACAGTTCTTTAAGGCACTTGGTTGGGTACTCGTTTTTGCATTGCTGATGGCCGTATTGATGATATCAGGTTTATGGGTAGCCGGCAAACTCATAAGCAGCAGTGCCCTGTTTGCTGTTGTAAGTGAAGCAATAGGACTTGTGGCAGCACTCATTATCTCATGGATCATATACAGATTCATCAAACATAAACCTCTGAGAAATATAGGCTTTTCTAAGAAGTCTGCCGGATGGGACATCCTCCACGGCTTCATAGTGGCACTGCTAATTTATGGGATAGGATTCGGCCTCTCTGTTATTGCCGGATGGATAAAAGTGGAGAGCGTATCCGCAACAACCCGTGGTGTAACTTTAGGCTTTATATTCTTCCTCCTTACAGCATTATTTGAAGAACTGGTAATGCGCGGACTCATTCTTGGCGAACTTATGACCTGCACAAACAAGTATATTGCCTTAGCCTTAAGCTCTGTAATCTTTTCATTGGGACATTTTTTCAATCCTAGTATAAGTGCAATCTCATTTTTTAACATCTTTCTTGCCGGATTAACATTAGGCTCTGTATATATCTTCACAAAAAGCCTGTGGTTCGGAATATCAATTCACTTTTTCTGGAATTATTTTCAGGATCTGCTCGGATATTCTGTTAGTGGAAATTCGTTTGCCTCTGCCCTTGAATTGTCAAGACCAGGAAACAGGTTACTTACCGGAGGAGATTTCGGATTCGAGGGATCAATAATATGCACAATACTGCTCATGATAACCACAACGGTAATAATTGCAGCTTATATCAATAAAAAGAAAAAGACAGAAGCTGAAAATATTTAATGTCCGCCTGCAAATTTTAAAGACACCTGTAGTAAAATTCATAAGTCATATTTTTAAAGTTTAACAACTGAAGCCTATATAATTTTAAGGGAAGAGATGCATTCAATCCTCATTTTCATCTCTGTCATTTCTATATTATTAAGAAGCAATCAATAGGCTTATAGTAATATTGTGCCTCAATATTATTATAATCATACAAGTTCTCAAATCAATGTCAAACAACTCCAATTTTTCTGAAAAAAGATTAGAAAAACACATTCCCCGCTGCGGGAGAAGCCCAGCTTTTCGTGAACACAAGCAATGAAACCAGATATAATAAAAATCTTTTATCTTTAAACGGCAATACATACTCTGCATTATAACAAACGGGTTGTTTTTATTGTCGTGCTTTGAACTTAATTAACCAGGTTTTATGAATAAGATAATACTTTTAATTTCATTGTTTTTTTGCTGTTGGCAATTGTCATTCTCTCAGGAGCTTTCAACAAGCGCATTTGATGCAAAATATCTTAACTGGTATAATATGGATTACAAAACCAGCGGGATACTGGGCGCGAGTGTCGACAAAGCATATAGTGAATTACTCTCCGGGAAGGAACCAAAAAAAGTTGTAATAGTTGCTGTCATTGATGGCGGCGTTGACATTAACAACGAGGACCTTAAAGGCAGGATATGGGTCAATGAGGATGAAATTCCAAACGACAGCATTGACAATGATAACAACGGGTATATTGATGACTTGAATGGATGGAACTTTATAGGTAATTCTTCAGGCGAAAATGTGAATTATGAAAACTTTGAATACACCCGCATAGTTAAACTAGGCCCCGATGATGCAAACTACACCATGGCGAAAAATCTTTATGACGAAGAACTGGCAAAAAGAACTAAAGACAGGGATCAGATTGACAGATTTGAAGATAAACTGACCTATGCTAAAAAAGTTATAAAAGATAAAACCGGCATTGAAGTAAACGGCCTTAATGATCTCGCAAAAGTTCAATCGGATGATAAGATTATTAATGCTGCTGTAGCATTCTTAAAAGGCAGGTATGACGACGGTTTTACTGAAAAATGGCTTGTTGATTATAAAAAAAGGAACACAGACTATCTGCAGTATTACCTTAATCTTGATTTCAATCCCCGGGCAATCATTAATGACAAGACTAATGATATCAGCGATAATCATTATGGCAATGCCGATATTATTGGTCCTTTAGCAGATCATGGCACCTGCGTTGCCGGTATTATTGCTGCAGTAAGGAATAACGGTATCGGCGTTGACGGTATTGCATCATCAGTAAAGATAATGGCACTCAGGGTTGTGCCAAACGGTGATGAGAGGGATAAGGATGTGGCGCTTGCAATAAGGTATGCTGTGGATAACGGCGCAGATATAATAAACATGAGTTTTGATAAAAAAGTATCACCTCAGCGGGCGCTAGTAAACGATGCAATAAAATATGCAGAAGAAAATAATGTGCTTATAGTTCATGCCGCAGGTAACTACGGTGAAAACAGTGATACAGACCTTAACTATCCAACAACCGCTTACCTCGATAAAAGCGAAGCATCAAACATGTTAAATGTTGGAGCTTCAACAATGCAGAAGGGTGATTCAATGGCTTGTTATTTTTCAAATTATGGCAAGAATCATGTACAGATTTTTGCACCGGGAGATAAAATCGTAGCTCTTGACACCAATAATACTTTCAGTATGCACAGTGGTACAAGCCAGGCCTGCCCGGTAGTTACAGGTATAGCGGCAACAGTCCTCTCATATTACCCTGACCTGAAGCCAAAAGAGCTGATCGCGATACTTCTTAAGTCATCAACCTCTTTCAAAAAGGAAGAAGTCGTTATCCCCGATTTAAAAAAGGAAAACAAAGGGAAGACAAAATTTGGAGAACTCTCTGAATGCGGGGGTATTGTTAATTTATACGCAGCACTGAAGATGGCTGAAAAGTACAAAAAATAAGATGGCCATCAATGAACCACAGTATGTCATCAAACAGAAACTGCTATGATGAGGTTACTTCCCATATTGTAGTATGTTGTTTGTGAATTGATACCGGCAAGACATACTTACCCAGATGAATAACCAGGGTCAAATTATGCCTTTTAGTTTGATTTTCTATACATTTACAAAATTTTTCAAACCACTCTATCATGGCAAAGATCATCGATGATATTTCCAGAACATTCAACGAATATTTACTTGTCCCGGGTCTTACAACAAAAGATTGTGTGCCGGATAGCATTAATCTTAAAACACCTTTGGTAAAATATGCCAAAGGGAGTGAACCGGATATTGTGCTGAATGTGCCCTTTGTATCCGCAATAATGCAGTCTGTATCAGATTCAAATATGGCTATTGCCCTGGCAAGAAATGGAGGGATATCATTCATCTATGGGTCTCAGCCAATTGGTGACCAGGCTGATATGGTAAAAAAAGTAAAGAAATTCAAGGCAGGCTTTGTTGTAAGCGATGCAAATTTAAAACCCGACCAGACATTAAGAGATGTAATTGAACTGAAAAAAAGGAAGGGTTTTTCGACTATTGGGATAACAAACGACGGTACCTCGGGTGGCAAATTATTAGGGATGGTAACAAGCCGCGATTACCGGCCGGGCATAGATAGTCTGGATACAAAAATCAAGGATTTCATGACCCCCTTCTCAAAACTTATAACAGGAAAGTATGGTATTAGTCTTGACGAAGCAAATGACATAATCTGGGACAACAAAATAAATACGCTTCCGATTATTGATGACAAACAATGCCTGAATTATTTCGTTTTCAGAAAAGATTACGACAATCACAAAAATAATCCCGAGGAATTACTTGATTCCCAAAAAAGACTGATGGTTGGCGCAGGTGTCAACACAAGAGATTATCAGGAACGTATTCCTGATTTAGTAGAAGCAGGAGCTGATATCCTTTGCATTGATTCGTCCGATGGATTCTCTGAATGGCAAAAAGATACCATTAAGTTCGTACGCGATAACTATGGTGAAAAAGTTAAGATCGGGGCCGGAAATGTAGTTGACAAGGATGGCTTTGACTACCTGGCAAAAGCCGGAGCTGATTTTATAAAGGTAGGAATCGGAGGTGGTTCGATTTGTATAACAAGGGAACAAAAAGGTATTGGAAGAGGCCAGGCTACCGCATTAATAGATGTTGTCAAAGCACGCGATGAGTATTTTTTAAAGAACGGCGTATATATTCCAATTTGTTCCGATGGCGGCATTGTGCAGGATTATCATATGGTGCTTGCATTAGCTATGGGAGCCGACTTTTTAATGATGGGAAGATATTTTGCAAGATTTGATGAAAGCCCCACCAAAAAGCTTATCGTGGGCGGAAACTATGTTAAAGAATACTGGGGTGAAGGTTCTAACCGGGCTAGGAACTGGCAACGTTACGACATGGGAGGCAAAGGAGCATTAAAATTTGAGGAAGGTATTGATAGTTACGTTCCTTATGCAGGTAAACTGAAAGATAACCTCGAAGTAACATTGGGTAAGATAAAGTCAACAATGTGCAGCTGTGGTGCATTTTCTATATCCGGATTAAAGCAGACTGCAAAAATAACACTGGTTTCATCAACATCGATTATTGAAGGTGGTGCACACGATGTTATATTAAAAGAGACCAAAAGCAATAATTAAACGGTTAGTGTAACACGCGGAACCATATTTACATTATTCAAAACCAATTAGTTTCAGTCATCATCATCCTTCCTCTCTTTCTTTGGCAGAGTCATCTGTCTGGGATAAGGTATGTCTCCTTTGGCCATATACCATAAAATGTGATTTAGCAAATCATCATCCCCGTTGTCTATATTGTCGTACTGGTGAGAATTTGATAATTCGGAATATTTTCTTGCTTTGCCGGTAAGTGTGGCAGTGCTTTTGTTCATCTCGTCCAGCGGAATTATGTTCGGCATGTTCTCATAAAATGATGAGTCAGCGCTATCATTGAAACAATCAAACATAGGAAGTGCTGTTGCGTCTATAACATTCATCGGAGGAATACCCAGTATCTGCTCAATTGTTCTTACAATACAGGTTTGATTGTAATTTGTATGCACTGTTTTCCGAAGGTGTGAATAAGGGCTTATTACAAATCCTGTGGTCCTGTACGCCGACACATGATCCCATCCTGTCTGAGAATCATCTTCGGTTACAAATACCACCGTTGAGCTCCAGAACTTGCTCTTGGTAAGTGCTTCGATAATTTTTCCAAGAGCGAGGTCATTGTCTGCAATCATTGCTCTTGGTGTAGGATGCCCCTCACGCATACCCACTGTATGATCTGCCGGAAGTGCCAGGATCATCAATTGTGGTAACTGGTCTCCGGGCATGGTTTCATACTGCTCCAGCTCTTTGATAAAAGCACCGGCCCGTATCTGATCAGGGCATGCAGGTCCATCATATCCAGGATAGGTCTGCGATAAGACAGGTCTTATCCTTGAAATTGTAGTCTCGTTCTCAAAATCTGCCGGTTTACCATCAAGATAATCATGATATTTCTTTTGCCAGCTCGACTCTTCGTTCCATTTTAGAGTGCAGGCTTCACCATAGATTTTTACTGTTTTGCCATGGTCAAGTGCATTATTCCAGATAAATCCCTCTTTATTATATACCAATGCGTCTGCCAGTACATGAGGATAGCTTCTGAACCATACACGAACATTCTTTTCGACATAGTCTGTTACAATTGCAGCATCGGTCCACGAATGACCTTCTGCTGAACATTTTCCGGAAGCATAATAATTATCCAGAAGCATAAAATCTCTGGCAAGCTTATGCTGGTTTGGCGTCACATCATTGCCATAGATACATAAAGAAGGCATACCATCTCCGCTACTCATGTCGCCCATAACCTGATCATAAGTCTTGTTTTCCTTTATAATATATATGACATGCCTGAAAACAGATGGCTCACCTATACGTTCCGGAACAGGTCTGGGCGCAATTCCCCTTCTTGGCATTCGCTGAGTGACCCTGGCTCTGAAAACCATATTTGAGGCTTCCACTCTTGATGTATAGGAATTTAACGTGGCTTCATCAGGTAGCGGGATAATAGATACGGTTGCCTCCTGAAGATGAGACATAAATCTTTTGTCGCTGGCAGTTCTTGCCCCTTCGCCTTCAAGATTAGCAACATAAAGTGTGTTGTCAGCCAAAGCCAGCCCCGACGGATATGCCTCAGTTGGTATAAAGCCCTCTAAACAAGATTTTCCCTTCCCTGATCCGGAAACATTTGCACCTAACCTTACAACAGCTATAGCATTATCCATACCATTTGAAACATATAATCTGTCGCCGCTGCTGTTAAGGGCAAGACCATTGGGAGAGTCCCCGATATAATTATATTTCTTATCCAATAATCTTACTGATATTGAATCTATTAGTTTGTCACTTTCGGTGCTAATCACAGAAACATTATCGCTATTACCGTTAGCAACATATACATACTTTTGATCCTTGTCAGTAATTATGGCATTTGGATGAAGACCCACCTGTATCTCACTTAGTATTTTGCCTGTTTTTAAATCCACTACGCTAACCGTACCTGAAGATGTGGCACCGGTCCTTGGATCAATGTAGACACTGCCATAAGGTATTCCGGCCGTCTCTTTTGACTTATCTGTAGGGACATAACCCGCCCAGTTACTAACATAAGCTTTTGTTGACGTTATAACAATTCCAAAGGGTGCCATGCCGGTTTGCGTTGTCCATGTCTCTTTTTTATCGCTTAGTCTTAATTTAGCCAGCTGACTGTTGCCGTTCAGCACCACATAAATATAAATCTCCCCCTTTTCTGTGTTCAGGAACAGATCATTTGGCAGTGCCAAAGGGGAAGGATCTACACACTTAAATGGTATTGAATCAACTATATGAGCCCTTTTGCCATCCCAGAGAGCATCCAGAACAAAGGATTTATCAGTGGACGGATTGGATACACTCCAGAATATATGCAGGGAATCTTTGATTTCAGCTGCTTTTAACCCTGAATAAGTACCAAGCAAATCTTTATAAGGTCCCACATAATCAAGATGGAATATCAACTTTTTATTTTGAGTGTCTATGAATGCAAGTCCATTATGGTCTTCAACCACCAGCGTTTTGCCACCGGGAAGCACGGTACAGTCGAGGCTATGACTTTCCCCCGACAAATTTCCATAACGAATAATAGATCCTGCCGGGTCAATAAAACGGTTATACGGCATCAGAATGGAGCTGTTATTTACAGTAAGTGTTGTATCATCATAACTGCTGTGGTAAGCATTTCCGGATACAACCGCTGACCGGTATGGATGTAATGCTATACAGGATACAAAGCCTGACAGTAAAATAACAAATAATAACTTCGTAACTGACTCTTTGATATTATGTGATGTCATCCTCATATATTTAAGCTGCAAATTTAAATTATATTACACTTAAAATTAGATTTTTGCATTGCATCTTCCCTTACTTCTGGTAATAAAGAGGTCTGGCATCTTTGAACTTTAAAAACAAGCATGATTGCCAACAAGACTGGCAGGTAAATACCAGCTATTGTGAAAATTTGTTTTAACCTGACTGAGAAATAGCTAAATTTACAATAACTATAAAATAATCAATATGAAAGAGCAATCAATGAAAGGTTCAGAAGGGAACAAAGAAAAACTCTCTGAGAAGGCAAAGAAAATAATTGATAAGGCAGAAGGCTACATAGATGAGAAAATTGAAGATCTTCAGAACAGCAATGTGAAGGACAAGATCAAGAATCTTGCAGATAAAGCTGATGAGAAATTTGATGAAATAGCAGGGAAAACAGGTGAAAAAGCAGGGGTTGCCTTTTCGAAAATGAAAGAGGCGGTTGACAATACTGATACAAAAGCCGGTGCCGCCTATGCAAAAATGAAAGAGATGGCAGACAAGGCAGATGAGAAATTTGATGAGATTGCAGATAA
>JGI20214J51650_10002844_pt1 | contig 10892 bp, 10 predicted proteins | sample WetSurMetagenome_FD_51650 | JGI IMG/M metagenome (IMG submission 51650)
ATGGCGATCAATGCCAGTAATAGTGCGACGATAATCTCGATGGAACCGAGGGCGATGACCATCCCACCTATCAGGAAAACAAGTCCCGTCTTCCTCCAGCCCATACGACCATGTACCTTCGTGAACAGTAACACGGATGCGATGATGATCAGAGAGAATGCCACGATCGATGCCATCAGTGTTTTTCCAAATAGGGTCGGGCCAAAGGGTATCGTGGCGACGGTAGTTGGTATCGTCACTGCCAAGGCCGATAAGAAAGCGGTATCGTTTACACTATCCATTATGCATCCATCCCGAGACGATAATGATTTTTATTAAAATATAATTTTCGGTGCATTCATTTAATCAAAATGGATTCGATATGAAGGTGAGAAAGAACGATCAAATATTTCTGGGTCACATTTAAGAACGATATAGATCTATTAGATTAGTGAAAGAGGGGTGGGCACCTTGGCGTTGTCTGATTATCTTGGGAAGTTCTGGTTCAGCGCAGAACCCATGTTTGGCGTCATCATGGTTGTTTGTTTCACTAGCATATTTAGGTCATTTCCCGATCTATCAGACTCCTTGGTGGACCGAGTGATCCAAGCCGCCTTAGCATGTTGCTTGGCCTGGGGCCTGGTCGATGGTATCTTCTATGTCTGGGAGGGCCGTTTTGAACGGAGGAGAAAAAACAGGATCATCAAGATCCTGAAAGGAGAGAACAAGACGGAAGCAGCGACAATGATAGATTCGGCCATGAACGATAGTTATCTCGACTATATGGATGAGGGTGACAGAGCACAGGCCATCCAGAAGATTTCCCAGAATCTCTCCAAGGAAGAACCGACCAAGATATCATGGAAAGATGATCTCATCGTAATTGGAATATCTATCCTACTAGTGCTCGGGACAGCATTGTTCGTCGTAATGCCATTCTACATCATACAGGACCTGATGGACGCCTTGTTGGTGTCGAACATATTGTGCATCGTAGTGCTGTTCATGTTGGGATTCTACCGGGAAGAGAGCAAGAGCCTATTACGTAAGGTGGTTTCTGGCCAATTTACCGCTTTGATAGGTGTGATCATAACCGTTGTCACCGTGATGCTGGGTGGGTAAAATATACGATTTGATGATTGCTATGATCTAGCCCGATCATGATTCATATGAGGAGAGCTGTGCAAGACTTATCCTTAATAGATAGAATGGTGGATGGATCGGGATCGCTGCCAAGGACGATGGAGTTATAACACCAGTATTAAAAAGAAGTGATCTGCCCGAAAACGGGCATTTTTGAAGTAAGCGAGCGTATTGGTGGACGGATCGGGATTTGAACCCGAGACCTCCTGATTGCAAATCAGGCGATCTTCCAGTCTGATCTATCCGCCCAGTGTCTGCTCGTATCCACCTGAACGATAAATAGGTTTCGAGGTGCCTACTTGGATATGGCACCTTCAGCTGCGCTGGAGACGAGTTTCCTATACTTTGCCAGTATGCCTTTGGGATTCCGGTCCACGACTCGGACCCGCTCCAATCTGTGTTTGATCTCGTTATGCGAGACTAAGAGGTCGATCTTCCTTCCCGGGATGTCGATGCATATCTTGTCACCGTCCATAATAGCGGCTATCGGCCCCTTCTCGAATGCCTCGGGACAGACATGGCCTATGCAAGGGCCCAAGGTCGCACCCGAAAATCTCCCATCGGTGATCAGTGCCACCGAATCCATCAGACCCATCCCCGATATCATACTGGTGGGGCCCAACATCTCCGGCATGCCCGGCCCTCCTTTCGGACCCTCATAACGGATCACCACCACGTCGCCGGCGTGGATCTTGTGGTTGCTGATGGCCTTGACCGCATCATCCTCCGAGTCGAACACCTTGGCCGAACCGGTGAAACGCATCATGCCCTCGCTCACCGCCGCCTGCTTGACAACAGAACCTTGGGGGGCGAGGTTCCCATAGAGCACAGCGATGCCTCCCTCCTTGTGGAAAGGGTTCTCCTTCGGTCTGATGACCTCCGCGTCAGTGACAGAGGTCTCCTTTAGGATTGCTTTGATCCTCTTCCCGCTCACTGTCAACTCATCGGACAGGTCGTCCTCCAATCGCTTCATCATTGCAGGGACGCCTCCGGCTCGGTCGAAATCGCCCATGGAGTAAGGACCAGACGGCATGATGCTAGTCAGGTGCGGGATCCTCTTGGATACCTCGTCGAACATTTTGAGGTCGATCTTATGACCGAACTCGGTGGCGATGGCCGGGATATGAAGGGCGGTGTTGGTCGAACCACCGATGGCCATATCCAACTTCACAGCATTGAGGAACGAGTCCTTCGTGACGATCATGGATGGCCTTATTTCCTTGAGCGCCAGCTCGACCGCTATTCTCCCTGTCTCGTAGGCCAGCTTGACCTTCTTCTCGCTGTTCGCCATCGATGAGCCGCACCCGGTCATGCTCATTCCCAAAACCTCCGTGAGGCAGGCCATGGTGTTGGCGGTGAACAGCCCAGCGCAGGCCCCCTCGCCCGGACAGGCGCAGCGCTCGATGGCGATGACATCTTTCTCAGATATCTTTCCAGCGTTATACTCGCCCAGCGCCTCGAAGACGCTTTGCAGGCTGAGCTTCTTGTCGTCGATGCAACCGGTCTCCATCGGACCNCCTGTGATCATGATGCAAGGAACATCCATCCTACCTGCTGCCATGAGCATGCCTGGCGTTATCTTGTCACAGTTGGTGATGCCCACCCATCCATCGAACTGGTGGGCCTGCACCATCAGTTCCACACAATCGGCGATCGTCTCCCTTGATGCCAAGGAATAGCGCATACCAGTATGGCCCATGGCGATCCCGTCGCAAATGCCTGGTACACCGAACGTGAAGGGGACGCCCCCAGCATCGACTATTCCCCTCTTGACCTCCTCCAACAGCTTGTTGAGGTGGATATGCCCTGGGATGACCTCGTTCCATGAATTGGCGATACCGATGAAAGGCTTCTCAAAGTCCTCGTCCTTCAATCCATCCGCCCTCAGCAAACTGCGGCTGGGGGCCTTCTCCACACCTTTCTTGACGTTGTCGCTCCTCATGCTCTCACAACGGTAACTTTGAACGGGCATGTTTCTTGCCTGATTCAATGTTTGCGGTATCAGGACTTCTGAATCCCATAGAGATTGACCCCGTCCTGCATCAGGCGGATCAGGATCTTCTCATAAAGCTCACCGATGATCACGTCACGTTTGGGAATGTCGTAGGACCACAATCGTACCTCCACCACATACCCATCATCGCTGAGCTCTCTGACCAGAAGGGTTGGCTTGAAGGGATCCAATCCCATGTCCAGCTCGTCCTTATACTCGAGGAGGTCGCGGATCATCTTAGCCTTGTCTTTCTTCTCTGCGTTTTTCTCGTTGCTCCAAGGCAGTATCCTTCCATCGTCCCTTGCCACATCCATGATCGCCCCTCTTATGGAGGAGATGTCATTATTGATCGGTAATGTCAGTTTCAGGGTCACCATCGCCATCCCTGCGTGGGTATAATTGACCACCTTGTTCGCTAGCAGGAAGGAGTTAGGTACTATGAACTCCCTGCCGTCGATGTCCACAAAAACCGTCCCAAGGACCTGGACATCTTTGACCATGGCTATGTTGGTGTTCGGTGTTCCGCCTACCTCCACCCAGTCATTGGTCTTGATGCGCTTGTCAATGGAGATGAGCATCCCTGCCATTGCATTCTGCATTATCTGTTGCGAGGCGAAGGCCACGGCGATACCGATGATGCCTATGGAGGTGAGAACGACGGTCAACGAGATATTGTATAGATTGGCCATCATTGCGTTGAGCATCAGGACCCCGACTATCAGAACGATGATCCTTGTCAACAATTTTGACTTGTCTGGCCCGATATAAGGGGAGAGGACGCGCCGTAATATGATGTAGACGGCAGCGCAAATGATGATAATACCTATTATCCAGACGGCTGCCTTTATCAATTCCGTCCAAACGACCATCGGGTTTCCTAGAAGGAGATGGCATTAAAAAGATTATGGATTGTGGAAATTGAGCGATGATAAAATTGAGAATGTTAAAGAGTTTAGGATCGTAGCACGATCTCGATGTTGACGCCGTCGGGAACCTGAATGCGCATGAGCTGCCTTAGAGCCCTCTCATCGGCATCGAGGTCGATGAGGCGCTTGTGGATGCGCATCTCCCAACGATCCCAGGTCTCAGAGCCCTCTCCATCGGGGCTCTTGCGGCAGGGTACCTGCAGCCTCTTGGTGGGCAACGGTATGGGGCCTCTGATGGCCACTCCAGTCCTTAGTGAGATCTGTTTGATCTGAGAGCAGACGCTGTCCACTTTCTTCGGGTCGGTCCCGCTCAGCGATATCCTTGCGCGCTGTGGCATGGGTTATACCTTCAAATAAAGGGAAATGGAAGGGGTTTACATCTCCTTCTTTTCGACATCGATGCACATACCAGCCGCGACGGTGGCTCCCATGTCGCGGATGGCGAACCTACCCAACTGGGGGAAGTCCTTCGCCTTCTCGACGACCATTGGCTTGGTTGGTTCCACCTTGACGATGGCAACGTCGCCGGTCTTCAGGAAGGTCGGGTTCAGCTCCTTGGTCTGACCGGTCTTGGGGTCCAACGTCTTCTGGAGCTCGATGAAGGTGCACGCGACCTGGGCGGTGTGGCAGTGGAACACTGGTGTGTAACCGACCGGGATGGCGGTGGGGTGGTTCAATACCACGATCTGGGCCACGAACGTCTTGGCCACGGTGGGTGGGTTGTCGACCGGTCCGGCAACATCGCCGCGCTTGATATCGTTCTTGGCGATGCCACGGACATTGAATCCGACATTGTCGCCTGGCTTGGCGCTGGGCAGCTGTTCGTGGTGCATCTCGATGGACTTGACCTCACCGATCTTGTTGGACGGCATGAAGATTATCTTCATGTCCGGCTTCAGGATACCGGTCTCGACACGTCCGACGGGGACGGTCCCGATACCGGTGATGGTGTAGACGTCCTGGATGGGTAGGCGCAGGGCCTTTCCTTCCTGGGACTCTGGTAACTTCAACGAGTTGAGAGCGTCGACGAGGGTCCCGCCCTTATACCAAGGCATGTTGGCGGACTTCTTGGCGACGTTATCGCCAATATAGGCGCTGATCGGGACGAACGGGACCTCCTCAAGCTTGTAACCGACGGTCTTCAGCAACTTGGACACTTCGTCCTTGACAGTGTTGAAGACCTTCTCGTCGTATGGTGGCTTGGTGTCGTCCATCTTGTTGAGGGCGATGATGATCTGCTTCACTCCCAAGGTCTTGGCCAAGAAGATGTGCTCCTTGGTCTGGGCCTGGGGGCCGTCCTTGGCGGAGACCACGACGATCGCGGCGTCTGCCTGGGAGGTACCAGTGATCATGTTCTTAACGAAGTCCCGGTGACCCGGGGCGTCGATGACGGTGAAGTAGTACTTGTCGGTGACGAACTTCTTGTGGGACACATCGATGGTGACACCGCGTTCCCTCTCTTCCTTCAAGTTGTCCATTACCCAAGCGAACTCGAAGGTGGCCTTCCCCTTCTCCTCCGCCTCTTTCTTGAACTTGTCGATGACGTACTTGTCGATTGCACCGGTGTCCAGAAGGGTCCGGCCGACAGTTGTGGACTTTCCGTGATCGACGTGACCGATGAACACGATGTTCATGTGAGGTTTCTCTGCCATTTTTCTTCCTCCTTCAATGTTATATCCATATAGGTTGAGCTTTTTGCTCGATATTGTTCTCTGTATTTAACCGTTTTTCAAGCTGCCTTCCCTACTGTTGGTAGTAGTTGGCGTCGTACGGCTCTGGGTTCAATCCCTTGCGCTTGCGTATCTCTGCGACCACTTGTTTTTGAAGCTCAGTTGGCAGCCGGACGAACCCGGCGTTCTCCGTGGACCAGAGGGCACGACCTTGTGTCGCCCCACGGATCGCCGATGCGAATCCGAACATCTCCGCCACGGGGGCACGCGCAACTATGACAGCGGCATCGCCCTCGGAGGTGATGTCCTCGATGGTGGATCGACGGGACTGCAGCTCGCGTGTCGCATCTCCCATCATGTCCTGGGGGACGTTGATGAAGACCTTGGTGATCGGTTCCAACAGGATACGGTCGGCTTGGCACATCGCCCCGTAGATACCGGACCGGGTGGCAGGGATGACCTGTCCTGGACCGCGGTGTATGCTGTCCTCATGGAGCTTGGCATCTACCAAGCGTATCTTCATGCCCATGACCTTCTCCTGAGCCAGTGGACCGACGTCCATGGCCTCATCGAAGGCCTGTTTGCACAGCTCCAAGGTCTCGTTCAGGTACTGGATACCTTTCGTTCCATCGAGGAAGATGTTGTTGTTCTTGAAGCAGACGACGCCTTTGGCCTCCTCTTTGTCCATGCCCAGGTCGCTCAGTTGCTTGGCGAGGGCCTTGGGGTCCTTGATCTTTCCCTCGGTCTTGATCTCGCCTGCTTTGATGGCATCGACGATGGCCTGCTCCAGCGGTTCCACCTCGATATAGAACTTGTTGTGCTTGTTGGGGGACTTGCCCTCGAATGGACCGCCCAAGCCCTTCACGTTCTCCCGGTACACCACGATCGGTGGGGAAGATTTTATCTCGCACTTGTGGTCGTTCACTATCCTGTAGATGGTGATCTCCAGGTGAAGCTCGCCCATTCCGGACAGGAGGTTCTCTCCCGTCTCCTGGTTGATCTGCACGCTGAGGGAGGGGTCCGCCTTGGCCACGGAGCGCAGCACCTCTACCAGCTTGGGTAGGTCCTTCATGTGCTTCGCCTCGATGGCGACAGTGACGACAGGTTCGGAGTAATGGGTGATCTTCTCGAAGGGCTCCATCAACGGGTCGGTGGATACGGTGGAACCGGCCACGGCGTCCTTCAACCCAGAGATGGCAACGATGTTGCCAGCGTCGACCTCGTCCACGGGGATGCGGTCGGCTCCGACGCTCAGGGCGACGATCTGCACCCGGTTGGGGTTGGGCATGCTCGAGATGTACATCTCCATGCCCTTGCTGATCCTNCCGCTGAACATGCGACCCACGGCGACCTCGCCGGCGTGTGGGTCCATTATGATCTTGGTGACCATCAGGGTGGTCGGTCCTTCCTTGTCGCAATGCATCATGGCCTTGCCGACAGGGCTTTCCTGGTCGCCCTTCCAGATGACCGGGATACGGACCTTCTGNGCAGTCAATGGGTCGGGGACGTGGGTGATGACCATGTCNAACAGGACCTCGTGCACGGGGGACCTCTTTGCAAGGGTCTTCTGGTCCCCGTTCTTGCAGTACTCGTAGACATCCTTGAAGGAGATGTTGCTCTTCTTCATGTACGGAGCTGAGATGGCCCAGTTGTTGAACGCGGAGCCGAAGGCAACGGAGCCGTCCTGCACGCTGACCTGCCACTTCTTCTTCAGGTCGTCTGGTAGCTGCGTGACGATGCGCTTGTTCACCTCGGTGATGATCTGCACGAAACGCTGCTGCATCTGCTCCTGTGTGACCTTGAGCTCGTTGACCAGGCGGTCCACCTTATTGATGAACAGGACCGGTCTGACCCTTTCCTTCAAGGCCTGCCTGATGACCGTCTCTGTCTGGGGCATGATGCCCTCGACCGCGCAGCAGAGTATGATGCAACCGTCCAGGGCACGCATTGCCCTGGTCACGTCGCCCCCGAAGTCCACGTGACCCGGGGTATCGATGAGGTTGATGAGATACTCGTGATCATGGTATGTNTGGACCATCGAGGCGTTGGCGGCGTTTATGGTGATGCCACGCGCCTGCTCCTGCTCATCGAAATCGAGCATGAGCTGTTTTCCGGCCAAGTTCTCGGACATCATGCCCGCTCCCGCGATCAGGTTGTCGGATAGAGTGGTCTTACCGTGATCGATGTGAGCGGCGGTACCGATGTTGCGTATGTACTTCGGCGTCCGCATGATGGCCTGGGCTTTCTTGATGTTATCTTCCTTACGTCCCATAGTACCACCTTATGATTACCGGGCCGACTGCGCCACCCTCTCGACCTCTTCCTTCTTTGAGACCGAGAAGCTGTTCATGTCGTTCTTGCTGGCCAGAATGAGCTCTGAGGCCAAGCACTCCTCGATAGGCTTTGTAGATTTGAACGAGGACTGGACCGCTCCCCTTGCTACGTTGCGTAGGGCTATGTCGAGGCGCCGGGAGGGCGCGACGTCCACTGCCTTGGGGACAGATATTCCGCCGAACTGAAGGCGAGTGATCTCCTCTCTTGGTGCGGCGTTCTCCAATGCCTCCACCAAGACCTGGACCGGGTTCTTCTTTGTGCGCTCGGCGATGATCTCGAAGGCGTCCTTCACGGTGCGGTAGGCCTTGAGCTTCTTGCCAGTGTACACCTCGGTGCGCATCATGTTGTTGATGAGCCTCTCGACGATGTTGACCTTGGACTTACCGAACCAACGGTTGGCGTGCCTCGCATTGGAGTGTGGTACCAATACCGGGCTGAGGTTGATGTACTTGGACAGTCCGCCGTCCTTTACGACGACCTCGGAGAGGCCGTACTTCCCGAAAAGGAGGATGTTGCTCGTTTGAAGAATGGTTTCCTCGGACAATATAATCACCTGACTGGTTTCTCTTTCCTTCCCCTGACAAGTTCGTTCAGGGAGACGCTGTTCACCTGGATGACCTTGTAACGGACACCAGGGATGTCACCATAGGAACGCCCCATCCTTCCGCCGATACCCTCGACGACCACTTCATCGTGTTCATCGATGAAGTTGATGGCACCGTCGCCCACGGCGAACGCGGTGATCTGACGCCCGTTCTTGATCAATTGGACCTTGACGCATTTCCTGATAGCGGAGTTGGGCTGCTTAGCCTCGATACCGACCTTCTCCAGGACGATGCCCCTACCTTGGGATGCACCTTCCAGAGGGTCGGACTTCTCCTTCAGCTTAAGGATGCGCTTCTTGTATGAACTGTCACTCCATCGGAACTTCTGCCTGTCATTGCGAAGTTTCCTGGCAGTATAAAGACCTCTTGCCACACTTTCACCTCAATATCGGAAGCAGTTGCCCTATTACACATTTCCTATATAAGCGTATAGGGTTTACGAAGCCCATTCAGATAGAATTTTTCTCAATCGAGGACCGCTATGTCCAGATGGAAGAAATCCCTGCCGTCCGGGTTATTGGACCGGTCAAGTCCTCCAAGGTCATGAGCATTGCGGTACGACCACGTTTGTCGACATCGCGCGGGACATGAATGATATAGGCTCGCGGCACATTAGGGGCCATCCCGGAGGGTTCCAATGAAGGAAGTTCCATCGGTCCTCATCGAGAGGGAGAGACATCGTTATTCGCGTCAGATCATGCTCGAGGGGTTCGGTGAGGTGGCGCAGGCCAAGCTGAGGGGCTCCAAAGTGGTCGTGGTCGGTGTCGGGGGCCTAGGTTCCCCAACGGCGACCAACCTCACCGTGGCCGGCGTGGGACATCTGGTCCTGATCGATCCCGACCCGGTGGAGGAGACGAACCTCAACCGCCAATGGTTGCACTGGGAGAAGGACCTAGGCCGGCCCAAGGTTAGCAGCAGCTTTGAGAAGCTCCATCAGATGAACGAGCATGTCGTGTTGGAGACCCATCAAGAGGCCATAATGGATGGGAATGCCGAACGGCTTCTCCNAGGAGCGGACGTGGTCGTCGACTGCTTGGACAACTGGGAAGGGCGATTCGTCCTGAACGATCAGTGTGTTAGGACGAGGACGCCGCTCGTACACGCAGCTTTGGAAGGGATGGGAGGTCAGATCACCACGGTGGTTCCGGGGAGGACCCCTTGCCTCCGTTGCTTGATGGAAAGGGCACCGAAGAGCGCGGGTCCGATCCCGGTCATCGGGGCTGCGGCCGGGATGGCGGGGAGCATAGAGGCGATGGAGGTTGTCAAATATATCACAGGCATCGGGGAACTGCTGCTCTCCCGCATGTTGCTATTCGATCTGTCCACCATGGAATTCGAGTTACTGGACCTAGAAAGGAAGGTCCCCTGTGGCTGCTGTGGCAGCCTATATGTTTGATTATAGACATAAGAGGTCGAACGAATACTTTTATCAATCCCGCCGATAATATCATCGACGGGATGGGATCAACTTGAAGTCTCGAGCGGATAGCCTCAGTCTTATCGGCAAGTACCAGCGCATGATGGAATACGGTCTAGGAGTGGTGGTACCTTCGACCCTGGCGATGATGTTGTTCTCTTACATCATCGCTCCGGAGCTGTTGCCCCTGTTCTTCGCCCTCGGTGTGACGGTGGCGTTCACCATGATCCTGCCCGCCCGCCGCATACATGCGCTGAGCTTCCAATGCTGGACCAAGAACTCCATGACCAAGTCCTTGATCACCAGTCTGATCGGGATGATCTACATCACCGAGGCCGCCATATTCGCCGTCGCTATGATGTCCGTGAATGCGGGACTAGATCCTCAGCAACCGATGACCTTCGCTGTGTTCGGAGGCCTGATGGTCTTCCTCATCGGTGTCCTGGCCTGGAACGATCAGTACAAGAAGGAGAGCGAGCGCACAGACAAACGCTACGTAAAGCTCGATGCTAGATCGGCCCAGATCAGGGTGCACGACGTGCTGGAGGCCAAGGGACGTAATTTCGAGGAGTCGGCGGTGGCCACCGGAGCCCGGATCGGGCTTCGTGACCAAGGTCTGATGATTCATATCAGGCCATTGAACCAAGTTAGCTCGGAGATAGTCTTGGTCCGGAGCGATATGGCCAACCGAAATCTGGTGGAAGACCTCAAGCAGGAACTGACATTCGTTTAAGCACGACCGTGGGACTCGCCGCGGACCATCGCGGTGGCGATCAAGTGCGCCACCCGCAATGGTTCGGGGATCGCACCCTGGACCGTCGTATG
>JGI20214J51650_10002846_pt1 | contig 10887 bp, 10 predicted proteins | sample WetSurMetagenome_FD_51650 | JGI IMG/M metagenome (IMG submission 51650)
GGGATTGATGATCGCCATATCCATCCCGGCCTGGACGCAGTGATAGAGCATGATCGAGTTCAGCACGGGCCGGGCATGCGGGGCGAGGCCGAAGGAAAGGTTGCTCACGCCCAGCGATGCCATCACGCCTGGCAGATTCTGTTTGATCAGGCGTATCCCTTCGATGGTCTCGATCGCCGAATCGGCGAATTCCTCATCGCCGGTGGCAAGCGTGAATGTCAGTGCGTCATAGACAAGATCTTCGGGCTTAAGACCATGATCGTTCACGGCGATGTCATAAATCCGNTTGGCGACCTCCAGCTTTTTCTCGCGGGTCTTGGCCATTCCATTTTCATCGATGGTCAGCACGATCACGGCAGCATTGTGCTCTTTTGCCAACGCGAAGACTTTATCAGCTTTCGTACGGCCTGCCTCAAGATGCGTCGAGTTGATCAAGCATCGTCCGGGCGCGGTCTTCAATGCCACTTCGAGTACATCCAGCTCGGTGGTGTCGATCACGAGCGGAACATCCACGCCCATTTCGAGCTTTTTGATGACTTTGCGCATGAGCTCCACTTCGTCAGGACGCTCTGTGACCGCGCAGGAGATGTCGAGGGCATGGGCGCCGTATTCCACCTGTTCGCGGGCGATCTCCAGGATCGAGTCGTAATCTTCCTCAAGCAGGAGCCTCTTGAACTTGCGAGATCCCTGAGCATTGAGCCGCTCGCCGAGCAGTGTTGGCGGAGGATCCTGCCGCATGGACAAGGCTGACATGGCGGATGCAAGCTGAGGCGTTGAGTGATCCGGTCGGGCGGGGTGCGGATGAGCGTCCAGTTTTTGAACCAGCAATTTCATGTGTTCTGGCGTTGTCCCACAACATCCACCGACGACCGAGATATTGTATTTTGTCACGAATTCATACAGGTCATTTGCAAACGGTTCCGGCTCGAGCGGGTAGACTGCCTGGCCATCCACGTTGAGAGGAAGACCGGCGTTGGGAATGCACGAAACCGGGAGGGTTGAATTTTCGCCGAGGATGCGGATGGGCTCGCGCATATGCTCCGGCCCCGTCGAGCAGTTGAGGCCAATGACAGCGATCCCCATGCCTTCAAGAATGGCCAATGATGCGTTGATATCGGTGCCGAGCAGCATGCGCCCGGTCGTGTCGAGTGTGACCTGGGCCTGGATCGGCAGATAGACCTGCGTCTCATCCATGGCCTTGTGACAACCGATAATGGCAGCCTTGACCTCGAGAATATCCTGTGACGTCTCGATCAGCAGGACATCCACGCCGCCGCGGATCAAGCCGGCAGCCTGCTCGCGGAACACATCCACCAGCTCATCGAAGCTGACGTTGGACAGCTCAGGATCGGTGGTGGAGGGGAGCTTGCCCGATGGGCCGATGGAGCCGGCAACGAAGCGGGGGTGCGATATTTGAGATTGGTTGTCCGATACTCGATATTCGTTATTCGACTCTCGAGTATCGATTATCGAATATTCGTCTGCCAGGCGACGGGCGAGTTTTGCCGCAACTTCATTGATTTCCAGCACACGATCTTGTAAACCGTATTCCTTCATCGTGATACGGTTGGAACGGAAGGTATCCGTCTCGAGCACATCCACGCCGACCTCCAGGAAGGAGCGGTGGACTTTTTCCACCGCCTGCGGATGGGAGATGACGAGGAAGTCATTGCAGCCATTGTATTGTTCGCCGCCAAAATGCTCAGCAGTCAGGTTCTGTACCTGCAGGCTCGTGCCCATGGCGCCGTCGAAGACAAGAACCTTCTTTTCAAGGGCATCGAGATAACGGCGATTGGTATATTTATGTTCGGTCATGTTTTTTCCTTCGTTAATTTTTATTTAATTCAATAAACACAAACAATAAAGTCATTTCAAAAGTGACAGATTGAAGGGATTGGTAAGCCTGAACCTCTCAAATATCTCGCACCTGGATGTAGGTCAAGGCGTCTGGCACAGGAACATCCTATTGTTTATCCNGTTCGCGAAAACCGCATTGACTTTTTGCAGGCAGGATATCATTAGAGTAAATAGCTGGTGTATCGCTTCAGTGTAATTAAGCAAGTGGGATTTTCTCTGCCTCCTCCAATGCGGACTTTGCCCAGGCCGTAATATCCNGACAGTAGATCTCTGGATCTTCAGGGCGGACATNCAGAATGGTTTTAGCCCATGTGGCCTTATCGATCACNGGCTTGCCATCCTTCGATTTGAATTTAAAGGTGCGCCTTCCGCTGTCCACTACATCCTTGTGCTGCCTGCGAATGAGCTCCGGTGATTTATTTTCCACGAGGAATTCTCTCAAAAGCTCTCGTTCGTAGAGCCAGCCTTCCCTGCTCATCCTGCTTGAGTGTTGAAGCATAAAGGTGGCAACCGTGAGGTTATGGACAATGCCATAGCCTGGATCGGAAAATTCCAATATCAAAAATTCATCAAAGCGCGCCTGGCACATATTTTCAGGAGCGCCACATTCGGGGCAATTCATTATTTCCTCTGTCAAGCCCAGCCTTCGATTTCAACACGAAAGCCGATTTTACTCTCTTCCAGCCATTGCTTGATGCCAAAGTAACTTTTGAAGTACTGTGCCATCCATGGAATCAGTGAGGCTTTCTTTTGATTGATGATGGATAATGGTTTATCCATTTCGTCGACCGTGATCGTATAGGCAATATCGTTGCCAGACAATCTCTGGGCGGCCTCGCTGAAATCATAATATTCAACCTTCAGCAGGCCTGCTGCAGGATCCAGCCAGATCCAGGTGACGGTTTTGTTGGGTCCACCGCTGAGCTGGACTTTCTGTACTGAATTCATCAGATGGCCTCACCAATCCGATCCGCTACCAGTTCCCTCTGGAAGAACTCTGTAATGCGTTGAATATAGGCGTGCGAGTTGGCCAGGATGGCCGCACCATGTTCTCCAGCTGGCACCTCCCATAGCTCCCTGGGAACGCCGGCGGCCTGGTAGAAAAGGTGGTTGAAATAAATATCCTGTGCGCCACTGGCGATCAAAAGGAGGGGACGCGGCGCAAGAGTCCTGATAATCTCCAATACACCTGCCGCCCTGCCACCAGACATGTACTCGTACAATTTATAGAAGAGCCAGTTGCCCGGGATTTTCAGCAGACGCAGGAAGGATTGCTGTCTGCCTCCATGGTCGCTCAGCGTCGACGGTTCCAGGCCTTCCAACACCAGCGCACGAATATTCTCTGTTCGCAGTGCGCCGCGCAGAATGGCTTGTGCACCCAGTCCAATGCCCAGCGCGCCGATCCGTTGTCCATTCACATCGATGCGATGGAGAAGATAATCCACCGCGCCAGCCACATCCTCAGCTTCGCGCATGCCGTTTGTGGAAGTGTCACCATCGCTGCTGCCGTGGGCACGTAGATCGAACATGAAGATACCAAAGCCCGCGTTGGAGAGGATTTCTGCATAAAACAGCATATCCTGGTTGGCCTGACCCAGATCGTGTGCCAAAAGGATGGTCCCCTTGTTCCTGCCTGGAACGAACCGGCCAAACAGCGTCAATCCATCGCGGGATTTGAAGGTGACCTCCCGGAATTGCAAAGCTGTCTTTTCCAGCCAGGTGATTCGCCGGGGAGGATGTGCATGGTAGAAAGCTTTGCGCACGGGACTGCGAATGAACCAGATACAAAGGACCAGGATCCAATATGCAGGATAGCGAAGTGCGTAGGCAGCGGAGAACAGCAGCAGGAAAAAGGATATCCAAACAATTGTGGAATTGCGATAATAACGCCAACTTTTACGGTGCATGATGGATTTTTGCCATGATCGGCTGCATGCGGTTCGCAGCGGGAAAGATCAATTTCTGAAATGCAGGTCTTGCTTCCATCTCGCGTCCTATTTCACATCGACTGGCAGCTTCACTCGTCCGGCGGGTGTCATTCTTCCTTCGGCGATCATGCGCCGGGCGCGGTCCTTGTTTGTGTTCGTCCAGTTCGATTTCTCACGACGTGGTGAAAATCGGGTGGCAAAGCGCTCTGAGTCCATGCCTCTTTCGAAGCCATCGATCCAGCCAAAACAGATCGCCTCTTCGACCGCCTCCACATAATTAATGGACGGTTTTTTGGTGGCTTTNTTGTACTGGATCAGCCAGATCTCTTTCTTGGTCTGGTGATTTTGGATCAGCCACTTGCGAAAATCATCCCGGTTTGTCACATAAAGTGTTTCGCCGATTTCCATAGATCATCCTGGTACGAGGATTGGGTGGCCTTTTCCCGGAGTGGGGCAGGGGTGCCACCAAGCGGAACGAAAACAAAAAGCCTCTCGAATGAGAGGCGACATGCCAGCGCATACCATCTCTCATCTCCCGGACGAAATGTCCGCCGAAGTTGGCACCGTCTGAGACGGTTGCCGAAGCGTCACAGGGTCGGTCCCTCAGCTTCTCTGGATGAGTAAATCCGTAGTTGTCTGAATCTTATAACATGATGGGGGAGGGATGTCAAATAAAAATTAGCTTGACATTCATGTCATTCGACTTTAGACTTACCATTAAGGAAAAACTTAATTGCCATGAAGAAAGTCGAGAGCCTCCATTCGTTGGAAAGAATTAAGGTTTTGGCGGACTCACGTCGCATGGAGATCCTGCGCCTGTTGATGGCGTCGCCCGCCACGCTCACACAGCTTGCCCGAGGTCTGGAACAGTCGCCCGCCTGGGTCCGCCACCATATCCTGGCCCTTGAGGCGGCAGGACTGGTGGAGGTCAGTGAGATCCGCAAGACGAAACGGGTGACAGAGAAGTTCTATCGAGCCCAGGCCGATGCGTTACTCCTGCAGGAGATCATTCTTCCCAAGACCGGCAAACCCATGGTCATCTTTTCGGGCAGCCATGACCTGGCCATGGAGGAGATTGCCGATCGTCTCCGGGATCATGTCCTGCTACTCAGCCTGCCGGTAGGCTCGCTGGATGGCCTGGTTAACCTTCGACAGGGACTCTGTCAAATCTCAGGCACGCATTTGCTGGATGAAAATGGCGAGTACAACATACCTTTTGTGAAGCACCTCTTCCCGGATCGCGATGTGGAGATCGTTACACTGGCTTATCGCACGCAGGGACTGATGGTGGCAGGTGGAAATCCCAAAGACTTGAAGGAGCTCTCCGATCTTGCCCGGCCAAATGTCCGTTTCGTGAACCGCAACCCGGGCTCTGGAACCCGTCTCTGGCTCGATAGTAATCTGCGCAGCAGCAAAATCCCTGCAGAAAATATCAACGGTTACGAAAAGGTCGTCAAGACGCATACCGAAGCGGCCGCTCTCATCCAAACCGGCAAAGCGGATGCAGCCATTGGCCTGCAGGCAGCCGCTCATCAGCACGGACTGGATTTCATCCCGCTCTTTGAGGAACGTTACGATCTTGTTTTGCCGCGTGGAAATGAAAAACCCCTGATGCCGATCCTGGAGTACATACAGACAGTTAATTTCCGTAATTCGATCACATCCTTGGCAGGCTATAACACCAAACATAGCGGTGAGCTCATCACGTTCTAGTGAAAACAGGAAATGAAAAAGAATATATCTTATTTGGTCCTTGGTCTGATATTTTTCCTAACCGGATGTGTTTCCTCTTCAGTGGGAGACTCCAAAACCGATGGACCGAAAACCCCACAGGCACTTCAGCCGACAGCAGTATATACTGCCTTGTTTCATGTGATCAAGCCAGATGGAACAGGGGTTGGAGTAACCATTAATGATTTGAAATCTCTTCCACTCAAACAGGTAACAGCAGAAGGGAAAGTCGAGGAAGGGCCGGGGTTGCTGGATGTTTTAACTCTTGCAGGTGTTACCGAATTCACAAAGGTTTCATTAACCGGGAGCTCCAATCCGGCTACCCTTTCACGCGAACAGGTGGACGACAATACCATCCTGGACTTTAACAATCATGGAACTGTCAAACTCGCCACCACATACATCCCAAAATCAAAGTGGACGAAGGATGTGGCGGAGATCACGGTGAAATGACATATTATCTGATCGGCTTTGATGATACCCGCTTTATATGTAGAGGAGCAAAATCATGAATGACATATACGCTCAAAAGAACATTTCAAAAACCTTTCCAACTGACTGGACTCTCAAATGGTGGGAAGCCCTGCTGCTGTTCGGTAGTGGCGTTACGACAGTTGTACTGCATCGTGCATTCGACGGCTCCCTTGGATTGCCTGGACATCACGGAATTGAATGGATGGCATTGCTCATCATCGGGCGTTCGTTCTCGCGTTTTCGCGGTGCGGGTACACTGACAGGGCTTGGCGCTGCATTTGCCTCCACGCTGCCGTTTTTGCAGGGCGGCAATCCCTATGCCTGGCTCTTTTATCTACTGCCGGGCTTCGTGGTGGATTTCGCCTTCCTCTATCTGCCGCGCCATGCCAATAAACTCTGGTTCCTTGTTCTACTGGGCGGATTGGCACATGCCACGAAGCCGGTCGGGCAGTTCACGATGAATTTGATCACGGGCTGGCCGTTTGGCTCCTTCCGCTACGGTGTCGTTTATCCGTTTGCCAGCCATTTTTTGTTTGGAATGATTGGTGCCCTGCTTGGCGTGTTGGTCATTCTGGGCGTTCAGCGGTATTCCAAAAAGTAAGAGCTAATATAAGTAGAGATTCATAGGTCTTCTCCAAACGCCGAAAATACCGGGTGCTCGTCTGCCCGCATAAAAACAAGGAGAATGTTATGAAACTGTCTTTACGCCTGATCTTGAGCGGCGCACTCTTGATTGCCATGGCGGCTGCGTTTGCAGCCTGTTCAGGCCAGCCTGCCACACAAGCCTTGCCCGAGCCATCACCCACGGATGCGATCATACAGGACACACCTGTACCCACAGCCTCCTCACAGCCTGTATTGGAAATCATTGGCCTGGAGAAATCCTTAAGTCTGACCATGCAGGAAGTGGAAGCGTTGCCTGTTACAGAAGGGTATGCAGGCATCAAGAGCAGCACCGGAAAGATCACGCCGCCGATCGCCTTCAAAGGTGTGGCGTTAAAAGATCTGACCATGCTGATGGGCGGCATGGACGAAAAAACTGGCTTCAACGTGGTGGCCGAGGATGGATACAGCATAACCTTTTCCTACGACCAGATCCAGAATGGTTCATTCATAGCCTACGATCCGGCCACGGGAGTGGAACTTAAAAATCCTGTCGAGTTGACAGCCATCCTTGCTTATGAAGTGGATGGCAAGCCGCTTGACCCCAAGGAGGATGGAACTTTGCGACTGGCGATTATCAGTCCCGAGCTGAACCAGGTCACCGATGGTCATTGGTCGGTCAAGTGGGTGAACAAGCTGGAAGCCAGGGGCCTGGGTGAGGATTGGGCATTGCATGCTATTGGCGGCATTGACAAAAACATTGACCGAGCCAGCATCGAATCCTGTGGCGCACCCCAGTGCCATGGTACAACCTGGACGGATGATAAAGCCCAGCAGTGGGTGGGCGTGCCGCTCTGGTTGCTGGTCGGTTCCGTGGACGATGCGATCGAACACGAAGGCCCCGCCTTTAACGACAAGCTCGCCGATGCAGGCTATAGCGTAGATGTCGTCGCCGGGGATGGCTACACTGTCACATTCGATGCGGCACGCCTCAAACGCAATAACAACGTCATCGCTGCCTATAAGGTGAACGATAACCAGCTGCCCGAAGAATATTTTCCCCTACGGCTGGTCGGATCGGACCTGCAGAAGAACGAGATGATCGGAATGATCAAAGAGATCAAGGTGGGAGGGATACCTCCAGCTGCAGTAGAAACCACCCCAACCGAGCTCGCGGCCGCCACTGTCGGCGAGACCGACGCCACTCTGACTGTGACGGGCTCCGTGAATGGGGAACAGTTTTTGAACGAAGCTGTCCTGCGGGCCATGGATGTGGCTAAGATCACGGCTCCCAATGCAAAGGGCGTATCGACCAATTTCGAAGGCGTTCGCCTGAATGCTCTTTTGGATCTGGCTGGCATTCCTGACAGCGCGACCACGGTCCGCTTCACCGCATCGGATGGATATTATGTGGAGGTCCCGGTCGTCGACCTGCGAGCCTGTACGGATTGCCTGTTGGGATTCACGAACACACCCGAAAAGTTCAAACTGGTCATGCCAGGCATGACCAGCGAATACTGGGTCAAAGACGTGAACTCCATCAAGGTCCGCTAGAAAAATGGGTGGGATGAATTTCCCACCCGGTTTTACATATGTTTCAAAAGATATTCCGACTCGTCGCCGCTCTTGTGCTTGGACTGGGACTTGGCTCGTGTAACGGGCAGCAGGTCCGAGGGAAGGATGCGGCAACGGCAGTGGAGAAAATTCCGCTGTCGGTCTTTGCCGCCGGGAGTCTCATCGTTCCATTCGAGCACATCGAGCAGGCGTTTGAAGCAAAATATCCGAACATCGATGTGCAGGCGGAGTATCACGGCAGCATACAGGTCATGCGCCATGTGACCGAGCTGCACGAGCCGATCGACGTGGTGGTGACGGCGGACTCCTCGTTGATCCCGATGTTGATGTATGCCAGCCATGTGCCGGAATCAGATCAACCGTACGCCGATTGGTATATCCGCTTTGCAAGCAACCGTCTTGGCCTGGCCTATCGTGAGGACAGCAAATATGCCGATGAGATCAACGCACAAAACTGGACGGAGGTGATCACCAGACCGGATGTAAAGATCGGCATAGCCGATCCGCGCTTCGATGCCTCCGGTTACCGGGCCTTGATGGTATTCGCCCTGGCTGAAATTGCCAGCGATAACTACAGCCTGTTTGGCCCGATGTTCGACGGACAGTTTACGTTTCCTATAACGATTTTTCGAGGCGATACACGAACGACAATCACCGTGCCGGAAGTCCTGGAGACAAAACCGGACTCACATATTGTTCTGCGCGGCGCGAGCGTACAACTGATCGCCCTGCTTGAGTCCGGAGATTTGGATTATGCCTTCGAATATGAAAGTGTCATCCAGCAGCATGGTTTGAAGCTGTTGCAACTGCCGCCCGAGGTGAATTTGGGCGAAGAGCAGTATCAGAACTTTTACAACCGTGTGCAAGTGGATCTCGATTTTCAACGCTTTGCCTCAGTGAAACCGCAGTTTCGCGGAGAGCAGATCGGTTACGGGATCACGATTCCAACGGACGCGCCACACCCGGAGGAAGCAGCCCTTTTCATCAAATTTTTGCTCAGCGATGAGGGCAGGAAACTGATGGAAGCGGATCACCATCCCATGTTCGAGACCTTTATTGCGGATGGTTATGAAAACACGCCAGTGGATCTGCAATCTGTTACGGCTCCGATGGAGTAGTGTGAAAAAAGGGAGTCTGCTCTTTAACATTGTTTTTTCCCTGCTGGGCGGGCTGCTGTTGTTGTTTATCGTCCTGCCGCTGTTGAGCATCCTGTTTGGGACTACACCCCAGTCCCTCTGGCGGGCGATGACAGATCCGGAAGTGCTGCGCTCCATCAATGTGACGTTCAGCGCCGCGGCTGTTGCCACCCTGCTGGCACTGATGACCGGTGTCCCGCTGGCGTTCCTGCTGGCGCGAAAAAATTTCCAGGGCAAGAAGCTGGTGGATGCGGTGGTCAACCTCCCGATTGTGATCCCGCACACTGCCGCTGGAATAGCGCTGCTGCTCGTCTTTGGCAGGCGTGGTTTGTTTGGACAATGGCTGACTCCGTTAGGGCTGACCTTCACCGACAATTTTCTAGGAATAATTGTCGGGATGCTGTTTGTCAGCCTGCCGTTTCTGGTCACCCTCAGCCGCGAGTCCTTTGCCTTGGTGGATGAGGANCTGGAGCGTGTCGCCTTGATCGATGGCGCCTCCCCGTGGCAGGCCTTCTGGTATGTCTCACTCCCGCAGGCCTGGCGTGGTGTCCTGGCAGGGGCGTTAATGATGTGGGCGCGCGGCATCAGCGAATTTGGTGCGGTGATCATTCTGGCCTACCATCCCAAGATTGTGCCGGTGCTGGTGTACGAGCGCTTCGAGGGATTCGGCCTCGCTGCCGCGCAGCCTGTCGCGGCGATCCTGGTGCTGATCGTCCTGGCGACATTTATCTTTCTGCGGTTAACACTCTTGCGGGAGAGCGCAGAGTGAAACAAGAAAGAAAAAATTAGAGCGGCATTACCTCGCTAGATATTTTAGCGGGAAGCAAATCATGCAACATCATAAAGAAGGAGAAAGAAACATGTCACAAAAGTTTAAGTTTGTACTGCTCATGGGGCTGATCCTGTCCATGGCATTGACTGCCTGTGGATCACCCGCCCCAACGGCGGCTCCGGCCACACAGGCGCCTGTCGCGACAGAAGCCCCAGTACTTACAGAGGCACCGGCTGCCATCGCCCTAAAAATTACCGGCGATGTTGCCAGTGAGCAGGCTTTGACAGAGGACCAGGTCAAGGCCATGAAGACGCTGGACGTCGAAGCGACCAACAAGAACGGCGAAAAGGCCACCTACACCGGTGTTCTGATCTCCGACCTGCTGGCCCTGGCACAGCCAAAGGCAGAGGCGAATAATGTGGTCTTTGTCGGAGATGATGGATATACGGCTGAGGTCCCCCTCAAGGATCTAACCTCCTGCGCCGACTGTATTGTATCCTTCCGCGATAAGGGCGGTTTCAGCTCCGTGCTCCCTGGTCAGCCTGGGAAACTGCAGGTCAAGGGCCTGGTGGAAATGAAGTTGAATACGGCTGCCGCAGCCGAGCTGCAGCCGCCAGCCAACCCTGCCTTGATCCTCGCCACAACGACATCGACTCAGGATTCTGGCCTGCTCGACGTGCTAATTCCCATGTTCCAGGACCAGACCGGCTACACGGTCCAGACAGTGGCTGTAGGCTCGGGCCAGGCAATGCAAATGGGACAGGAGGGCAATGCCGATGTCCTGCTGGTCCACTCGCCGGCAGCCGAGAAA
>JGI20214J51650_10002847_pt1 | contig 10886 bp, 5 predicted proteins | sample WetSurMetagenome_FD_51650 | JGI IMG/M metagenome (IMG submission 51650)
CGTGGCGATCTGCTATCTGCAACCACAATGTGGTAGAAGGCCAGTTTCTTACGACCTTTTCTAGCTAATCTGATTTTAACTGCCATTAATTCTTACGCTTTTATTTAACCTGTTTTAAAAATTTGTGGCTGCAAAGATAACAGTAAATAAATTATTGAACAAATAAATAATACTAATTGAATTTTCATCCGGCTTTTATACCTTTCTTCAGTCACTGAATCCTGAAATAATATCAACAGAGGATCATATTTAATTATTCTGCGTAACCTTTTCCCTGCGTTTTTCTTCCTCCTGATCCAGTAATCCCTTTCCTTCCTTAGTCCAGTAAGTAGTTACTTTTGAATGCTCAATGTAATACCGGTTTTCATCATCAGGGTTTTTGCTGTCGATATACCACGGTAAATGTCTGGCCATATATGGATATGCAGTACGATACATTTCAATATTATTATTTGCATGTTTACGTTTACCACGTGGCCGGTAAAGAGCAAAAGTTGTATCAATCGGAGCCCAGTAAAGCATATCTTCCCTGATAAAATCATTGAAAAAATGCTCTTCCCACCTTATTACCCTATCCTTAAGCGCGTAACAATCGGGGATGTCATCAATCTTTAATGAAAAACCAACTTTCCTGGCAAGTTTATGGCTTTTTAAAGATTTCAGAAAGAATAATAAAAAATCGTCCGGACATTCTTCCACCGGTACTACATCTGAATCAGTATAAACAAAAAAGTTATTCCTGAATTCTTTATAAATGCCGCTTATCCAGAAGGCATTCATCCCAATATTCTTATTGAGATAAAATATTTTGTAAATACATGATTTGTAGTATTCCAGCAATGGAGGATATGTTGAGAGGTTGTCAATAATATAAATATTTTTATATCCTCTTTTTTCAAGACTGCCAATAAGCTTTTTCAGGGTATCAAGTCTGTTGAAATTATTTATAATGATTGGTATTTCTTTATAATCAACAATTTGTGGCGGAAATACCAATTCAATTAGATAATAAATGAAGGAATAAATCCTATAAAATAAGAATTTTGGAATATTCTCCGGTATAAACCTTTTTCTCATTTGAGAAAATTAATATTATGATAAATATTTGTATTCACCATCCCTTATTTGAAAAGTCAAATTTGCAAATATAATTCCATTAACCTGTCTGAAATAAAGACAAATCCTTCGCAGTAGTCAATATAAATATTCAATTTTAGAGTAAGTTATTGACTTAGATATCCATCATGCTGTAAAAATAACCATTCCATCTGAAATCCCAACCAAGCAAAAATAAAATACAGCAATTCATAAAAAGTAAATTTCTTTTAATCCACAAAAAAGTCTGAGTCATGAGTTGTTGCTGAATTCATTTAAAAACTATGAAATTATCTGATCCCTCGTGAGTTTTAAACCTGAGTCCGGGGATCGGGTTTCCATTTTTAGTTTGAACAGGAAACAATAAGAGGCTATCCTTTTGTGATAGCCTCTTATAAATACTGAGTAATGGGAAACTTTATGGGTTTCTGGTAAAATCGAACTTATATGTACCCTGGCTGCCCAGTGCACTTAAGGTAATATTAAAATACATTGTATACAATCCATCACATGAACTGTATACGCCACTGCCAGAGTAAGATATACTTCCATAACCCCAGGCATCTGACGCAAGAACTGTTTCATCGGCAGTAACTTCATAAGTAGCCGGGTTTATATGCATAACAAGCGGACCCTGGTCTTCCACGAGACCATCAATTTCTTCAAGACCTGCAACATATATCTTATAGGGATCAACAGGATCAACTGTGATTGTTATATTACCTTCTGAATTCCAGTCAGCAGAAACACTATGATAGCTTCCAACTGCTAATGCTACATTATAAGCACAGGCTACAGGAACACTTAACACAGAATTGGAGCGTGTTGTCAGACCATTAGCATCAGATAAAAGCTCAAAAGTAAAAACTTCGCCATTTCTGATATCAGTTAAGGCAATTCCTAGTTTTTGAGCAACCTCCGCCGAAGAGATTCTGACAGTAGCAGGAAATGATGTTGCTTCTGCCATTTTAATCCTTTCAAAATTATCTTTATATGATCCAATAATTGTAACTTTATCCATATGTGTTCCTGCCGGTACATTGATGATGAATTGCACATAAGAATTTTCCAGATCCTTGGAGTCAAAAATTCCCGGGTTTATATCAGAAATGACGGGGATTACCGCTTCACCCCTTAAACCTGCAGGATCTTTAACTTCTTCACAGCTAAAAATCATCATAATCACCGTGATGATCAATCCTAACCTTTTTATTTTCTTCATTTTGAATTTATTTAATAGTTAAACTTGGAAAAGTGAGAACCTATCGTGTTCCTCCGGCCCACCAGACATTTTCAGTATACACATAAGTGCCGTCACCATAAGCTTCATGAACATTAACGTTTGTAGTTACATCGTCAGATCCATAGGTAAAACGCAATGGGAACAGGCTTGTATTCAGCGGATTGCTCAATGTTATAACATTATTCCCCATTGCTCTCAATCGTCTGTAATCATTATAAGCCTCAATAGCTTCTTCTTCGTAAAAAGCTATGTATTTCTGATTCATTACCTCTGACAACGGATCTGCAAGAAATCTGGTTCTTACACTGTTATTAAAATACTGAGTTGCCTCAGCAACAGATAACCCGATATTTACTTTCCGAAATGCAGCTGTTACAGCGTTCCGCAATGAAGCCTCTGCCTTTGGCAAATCATTTAATCTGACATAAGCTTCAGCTTTTAAGAATTCCAGTTCATGGTAACTCATATAGTAAGTTGGCGCAGTAATTGTGCTGATTGCAGAAACCGAATACATGGTCTGTACCTGATTAGTGGTACCATTGGGAGCAAAAACAATAGTATTACTTGCTGATCCCGGATATGGCATGAAAAACACATCATCCCTCGGATCATTTCTTTCAACTAATTTATCATGCAGACTTTGGCTTGCCCCATAATAGTCCCTATCCAGGAAAATGCGATAAAACGGGCTATTAGTAGTTGTACCGTTATAATTAAACTGAGCTTGTTCTGAAGCTGATCCGAAAGAAAGATTTGCATAATTAATTACATCATTATAGGCAGGTGTTTTAAACGATAGACGCATGGTGTAACGGGCTTTCAACCCATAGGCAAACTTTTTCCACATCCCTGTGTCCCCTCCGTAAATCAGATCCTGTGCTCCTAAAGAAGGGAAAATTGACACCATGTCGAGATTAGCAATACCATCGTCAAGAAGTGAAAAAATATCATTGTATATATCTGCCTGTTTATCGAGGACAGGAGTATAAATTACTCCTGGCTGAAGTGCCTGGGTCCATGGTACGTCACCCATAACATCTGTCAGGGTTGCCAGGTTAAGTGCCGAAAGTATCTGTGCAATACCCTTTGTATGATAATTACCATCCTCGGAACCACCTGCTGAACATTTGTCAATAATAACCTTTAAGCTGTAAAGATTAGCGTAAACAGCATCCCATGTATTATTATAAGTCGTTGAACTTGTTGGTTCTGAAGATCTGATCTCAGCATTATAAAACTGATTATAAATACCCACATTATGTTCCATATAAACGGATGCATAAAATGCGAAATCCCCGTCAGTTACAGAGAAAGCTGTATTTGTCATGACATCGGTAATAATCAATGCTGATTGCATGTCGGTAGGATTGTTCACATTTTTATTGATCTCATCCATAATTTTTTCAGAGCATGACAACAGGGTAACGGTCAGAATCGCTGTTATTATTAAATAAATTACTTTTCTCATGATATTCGTAATTAAAAAGTTATATCAAAACTAAAGCCAAAACTGGTTGTCTGTGGCATTGAAAATCTCTCAAATGCACCACCCATGTTAGTATTCCCCTGACTTGATTCGGGATCCATGTTTGGAAGGGCTGTCCAGATAAGAATATTACGTGCAAAAGCAGTTATACCTAAATTGATTGTATTGAACAGCTTTTTTGCAGGCTTATACTTAAGCGATAACTCACGCAGCTTCACAAATGAATTATCATAAATGTAATACTCATCAATATTTCCGAGTACGTTCGTATAAAGATCCTGTAACGCGCCGGCATCGTTTGGCCCTCCCCTGGCAATATCATTGGGTGTTCCATCAGGCTTTACCCCGTCGAAGATGAAAGTCGATTCACGTTCTTCGGTTCTTGCAGACATACCATAAAGGTCAAGTAATCCATTGCTGCCAGAGTACATTTGTCCGCCGTTTTTCCACTCAAATAATGCATTAACGGACCAGTTCTTATAATTCAGAGTAGTTCCTCCTCCCATAATAAAATCAGGAGATACTGAACCTATTACAGCTGGTTCACCAATCAATGGAAAACCATGAGTAGGCGATCCGGGGTTATCCTCAACAACAATCTTACCATTCCCGTCCCTGACAAAGGAAACTCCATAAATTACCGGATAGGTGTTTCCAATGCCAACCCTGACCTGCGGTGTGGTAAAACCTCCTATTGATATGCTTTCAACGCCGGGAGCAAGTTCATCAACATAATTATCAATTTTCGAGAAGTTAACATTAATATCCCACCGGAAGTCCCTCGTTGATAAAGGTGTTATATATAAAATAACCTCATGACTCAGAGTATGAACCTTTCCTCCATTCATTAACAATGATTTGATACCAGTAGAGCCAGCCAGTGGAACAGAAAATATCTGATCCACTACATTCTGACGGGAGAAAGCATAGTCAATACCCAATCTATTATTGAAGAATTTCAGATCTGCCCCAAATTCATACCCTACAGTGTTTTGCGGTTTTAGTTTAGGATCGAATTGAACATTATTAGGAATATAGGAATTGATCCCACCCACAGGGTACAGGATTGGAGAGCCAGACCACCAGCTCCCTGAATAATTTGGAATGGTGTAATAATTTTGCTGATATGAACCTGCCTGACCTACCTCCGCATAAGAAAAACGCAGTTTGGCTAATGAAACCCATTTTAAACTTTTTACGAAGTCCAGTTCAGATGCAAGTAAACTAAGTGAAACAGAAGGATAGAAGAAAGTTCTGTTATTTGTTGGCATAGTGGAAACAATATCATTTCTTCCGGTTGCATGAAGGAAAATCAAAGATTTCCAATCCAGTGATACACTTCCAAAAATGCCTAACGAACGATCCTGACTTCTGGATTCATTTGCTGTGGTTATATTTGCATTGCTGATATGCGCCCAACCACCAAAATTTAGATTCTCACCATGTTCAGAATATGTTTTATAACTACCCTGGTTAAATTCATTTCCGATCATTGCACTGAAGTTGAGACTATTGCTAATCTTCCAATCATAATTAGCTGAAAACAGAGAGTTTACTACTGAAGATGATATTCCGTAATTATCAATGATGCCCGTACTGGCATTATGCCCATATTCAAAAACATCCTGGAAATGAGTGGTATATGAATCCATTCCCAATTGATAATGAACTTTTAAATTCATCCCTTCCCTTAATTTGGCAGCATAATTAATATATCCATTCCCGAAAAACCTGTCCGTTTTTTCATTAAAGACAGTATGTTCAGCGCTCCAGAGCGGATTGTCAAAAGAAGCGACAGACCGGTAATATATCTGATTATATGGATCTCCCGGAACATTGTAAGGATATCCTTTCAGATTGTAACTTGAAGGAGCCGCCAGCACACCAGCCAGACCTGCATCATTACCTGAAGGAAGCCTGTCAATATCAGTTTTGGAATAATTTGAAGTAAATCCTGCAGTGAAATTATTGTTAAACTTCCTTTCCGCAGAAGCCTTTGCATTCCAACGATCCATTCCACTTGAAGGAGCTATTCCACTTTGGGATGTCTGACTCACACCCAGTGAAAAGTTTCCGCCTTCCACTGCCTGGCTTACATTTATATTATTAGTAACTGCGAGACCTGTTCTGAAATAACTGTCCCAGTTATTGAATACCTGGGGAGTAACCCATGGATCAGTAACATGACCCCTATCCAGCTGGGGAACAAAATATTTTCCCGGATGGCCGTTAGCATTTCCACCGTTAGTCGGATCATCAGGAAGATCAACTATCTTAGGTCCCCACGACATTGAAGCATTAGGAACATAACTTCCATATAAACCCTGGGCGTAAGTGGTCTGATATTCAGGGGTACGTGAGACCTGTGAAAAACTGGTTGTATTTGATATAGAAATAACAGGTTTCCCGATTGCATTACCCCTGCCACTTTTTGTTGTAATAATTATTACTCCGTTCGATGCACGGATACCATATAGTGCTGCTGCCGCCTGACCTTTTAGTACGTCTATACTTTCAATATCGAATGGATTTAGATCCACCGCACGGTTTGAAATGTCTGAACCTGATACACCATCTCCTACAAGAGTGAAATCACCTCCTGCGCCGGACTGAATATCTGCCGTTGATGCGATCGGCATACCATCCACAATATAGAGAGGCGTGTTATTCCCAGTAAAAGAGCGTGCACCTCGGATAACTACCTGGGATGATGCTCCGGGCATACCACTTGAAGGTTTAATATCAATACCGGTGAGTTTTCCCTGCATAGCACCGGACAGATCGGTATTACCTGTTCGTACTATTTCTTCATTTTTGACATCCTGAACGGCATAGCCCAAAGCTTTCTTCTCCCTTGATACGCCTAAGGCCGTTACAACAACTTCATCCAATCCAAGGATATCCGGTTCAAGCACAACATCAATAATCGAACGGTTATTGATCTGAATTTCCTGCTTTTTCATTCCAATATAGGAAAATGCGAGTGTAGTGATGTTTTGAGGAATAGTGATTGAGTATTTTCCCCAAATATCTGTTGTAGTACCAATTGTTGTTCCCGGTATGGTAACAGCAACTCCAGGCATTACACCTTCACCCTGGACAGAAGAAGTAACAGTTCCGGCTACAGTTTTTTGCTGACCACTCACAGATAATATTAGTCCGCAAAAAACTAACAGAAACAAAAAGATTTTTCTCATAGCATTTAGTTTAGGTTAGTTAAAAAATGTGGAATACACTGATTCCTTAATTACTATCGCATTAAACGAACAGGTTCCCGATTACAAAATAATTTAATTACATATGGTATTTTTTGAACAATCAACGATTGACATCTTTGGGTTGACCATTGTCAGAAATGACCCAACAGAATAAATTTTTTATGGATGGCTTCATCTGTCCGATCTTAATCCAATTTTGCGTATTTTTGAGAACTTATCTAACAGAATATTATAGTTCCATACATGGCAACATTTGCTCACTTACACGTTCATACTCAATACTCTATACTTGATGGAGCTTCCAATATTCCTTTGCTGATGGATAAGGTCAAATCTCTGGGAATGGATGCCATTGCAATTACCGATCATGGTAATATGTTTGGGGTCAAAGAGTTTCACAACCATGCTACCAAAAAGGGAATCAAACCAATTATCGGATGCGAGATTTACGTAGCTAAAAGATCTATTGCCGAAGTCAGCGGGAAAGAGGATCGTTCCGGCGATCATCTGATCCTCCTTGCCAAAAACCTAACGGGATATAAAAACCTGATAAAACTTGTTTCAACTGCATGGATTAAAGGCTTTTACTACAAACCACGTATAGACAAGGAACTCCTGGTAAAATACAGTGAAGGTCTCATAGCCTCATCTGCATGCCTGGCCGGAGAAATTCAGGATGAAATACTTAATGGTACCATGTCGGGCGCCGAGGCAGCTTTAAAGAATTACCTTGATATTTTTGGTGAAGATTTTTACCTCGAGATTCAACGGCATGAAACCTACGATCCGGATGCTGACAGATCAGCTTTTCCCCTTCAACAGAAAGTTATAGAGGCGTTTAAAAAGCTTTCTGTTAAGTTCAATGTCAAAGTGATAGCCTCCAATGATGTCCATTTCATTAATGCAGAAGATGCTGAGGCACACGACAGGCTGATATGTATCAATACTGCAAAAGATATTGATGATCCGAACAGATTAAGATATTCAAAACAGGAGTATCTCAAAAGTATTGATGAGATGAGGGTCATCTTCAGTGATATCCCTGAAGCTATTGATAATGTTGCCAGGCTGGTAGATAAAATTGAAAAATATAAGCTCGATCATGATCCGATCATGCCTGAATTCGAGTTGCCGGAGGGGTACACTGACAAAGATGAGTATCTAAGATTTCTGACATATAAAGGGGCCGATAAAAGATGGGGAGTACTTACTCAGGAGCAGACCGAAAGACTTGACTTCGAATTGCAAATGGTTGCAAAAATGGGATTCCCCGGGTATTTTCTTATTGTACAGGATTTCCTGCGCGCAGCCAGGGATATGGGGGTCTCGGTTGGACCGGGAAGAGGTTCCGCAGCCGGGTCAGCAGTTGCATTTTGTCTCAGGATAACAGATATAGATCCCATTAAATACGGACTTCTGTTTGAACGCTTTTTAAATCTCGACCGGATATCTATGCCGGATATTGATATTGATTTTGATGAAGATGGCAGAGAAGCGGTACTAAAATATGTTGTTGATAAATACGGTCATGATAAGGTTGCCCATATTATAACTTTCGGATCGATGGCAGCAAAAATGGCCATCAGAGATGTTGCCAGAGTACAGAAACTACCATTACCTGATGCCGACAGGCTGGCAAAACTCGTACCCGAACGACCCGGAATAACTCTATCCGAAGCCTATGCAGAGGTGCCGGAACTGGCTAAGGAAAGAGATTCCTCCAATAAGCTGATAGCTCAGACATTAAAATATGCTGAAGTTCTTGAGGGGTCAGTCAGACAAACAGGAGTTCATGCCTGTGGTATTATCATAGGAAAAGATTCCCTCGATAATTACATTCCACTATGTACGGCAAAAGATACTGATCTGTATGCGACCCAGTTCGATGGAAGCCATGTTGAGTCAGTGGGTCTTCTCAAGATGGATTTCCTGGGATTAAAAACACTTTCAATTATTAAAGATGCTATTGATAATATAAAAAAATCAAGAGGAATCGATATTGACATAGACACCCTGCCTCTTGATGACAAAAAAACGTTTGAACTCTTCAGCAACGGGGAAACGACAGCAATTTTCCAGTTTGAATCTACCGGTATGAAAAGATACCTGAGGGATCTTGAACCTAACCGGCTGGAAGATCTTATTGCAATGAATGCTCTGTACAGGCCCGGACCAATGGAATATATTCCAAAATTCATACGCAGGAAACAGGGGACCGAAAAAATTGACTACCCGTTACCTGTAATGGAAAAATACCTGGATGATACCTACGGGATCACAGTCTACCAGGAGCAGGTAATGTTACTCTCACAGGAGCTTGCCGGATTTACCAAGGGAGAGGCTGATTCATTGAGAAAAGCCATGGGGAAAAAGAAACGCTCCATAATGGATGAGATGAAACTGAAGTTCCAGGAGGGATGTGCAAGGAATGGTCACAATGAAACAATAGCTAATAAGATCTGGTCAGATTGGGAAGCTTTTGCACAATACGCTTTTAATAAATCGCACTCAACATGTTATGCCCTTATTGCATACCAGACCGGCTATCTTAAAGCCAATTACCCTGCAGAATATATGGCGGCTGTCCTCAGCCGGAACATCAACGACATTAAAAAGATCACAACCTTCATGGATGAAACGCGAAGGATGGGAATGGATGTTCTTGGACCAGATGTCAATGAGAGCAATGTGAAATTCACTGTAAATAAGGATGGAAACATAAGATTCGGGCTTGGTGCTATTAAGGGAGTAGGAGAAAGCGCCGTATTGCAGCTTATTGAGGAAAGGGAAAAAAATGGTATATACAAGGATATTTACGATCTTGTTGAAAGAGTAAACCTTAACTCTCTGAATAAGAAAAACCTTGAAGCTATGGCGGTTGCCGGTGCATTTGATTGTTTCCCGGGTATAATAAGAGCTCAATATTTTTCACTCGACACAAAAGGATCGAGCTATATTGAGAGCCTGATCAGGTATGGGAACAATGCCAAGACTGTGAAATCTTCGAGTCAGCAGTCTCTTTTCGGAGAATCCGGAGGTTTTGATATGATAAAACCTGAACCAGCTTCATGTCCCGACTGGCCTAAACTTGAAAAACTCAACAGGGAAAAAGAGGTAATAGGTATTTATCTTTCTTCGCATCCTCTTGATGATTTTAAACTTGAGATCAGCACCTTTGTAACCGCCAACCTTTCCGATCTGCAGAATCTTCGGGAATATCTTGAAACAGACGTTGTTGTGGCAGGGATGGTAACGGACTCAAAGAACGGTATCGGGAAAAATGGCAAGCCTTATGGTTCTTTTACACTCCAGGATTATTCTGATTCTTTCCGGTTTATGATGTTTGATAAAGACTTTATTGAAAACAGCAAGTTTTTTACAATTGGTTATTACCTGTTGATTAAGGGGAGAGTGCAAAAACGAAAGTATAAAGAAGAAGAGCTGGAATTCAGGATAAAAAAAATAAATCTTTTATCCAGTGTTAAAGATGAATTAATAAAATCTGTTACCCTTAAAATAAATCCTGAAAATATCAGTAATGAGATGATTAATGAGCTTAAGGAGCTGGTTCATGAAAACAAAGGTGAAACTGAATTGAAATTTTTTTTCATTGATTCTGATGACAAAATCACCCTCCCCATGTTTTCAAGGACCTTTCGTGTCAGGTTGAATAATGAATTAATCTCTTATCTGGACGATCATCCCGGTATTGATTATAAAGTTAATTAGCTATCTTTGCTACACATATTTATAGTAAAATATTAAAAGATTAATTATCATGGCATTAGAGGTAAATGATGGCAATTTTGATGAAATAGTTATCAAATCAGATAAACCTGTTCTC
>JGI20214J51650_10002850_pt1 | contig 10884 bp, 11 predicted proteins | sample WetSurMetagenome_FD_51650 | JGI IMG/M metagenome (IMG submission 51650)
TGGATCGGTTTCGAGGAAGATTAATCCGCCAAGACCCCAAGGAGGTAACAAATATGCCGCAAGCATTTGATTATAAGAAACAGAATCTGCCCCCGATCAAGTCTCTCCGCCATGCGCCGAGAGAGGAGATGTACCTGCCGGGGCACAGGACCTGCGCGGGCTGCGGTCCGGCCCTGAATTACCGCCTGGTTGCAAAGGCCGCAGGGAAAGACACCATCTTCATCGGCCCCACGGGATGCATGTACGTGGCCAACGCGAGCTATCTCTGCACGCCGTACGCCGTTTCCTGGATCCATGCACAGATCACCAACGGCGGCGCCGTAGGTTCGGGCATCGAGGCCGCCTACAAGATTCTCGCGCGGAAAAAGAAGTACGACGGTGTTTTCCCGAACATCATCGTCATGGCGGGCGACGGCGGGTCCGTGGACATCGGTCTTCAGGCCATGTCTGCCATGATGTACCGCGGTCACGACGTTCTGTTCATCTGTTACGACAATGAATCGTACGCCAACACGGGCATCCAGACCTCGCCGACGACCCCCTACGGGGCAAACACCACCTTTACCCCCCCGGGGAAGGTGATCCCTGAGGGCAAGACTCTTTTCCCGAAGGACCCCCCGCAGCTGGTGATCGGCGGCCATCCGCTTGTGAAGTACGTGGCGACGACCTGCATTTCCTATCCTGTCGACCTGATGAACAAGGTCCGCAAGGCCCTCAACTATGACGGCCCGAGCTTCCTGCACATGCTCTCACCCTGTCCGAAGGGGTGGAAATTTGATGAGAAGCTGAGCCTGGAGATGGGCCGCCTGGCCGTGGAGACCGGGATGTGGAGCCTCTACGAGTGGGAGAACGGTGTCTACAAGTACTCCCATCTCCCCAAGAAGTACAAAGGGGTTGGCGAATACATGAAGTTCCAGGGGCGCTTCTCGCACCTCAAGGAAGAGCACATCGCCAAGATGCAGGCATTNGTGGATGAGAAGATCCAGAGGATCAAGGCCATCACGGCAGAGGCGCCTATCCCCACGCCGAAAAAGAAAGTCTGAGTGATGACATGAAATAATCAGGGGACATTCTCGTCAGACCCGGCCGGAGCACCCCGTCATCGCGACGGGGTGTGACGGCGGGCTGACTCGGATGGAAGGAGCAGGAATATGTCGGACGAAAAGGACCTTGCCATACAGCAGTATGGTCCGATTGTTGGCAACCGCTGGATCCAGCTGACGGCCGGTGTCGTTGCCATGATCGTCATTTCCAACTTTCAGTATGCCTTCACTCTCTTCACACCGGGCCTGAAGCAGACATTTGCCGATGTGCCCTACTCACAAATCGCGTTAATCTATACCTTGTTCATCTTGTTTGAGACCTGGCCGGTTCCGCTCGCCGGATACTTAATCGACAAATTCGGCATCCGCAAACTCATGCTTGTGGGTGCAGTGGCCATCCTTGCAGGATGGGGGCTGGGAGGGACGGTAGCGACAACGGTTTTCCATCACTACATCTGTTACGGCGTGATCGCCGGGACGGGAGCAGGCATTATCTACATCGCGACGGTTGCCAATGCCGTCAAGTGGTTCCCCGATAAAAGGGGGTTGGCGGCGGGGTGCACGGCCGCGGGATTCGGAGGCGGCTCCGCGCTCACGCTCATCCCCATTTCCGCCACCATCAGCAGCGTTGGCTGGCAGAGCGCCATGGCTTACTGGGGCATCGGCCAGGGTATCGTGGCCATCGCATGCGCCCTCGTTTTGTCTCACCCTCCCACAGGCTGGCTTCCTCCAAAATGGGTGCAGCCCAAGGCGGTTGCGCAGACGCGGAAGCAATTTACCTCGACGGAGATGCTGTCGACCAAAGAGTTTTATATCATGTACGTTATGTTCCTCATGGTCTGCACCGGCGGACTGATGACGACAGGAAATCTCTCGCAGATCGCCAAGTCCCTCAACGTGTTCGACGCGAAGATCGGGGGCATCGCCATTGTGCCCGTCGTGGCGACCATCGCGGGATTGACGAACGCCTTTGCCCGGATCATGTGGGGATCGATTTCAGACCGGTTTGGGCGGGAATACACGATGGCCTTCGCCTTCGCCCTGGAAGGCGTCCTCATCTTCTTGATGACGCAGATTGCAGGAAACCCGATGGCCTTCATGATCCTGATGCCCTTTGTCTTCCTGGCCTGGGGTGAAATCTACGCCTTGTTTTCGGCCATCACGGGAGACGTCTTCGGCGCGAAGAACGCCTCGGGCAATTACGGCATCATGTACACGGCCAAAGGGTTGGCTTCAATCATGGCCGGATGGGGCGCGGCTGCTGTGGCTGCCTATTATGCCGGCTCATTTGCGGTTCCCTACTACATCTCGTCNGCATTCGACCTTATTGCTGCGGCCCTGGCCCTCTGGGTCTTGAGGCCGATCATCAGAAAGAGAATCGCTGAAGAGGTTAGAAAAGAGGCTTGAGAAAAGCGGTGTGAGTTGACCGGGTAACAGCCTTAACCTTACGGGGGAGGGGAACAGGGCCATGGACGAAACGGACCTTGTTCCCCTCTTTTCCTTCGGGAGGGCCGCATGAAGATCCTCATTGCCGGCGGTGCGGGGGAGGTAGGAAAGCACCTCGTTCAGGACTTCACGGATCAGGGGCACAGTGTCAGAGTTCTTGATCGCGCGGAAAAGACGAAGGGGCTCAGAGATGCGATCTGCGGGGATTTGTCGGATTTCGCGCTCGTCCTTGCCGCAGTAGAGGGTATGGACGCCATCGTCAACCTGGCGTGGAGCTTTGCTGACGACCCCCGGGTCATCTTCGGCGAGGATATCAGGGGCCACGTGAACCTGCTGGAAGCCGCCTGCACCCATAAGGTTTCTCATTTCATCTGTGCCAGCACGGCAACCGTCTATGGCAGGGCAGTTCACCACCCGGTGACGGAGTCCCATCCGTGCCTCATTGCCGAGGCACGCAAGCCCCTCTATGCCTTGGGCAAATACACGGCGGAGGAGCTCTGCTATTACTATTTCAAGGCCCGGGGCCTTTCCACGACGGTCCTTCGCTTCTGGTGGGCCTTCGGCGCAACAATTGGCGGGAGCAACCTGCGGGATCTCATCAGGAAAGCCATACACAATCAGCCCCTCGAGATGGTGCCGAACGCGGGAGGAGCCTTTCTGACCATGGNAGACCTGGGTCGCGCCATCCTGCTGTCGTTATCCAGCCCGGTTGCGGCGGGCAAGGTATACAACCTGGGCAGCCTGTTCCTGTCGTGGAAAGAGATCGGGGACCTCATCATCGGCCTGACAGATTCAACGTCTGCCACACAACCCGTATCTTCAGAGAAGTGGCGCGGTGCCGCGTTTCTCAACGAAGTCTGGGATCTCGACTGGGCAAGGGCAAGACAGGAGCTTGGCTTCGAACCGGCAGAGTCCGTTGAGGGCATGAAAACATCTTTCCGTGACGCACTGAAGAGCTGTGTCGCCCGGGTCAGGAGTGAAGAGAAGCTATAGTTGTGAAGACGAAGGGGACGTGCCGCGGAGTCCCCTTCCGTTATGCGTTTATTCGGCTCTGGTGGTCTGCGTTATGGCCAGGCGGCCCACCGTTTCGAGGGCCCGCTCGATCTTCGCCGACCAGTGGGCGGCATTGAGCCTCAGGAAGTTCCGGTACTTGCCGGAATTCGAGAAGATCGGCCCGGGCGCAATCGACATCCCCTTTGCCCGGGCCTGCCTGTACAATTCCATCGAATCGACATTTTCAGGAAGCTCCACCCAGAAGATGAAACTGCCCTCGGGCCGGGTCGTTTTCGTCCCCTCGGGAAAGTTGCGTCGGACGGCCTCGAGCATCTGCCCCAGTTGCTTTTCATAGATCCGCCTCACCCTGCGCAGGTGCCGTTCATACCCCCCGGTTGCCAGGAATTCGGCAACAGCCATCTGGGTGGGCGAGGCCGGCGCGAGCGTGTTGATCATCCGTTGATGCTCGATTTCCCGAAGGAAACGGCCCGGCGCCACCCAGCCGACGCGGTATCCCGGCGCGAGCGTCTTGGAGAAAGACGAGCACAGGATCACAAGACCTTCCCGATCGAAGGATTTTGCGGCCCGGGGGCGTGTGTCGGAAAAAGAGAGGTCGCCGTAGATGTCGTCCTCGATAAGCGGGATTTTCCGTGCCGCAAGCATCTCCACCAGGGCCTTCTTCCGGTGGTCGGGCATACAGCTCCCGGTTGGGTTGCTGTAGTTAGCGCTGACGAGGCAGGCCTTTACGGGCGTGTGCTCCATCGCGTATCCCAGCGCTTCCAGGCTGACACCCTCCTTCGGGCTCGACGGGATCTCCACAATTTTCAACCCCATGGCGGCCATGGCCTGCAGGTGATTGAAAAAGAATGGAGATTCGATCGCGACGGTGTCTCCGGTCCGACAGAGGGCCCGAAGGGAGATGGCGATCGCCTCGTGGCAGCCCGTGGTGATGACGATTTCATCGGGCGTCAGCGGGAAGCCTGCCTGGATCGCCCGCTGGGCGATCTGTTTTCGCAGCGGTTCGTAGCCGTTTGAAAAAATGTAGGAAACGCTTGTTGCGTCATTCAATCGTACGACGCTCGCAAGCATGCGGTTGAGCTTTTTCGCGGGCAGAAGCTCCGTGTTCGGCGTCGCCATGCCGAGGTTGACGACAGACGGGTCTGCGGCATCCCTCACGATCACACGGGCAATCTCACCGATGCTTGCCGGAGCCGGTTTCAACTCCCCTTTCAACAGTTGCGGTTCGGAGGCCGGCTTCAGAAGAGGCGGCGAGACGTAGTATCCCGACTGCGGGCGGGCCTCGATGAGCCCCCTCACTTCAAGAAGCCGGTACGCCTCGAGAGCCGTCGAGACGCTCACTTTCATGGAGCGGCTGATGTCCCGGATCGAAGGGATTCGATCGCCTGTCTTGTACGTGCCGTGCCGGATGAGATGGTCCATCTTGCCGGCCACTTCCTCGTAGAGTGCATTCTGTCTGCTTTTCATATCCCGTTNCCTCACGATGCGAGGAATGATATCGCTTCCTGCCGTTGTCCGGAATACACAGTTCGATTGTTTTCATACCATAACAGTTTTAAAAAACCACATCTGTTTGCCAAACAAACTCAATTGCTGAATCTGTTGCCCTTTCCCCGCCGGGCCTATACTCGATCCTGTCAACGGGTGGTGCTTGTTGCAAGGCACCGTCTTTGCGCAGATCAAAAGACAGAGAGGGCTCGAACATGAATTCAGAGGAGTCGCGAAGACTGCGCCGGGATGAACTGATCCGGTTGGACGGGGATGTTGCGGGCAGGGTCATCTCATGCAGGGAAGGAATTTTGTGGCTGACCCAGGCAGGCACGCCGGGGGATCACCTGATCCAGGCCGGCGAGGCCTTTTCAATCGACCATCCCGGCGTGGTCCTGATCAGTGCCCTGGAAGATTCCGTCTGCGCGATGGTGGACGGAAAGAGCAAGCTCCGCTTCTCCGCATGGTCTTTCGCTCCGGCTCTCCGGAGAATGACGCGCCGCTTCGAAGGGGCTTTGAGAAAAGTCCTTTTGACTTGACGGCGGGAAGGTTGCTCTTTATCCTTTCCCTGTGCGTTGCCGCTACAAATAACATCGGGTAAACGGGAAATGGACATCACCTCTGCCATTCTGATCGTCTTGGGGCTTGCCCTCTTCGAATCGATCACCAGCATCGACAACGCCATCATCAATGCCGAAATCCTGCAGAACATGAAACCCTGGGCGCGCCGTTGGTTTCTCACCTGGGGGATACTCATTGCCGTCTTCGTCGTGCGTGGAGCTCTTCCGTGGCTGATTGTCTGGGTGATGACGCCGGGTCTGGGGCCCTGGGAGGCCTTTACGGCCAGCCTCACAGGCGATCAGGCGGCTCTCGAAGCCATCCAGGCTAGTTCCCCCGTACTGCTCATGGGGGGCGGGGTCTTCTTCGTCTTTCTATTCTGTCACTGGATCTTCCTGGAGCCCAAGAAGATAGGACTCTCCGTCGAGCGCATCATCGCGCGCCAGGGCGCCTGGTTCTATGCCGTCGTCTCGATTGCGCTCACGGCGATCGTCTGGTTTGCCCTGCAGAAAAACGAGATGCTTGCCTTCGGCGCCGTCGTGGGTTCCACGGCCTTCTTTATCACCCACGGGTTCAAGCGATACGCCGAAGAGCAGGAGGCGCAGTTGCTCTCCGGCGAAGCGCACATGTCCGACATCGGGAAGATCCTCTACCTGGAGGTGATCGACCTGACCTTTTCGATCGACGGGGTCGTGGGCGCCTTCGCCTTTACCCTTTCCGTTCCCCTGATTCTTCTCGGAAACGGGATCGGCGCCATTGTCGTCCGCGAACTCACCGTCTACGGCGTCGATCGGATCAAGAAATACGTCTACCTCAAAAACGGCGCCATGTACTCCGTTTTCGTCCTGGGCTGCGTCATGCTCGCCCACGGCTTCGGGTACCACGCACCCGAGTGGCTCACCCCCCTGACGACCTTCCTCATCGTCGGCTACTTCTTTCTCAAATCCCGCTGGAAACTCAAGAGGGCGAAGGCGCACAGTCCGTCCATCCCGAAACCCTCCCCCTAGCAGTATGCTTCGTGCCGGTCGACCCTCCCGGAAATGACGGCTTGCAGCAAAATACGTCTTTCCTTTTCACGTCCCATGAGTAAGAAAAATTTTTGCTTGCAATTAGAATCATTATTCTAGTATTAATATTCCATATGGGACGGAAATCACATTTCAGACGCGATGAATTCATGGATGCGGCCGTGAGGATGGTTGTCGAGAAAGGGCCCGCCGCCCTCACCGTCTCCGCACTGGCAAAGGGCATGAAAGCTGCGATCGGCTCTGTCTATCACCGCTTCCCGTCCCGTGATGTGCTTCTTGCAGAGACGTGGATCCGGATCGTAAAGTCATTTCAGAGAGAATTTCTCGAAACCCTTGCAAAGGATGGGCTGCAAGCTGCGCTCAACACGATCCAGTGGGTCCGTGAGCACCCCCGCGAGGCCCGCATCCTGCTTGTATACAGGCGCGAGGAACTCGTCTCGGGACCTTGGCCGGGACACTTGAAAGGGCAGGTTGTTTGCCTCTCCCGGGAATTGGATTCGGGAATCCGGGCGTTTGCAAAAAAGCAGTTCGGGAATGCAGGGAAAGAAACGCTGCGCCGCGNAACGTTTGCCCTCGTCGATGCGCCCCTGGCGGCAGTGAGGAGGCATCTGCAGGACGGGGAATCCCCTCCTGCGATCGTCGACGAGATGGTTCGAGAGACCTATCTGGCCACAATGGGGAGCAGGAAATGAAGATCTACAACAGGCACGAACGGAAAATTCAGGCATCGGCAACCGATCTCGGGGCCTTGCTGGACACCCTCTCCGGGCCGGCCGATCAGCTGTGGCCCGTGGAGGATTGGCCCCCCATGGAATTCGACGTCCTGCTGCAGGAGGGCGCCCGGGGCGGCCACGGCCCCGTCCGGTACCGCGTGACGGAATATTCGCCGGGCCGCCGGGTCGTTTTCCAGTTTGACGGCAACGGCCTCACTGGCGGGCTCGACGGCCGACACTTTTTTGAAGTGGTTCCCCGGCGTGACGGCACCGTTATCAGGCATGTTGTCGATGCCGACTGCGATTTCCGGATGTGGGCGAAGTGGCGCATCCTGATCGAACCCATGCACGACGCCCTGATCGAAGATGCCTTTGACCGGGTCGAGCGGCGACACCACGCGCAGCCGGCAGGGCGATCCCGGTGGAGCCCCTGGGTCCGCTTCCTGCGGAAGATGCGGGGAAGAAAAGCCGGAAGAAAGAAACAGGATATCATCGGAAGAAAATGAAAGGCAAAAGCCCCTTTCACACGAAGTGCTTTCGCATTTTTTTCTAAGGTCCACGCCGGATTCACCCGATACCTATCTAGGGAGAAAGCAATGAAGGCCTTGAGAGAAGATCTGCACCAGTTCGAATACGGCATCGGGCTTGTATCGCTTGTCGTCCTGGTGGCCGGTCTGAATATCCTGGACGTCATTTTCACGCAGATGATCCTTGCCACGGGGGGCGCCGAGTGCAACCCCGTCGTCCGGGCGGCCATTGACGTCTATGGCGACCGGTTCTGGATCTGGAAAGTGGTTGGAGTGTCCTCCCTGCTCGTCGTCATCTGCCTTTACAGCCGGTTAAGACTCTTCCGGGTGATTCTTACCGGTACGGCCCTGCTCTTCGTGAGCGTCATTTCCTACCAGCTGCACCTCCTTGCCAATGGCCCCCTGGGCCACTGAATGTCGCGCTCCCCCCATGTTGCCGCCTTGATTGAACCGGTCATGCGTGGCAGATAGAGCCGCTCAGTGTCTGAAAGGGGGAATGCTTCATGCCTGTGGCCCATCCCGTGATTGTCGGTGTCGGGCAGATCACCTGTCATCCCGAAGAGCGCGTCGATTCCCCGCATCCCTTGCAGCTGGCGAAGATAGCCGTCGAAGCCGGCGTGGAGGACTGCGGGGCTCGCGCCATCCTCAGCCAAGCCGACTGCGTGACCGTCATCAACATGTTTTCCCACAGTTACGGGGATCCTGCCGGTATCTTCTGCGAGATGCTCGGGGTCCAGCCCCGCATGCGGGAGTACACGGCCATCGGCGGGAACACANCCCAGTGGCTGGTAAACCGGACAGCCGACAGGATCGCCCGGGGCGAGATCTCCATTGCAATCCTCGCAGGGGCCGAGGCCATGCACCACGCCCCCCCCCAGACGCGCGACAACTGGCTGCAGAACCGGGACGGTTCGGCAGGCCCGGAGATGGTGGGCGATACCCGCTGGGGATCGACGCCGCATGAAATGCTGCACCACGCCCGCTATCCCCTCGAGATTTACCCCCTCTACGAGAATGCATTGCGGGCCGACCGCGGCATGAGCATCGAGGAAAACCGGGCCTNCCTTGCCGAGTACTGCGCGGGCTTCTCGAAGATCGCCTCGGAAAACCCCCGGGCGTGGTTCCGGAAGGCCCGGACGAGCCAGGAGATCGAGACCGTAACGGACCGCAACCGGATGGTGAACTTCCCCTACACGAAGTACATGAACCCCATCATGAACGTGAANCAGGCGGCTGCCCTGGTCATGATGGGAAGCGACACGGCGCGCCGTCTCGGGATTCCGAGAGACAAGTGGGTCTATCCCCATGGCGGGGCCGACGGCACCGACCGTTGGTTCCTCTCCGATCGCAACGACTTCACCTCGAGCACGGTGGTCCGCGAGGTATCATCGGAGTGCCTTGCCATGGCTGGCAGGAAAATCGGTGACATGGATTTCTTCGATCTCTACAGCTGTTTCCCCAGCGCCACCCTCCTGCAGGCCCGGGAGATGGGCCTCGACCCTGAGAATCTCCCTCCGCTCACCATCACGGGAGGGCTTCCCTATTTCGGCGGCCCGGGCAACAGCTATACCCTGCACGCCATCGTGGAGGCCGTCGAGAGGATCAGGCGAAGCCCCGGGAAGTTCGGCTTCCTCTCCGCCCTCGGTTGGTACTTCACCAAGTTTTCCGCGGGCATCTACAGCGGGCAGGAGCCCGGGCGGCCCTGGGACCGGAAGGGCCACGGGACGATGCAGAAAAGGCTCGACGCCGGGCAGGGGCCGCCGCTGAACATGGGCCCGAAGGGTGCGGCATCCGTCGAGGCCTACACGGTCATGCATGACCGCGAAGGCAAACCGGAGTATGCGATCATCGTTGCCCGGCTGCAGAACGGCGAGCGGAGCTGGGCCATGACCGGCAAGGACCCCGATCTCTTCAGGGCCATGGAAAAAGAAGAGTTCGTCGGGAAAACAGGGCGGGTCACACCGGGAGACGGTGCACCGAACATCATGACATTCTGAGGGGATCCGGACAGAAAAGAAGCCCTCGCTCGAGGAGGGCTCCTTGTTTCTTGTCAGCGGACAGGTGCCGACCGGTGCCGGTAGCTCAGGCAGATGCCGTCATTCATCGTCGTGCTGACGATGACCGTGTCGAAATCGGGGTGCCTGCGGATCATGTCCGTGTAGTCTTTCATGTCCCCGGCCTCGGAGATGGCGTTGTGCACAGCGATGATCGCGCCGGGGGCGATCTTCTTCGGGTAGAGCTTCTTGAAGTAGTCCATCTGCCCGTCCTTGTCGGCATCGAGGAACGCGAAATCGAAGGGACCCTTGAGCGCTGCAATCTCCCGGTGGGCATCTCCCCGGATGAGGGTGACCCTCCCGGTCAGCCCCGCGTCCCGGACATTGCGCTGCGCCAGCGCATGGCGCCCCGTGTCGATTTCGATCGTCGTCAGCCGCCCGCCCGTCTCCTCCAGGGCAAGCCCCATCCAGATTGCCGAGTAACCCTGGGACGTCCCCACTTCGAGAACGTTGACTGCCCGGGTTGCCTTCACCAGCAGATTGAGAAATTGGGCATCCGTACGGGGGGTGCTCCAGTAACGGCCGATCTGCGATTCCATCCCGTCCAGGATCTTCCGTATCCGGGAGGGATCTGCATTGGACTGCTGACGTGCGGGATCCCCCATCTGGGCCAGGGCTGCAGGCGNCATCGTTCCCAATGCCAGCAGTCCAACCACCCCGCCAGCTTGACCGAGGAATGCCCGCCTGCCCAGTTCTTGATCGGTTTTCATGACTGCGTCTCCTGCACCAAGAAAGTGTATGAGTGTTTGAGTGTATGAGTGTTTGAGTGTCTAAGTGTCTGAGTGATGGAATGAATGATTTCTTCTCATCTTCTTCACTCATGCACTCAAACACTCAAACACTTTGTTCACTTCTTCTGTATTCTCCACGCAACCAGCCCCGCCAGGATCGTTCCGAACCCCACGAGGCTCTCCATCGGCCGTTGCACCACGGTGAAGGCCGTCATGGCCATGACCCCGGCAAGAAAGAGCCAGGGGACAACGGGGTAGCCGGGCACGGCCAGGGAGATGCCCTCC